>Ga0209252_1002554_pt1 | contig 10753 bp, 9 predicted proteins | sample SaaInlV_135m_DNA_3_FD_184673 | JGI IMG/M metagenome (GOLD analysis project Ga0209252, IMG submission 184673) | Marine microbial communities from expanding oxygen minimum zones in the Saanich Inlet - Saanich Inlet SI074_LV_100m_DNA (SPAdes) (version 2) | ecosystem: Environmental > Aquatic > Marine... | reverse complement strand
CCTGGGACCTTCCAGCAGATCGTGTGGCGAATCATTCCCGAAGCGTCCACTCGGACGGCGGAACTGATCGCCGGAAATGTGGACATCATCACGAACGTGGTCCCCGAGCAGGTCGATGCCATCAATAACTCGGGGCGCGCAGAGGTACGGGTGGTCTCGGGGACCCGGCGCATGTACTTGGGATTCAACCTATCGGAAGAGTCCCGTGCGCAGCCGGGAGGGGATGCGATCCAGGACGCCCGGGTGCGGCGCGCCCTCCAGTATGCCGTGGACGTCCCGACCATTTGCCGGCAACTCCTCAGCTTCGAATGCGAGCGTGCCACGGGACCGGTCAATCCACCGCTCGGCAATCCCAACCTGAGTCCGTATCCGTTCGACCCCGCGACCGCTGAGCGCCTTTTGGACGAAGCGGGTTGGGCCCGAGACGCGGACGGGAATCGTTTTTCCATCCAGCTCCAAGCGGGACAGGGGCGTTATGTGAACGACGTGAACATCGTCTTAGCCATCGGCCAGTACCTGCAGGACGTGGGACTCGATGTAGATGTGCAGCTCATGGAATGGGCCTCGGTCTACACGCCTCTCCTCCGAGAGCGCAGCATGGGCCCGCTCTTCTTTCTCGGAACGGGAGGGGGGTTGTGGAGTCCCATCTACGACATGACTGATATGGCCGACGTGGCCTCGAGTACCAACTACACCCACTGGGATGACGACCGCTGGTTCAGCCGCTGGGCCGACCTGTCGGACGCTGAGACGCCCGAAGAGACGCGTTCGATCATCGACGAAATGCTGCAAGTGTTCTACGACGATGGGCCCTGGGTGCATCTGTACTTTCAACCGGACTTCTACGGGGTGTCGAATCGGGTCGTATGGGAAGCTCGCCGAGACGAGAGGGTTGAGGTCTTCGAAGCCGGGCTGAGGTGAGCCCGGTGCGGGCATAAAGGGAGGCTCGATGGGATCATATATATTGCGGAGGCTTCTCCAGAGCATCGTCGTCGTCATCGGTGTGACCCTGGTAACCTTTCTCGCGCTCCAAGCGGGAGGCGACCCGACGTACCTGTTCGTTAGTGAGCGGGCATCCCAGGAGGAAATCGAAACGACCCGTCGGGCCCTAGGGTTCGATCGGCCTCTCCATGTTCAGTACGCGAGCTTCGTGGGAGACCTCGCCCGGGGCAACTTCGGGCAGTCCCTCTCCTACCGGCAGCCTGCCATGGATATTGTCCTGGAGGCGCTCCCGGCTACAATCGAACTAACCATCTTTTCCATGGTGATTGCGCTCCTCCTGGCCATCCCGCTGGGGGTGCTGGCGGCGATCAATCGAGGGACGGCGTGGGACGGGTCTATAACCACCTTTGCCATGCTGGGTCAGTCGATTCCGAACTTTTGGCTGGGGATCATGATGATCCTCTTCTTCGGGCTCTACCTGCGCTGGTTTCCCATCTCGGGACACGTCCCGTTCATCGCGCCCATGATGGCTGGAGACTTCGGCACGGCGATTTCGAACCTTCCCCGTACAATCCTCCACCTCATTCTTCCGGGGATCGCGGTAGGGACATACTCTCTCGCGAGAAACACACGCCTTATTCGCTCCTCTTTGTTGGAGGTGATGGAGCAGGACTACGTGCGGACCGCTCGGTCGAAAGGGCTTCCTGAGATGAGGGTCCTGATTCACCACGCCCTGCGCAATGCGTGGCTCCCGGTCGTGACCATCATCGGTCTCGAGTTCGGCTTCCTGCTGGGTGGGGTGGTGGTCGTGGAGACGGTCTTCAGTTATCCGGGGATCGGTCGCCTCCTCTTTGCCGCGATCAATCAGCGGGACATCCCCCTTGTACAGGCCGGGGTCATTCTTCTGGCGGGGATCTTCATTTTGCTCAACCTCGTGGTAGATCTCGTCTACCTCCGTCTTGATCCTAGAATGAAGCTGATGGAGGGACGGGGATGAGCGATCATCTAAGCGTGCCCGCCCGGGATACCGCGTTCCGGCGGGAAATCCGACGGGCTGCTCGCGTGATGGTGGAGGCGCGCTGGCCGATATTTGCAGTGATCTTCCTGCTCGCCGCATCGATTGCGGCTGTGTTCGGCCCTTTATTCGCCCCACTCGACCCAAATCGACAGAACCTCGTTCTCCGGCTAGCCGAGCCCATGGCGGCAGGCCCGGATGGCTCCGTCTTCCTGCTGGGCTCCGATGCGCTTGGCCGGGACGTCTTTTCCCGGCTCCTTTCTGGGGCCCGGGTCTCGCTACTGGTAGGAATCGCCGCCATCACCGTTGGGGGGACGATAGGGATCGTGGCCGGGCTGCTTTCGGGGTACTTCGGGGGATGGGTGGACGATCTGATCATGCGCGTGGGTGATATCCAGCTCGCGTTCCCCTTCATTCTCCTAGCGATCATGTTTTTGGTGGTTCTGGGCGCTGGGGTTTGGAACCTCGTCCTTGTCCTCGGGGTGGGGCAGTGGGTGACGTATGCCCGAATCGTGCGAGCCGATACGCTCTCTCTGAGAGAGAAGGAATTTGTCGAAGCGGCCCGAGCTCTCGGGGACAGCACGCTGTCCATCATCTTTCGGACGATCCTGCCCAACATCTTGGCCCCGCTCACGGTCATCGCCTCGTTCAATGTGGCTTCCGTGATCCTCTCGGAAGCGGCGCTCTCCTTTCTCGGACTCGGGGTGCCTCCGTCGGTTCCTACCTGGGGCAGCATGCTGGCGGAGAGCCGTGACACGCTCATAGCCAACAAGTGGTGGCTCGCGGTCTTCCCAGGTGTGGCCATCATGCTGACGGTGCTGAGTTTCAACATCCTAGGCGACTGGCTCCGGGACTTTTTGGACCCGCGCTTGCGGGAACGCACATAGAATGCTCATAAAACGCACATGAGGAATCGTACATGAAGGTTGGGATCATTGGGGCGAGCTTCGCGAAGGCTGCTTATCTGCCGGCCCTTCGTCACGTGCCTGGAGCCGAGGTCGTGGCGCTGGCCTCGGCGCGGATTGAGCGTGCCCGTGAGGCGGCTCAGGAATTCTGCGTTCCGCACGCCTACGACGACTGGAAGTTGATGCTGGGCTCTCACGATTTCGATCTCGTGTGCATCGCTACGCCGACGGTCTTGCACCAGCCTCAGACGCTCATGGCTCTCGCCGGGGGTGCCCACGTCCTCTGCGAGAAACCCACCGCCATGGATGCTGGGGAAGCGGCCCAGATGCTCGCGGCTGCTGAGTCCGCAGGACGTGTCCATATGATCGACCATGAACTCCGGTTCAATCCCAACCGCATGCGTATCGCCGAGCTCATCTCGGAGGGAGCTCTGGGTGAAATTCGACATGTGGACATCACCAATGTCGGGAAGAGTTGGACCGATCATGCGAGTCGTCGCGAAGGCGACTGGTGGAGCCTCGCGGAAATGGGAGGGGGGCGTCTCGGAGCCAATGGGAGCCACCAGATAGACCTTCTGCGATGGTGGCTGGGCGAGGTCGCGTGGGTCAGTGGTGCTGCGCAGGTCATGATACCTGATCGGACGGACCCGGAGACGGGTCGACCGTGGACTGCGACGGCAGACGATGTGGCCTACTTCACCCTCGAAATGGAGTCGGGAGCTGTCGCTCAGGTACTCATGTCCGGGGTTGGTGCCCACAACATGGGTAACCTGACTCGGATCTGTGGCTCACGCGGAACGATCATCCTGTCCAACGACGACGAGAAACTTCAGTTCGCCAAGGAGGGTGAGGAGTTCCAGGACATCAGTGTCGCCGATCCGAACGGGGAACTCGCCGGGGTGAACGCAGGGGTCTGGAACGTCTCGGTCGTGGCTCTTCTTCAGGAGCTCGCGTCCGCGATCCGGGAAGGGCGGGAGCCCTCGCGGGGTGCCACCTTCGCCGATGGATTGGCGAATCAGAGAGTGCTCGATGCGGTCCGAATTTCGGGAACGGAGCGTCGTTGGGTCCGACCGGAGGACATTAGTGTCGGCTCTTGAAGGGAAGTCCGTCGTGCTCACTGGTGCGGCCCAGGGGCTAGGCGCTGCCATCGCGCGACACTTCCACGAGTTGGGCGCTGGGTTGATTCTGCTCGACCGCGATGGCGAAGGACTGGCCGAGACCTGTGCAGCTTGCCCGGGAGCTACCTCCGCCGTGGTCGACCTTTCCGACGTCGGTGACACGGAGCGGGCGATCGCCGCGGTGGTGACTGGTCCGATCGACACCCTCATCCACAACGCCGCGATCCTCCGGGTCGAGCCGCTTGAAACTGTGAGCCTCGGCACTTTTCAGGCGACGCTCAACGTCGGCATCCAGGCGGCCTTCCAGCTGACTCAGGCGGTGTGGCCACATATGAAGAAGCAGGGTGGTGCACTGGTTTACGTCTCCTCCCGGTCCGGCGTCGAGGGATTCGCCAACGAGACCGCGTACTGTGCCGGGAAGCATGCGCTGGAAGGGTTTTCCAAGTGCTTGGCACTAGAGGGTGAGCCTCACGGAATTCTGTCCGTGACCATCACACCCGGCATGTACATTCACACGCCGATGTCCGAGACGACCTACCCTCCGGAGCTCCGCGAGAAGTGGGTAGATCCCATCGTTTTAGCACCGGCGTTCTCCTATCTCGCTTCCCGGCCCATGCATCTTTCCGGTCAACGACTAGACGCGTGGGTCCTCACTCAGCAGGAACTCACGACATGAGCATGCAGCCCATCTACGACTGGATCGATGCCCACGCCGAGGAGTGTGTCGGAGACCTGCAGCGACTGGTACGACAGCCGTCCATCTCCGCTCAAGGCGTAGGGCTTCGAGAGTGTGCAGAGCTAGTCCGTGAGATCATGCACGACGATGAACTCCCGGCAGATTTCCACGAACTCGACGAGGGCCCGCCGGTGGTATTCGGGCATCTCAAGGCGAAGAAGCCTGCGAAGACCATCCTGTGCTACTCACACTACGACGTGCAGCCTCCGGAGCCGCTCGACGAATGGAGCCACGGCGGACCCTGGTCCGGCGACATCGTGGACGGCGTGCTCTACGGTCGGGGAGCTACGGACAATAAGTCAGGGGTGTTGGCCTTCAACAAAGCCGCGAAAGCCTTCCTGCAGGTCCGCGGTGAGGTCCCGGTGAACCTCAAGTTCCTCATCGAGGGGGAGGAAGAGATCGGGTCCCCGAATTTGGCAGCGTGGGCAGCGCGTAACAAAGAGCTCCTCGAGGCGGACGGAATGCACTGCCTGGACGGATCCATCGAGACGGGCACGGACGTTCCCGACGTCTCGCTAGGGCTCAAGTCCGTACTCTTCGTGGAACTGATTGCCCGAGGGGCGAAGAAGGATGTCCACTCCCTAAATTTTCCTCTGGTCCCGTCTCCCGTGTGGGAGCTCATCTGGGCCCTGAACACGATCCTCGATCGTAATCGCAAGATTCTCATCGACGATTGGGAGGAAGGGATTTGGCAGCTCGGTCCCGATGATGATGCCCAGTTACAGGACAAGGCAGCCCGAGTCGACCTCCACGCCATGAAGGAAGAGTGGGGCATTTCGGAGTTCGCTATGGGGCGTGACGGAGTGGACGCGATCCGAGCACGGACGTACGAACCCACGGCCAACATCCAGGGAATCATTGCTGGATATACCGGTCCCGGTACCAAGACCATCATCCCCAACGAGGCTAGGGTTCGGATCGATTTCAGGCTGATTCCCAACATTCAGCCTGCTGACGCGATCCGAAAACTGAAGGCGCACCTCGAGAAACACGGCTTCGGTCACATCGAGGTCAAGGCTTTCGATGGCGCGGAGCCACCGTACAAAATCTCGGTCAAGGAGGACATAAGCCAGGCGATCATCGCGGCTGCCACTGAGGTCTACGGTGAGCTCCCTGTGGTGAACGGAGTGTCCGCCGAGGGTGCTATTTTGCGCCACGTCTGGATTCCCTGTGTCCTGACAGGCTTCGCCAATCCTGAGGCGAACCTCCATGCTCCAGACGAGAACATCCATATCGCGAAGTACCTCCAGGGCATCAAGTACGCCGCCGCGATTATGGAGGAGTTCGGGAAGACCTAGGGTGCCGGGTGGCTACGTGGACGAGACTGGAGGCATGAAGAGAACCCCCAGTAGCACTCGCATGGCTTGCAACCGGATTGGTGTTGCTGGCAACTGCCGTGACACTGTTGTTCGGTCGGAATTACCTCTGCGGCGGTAGCATCGTCGTCAGCATAATCATCCCGTTCATCGCTGCGATTCTGATCGTGATCGTGTGGCGCCAGTACGAAAAGCAGCGAACCAAGGAGTTCAAACAAGTTGCTGAGGAGATGGGATCCATTTTCTATCCGAAGGGCGACGACATGCAATTCCGCTGTTCTCCCAAGGGCGTTCCAGAAAGATCCGGAATATGCTGCACGGCGGCTCGGAACAGCTTGAAGTTGGGATTTGCGGCTATCAGTATACGATCGGTGGCGGCGCACATAGTGATACAGTACCAGAAAGCGTTATCTATTTTCGCTCACCAGAGTTGAACCTCCCCCAGTTCGCCCGCCGTCTGGAGAATCTCTTCCACAAAAGAGGCAGTGCGTTGGGCTATCAGGACGAAGAAGGGCTTCGGGTGTTTCGATTGTTCGCGTCCTCTCAACCTAGCTAGCCCCTAGCTCCCCCCTCCGTGGCACCCAGCCACCCTTAGCCAGCAGTGTTCTGCTCGTCCTGAGTTGCGGCCCCGCGGGTTGTCCAAGCACAATTGGGGCAATTTCGGATTTATACACCGCAACCGTTCCATATATAAGCCTAGGGATTCGGCACCGTATTGCTAGCTCAACCGGATAAAATGCTATGAAGAAGACATGGTCCTTCCTTTTCGTACTCGCAACAATCGGCCTTTCTGGTCAGGACATTCAGGGCCAGTCATTCCCGACAGACGACGCGGTCATCCAACAGATGTGGGACGAGGGCATGGGAAGCCGATCGCAGGTCGTCAACTTGGCTCAAGCACTTCTCGATTCGATCGGCCCGCGACTCATGGGTTCGCCCGGTTTTGATGCTGCTGGTGACTGGTTGATTTCCAATTACACGGCCTGGGGTGTCAGCGCAGAAAGGCAGGTATACGGCACCTGGACCGGGTGGGATCGTGGCTACACGCACCTTGATCTTGTCGCACCTCGGAAACGAACACTGGAGGGAACCATCCTTGCCTGGAGCCCGGGGACCGAAGGCCCAATTGAGGGTGAGGTGATTGTACCGCCACTGTTCGCGAATTCTGACGAATTCGAGGCGTGGTTGCCCCAAGTCGACGGTCGAATTGTCGCGATCTCCCTGGCAGAGCCGACCTGCCGCGAAGATCAGTCTTGGTTGGACCACGCGACACAGGAGTCTTTCCAGGCGCTGAACGCCGCTAGGGATGAGGCACGGCAAGCATTTGGGATGTCAACACGGGCTATGGGACCTGGGGCTCCGGAGAGAATTGCGGCGGCGGGTGCGATCGCAGTTTTAACTGGGCGTTGGTCTGCAGGCTGGGGCGTGGACAAGATCTTCAGCTCTCCGACCACGGGCATACCCGGGGTCCATCTGAGCTGCGAGGACTACGGCCTTGTTACTCGATTAGCAGAGAGGGGACAGTCACCTAGGATCCGGATCGACGCCCAGGCTGAATTTCTCGGTGAGGTTCCGGCATTCAATGTGGTTGGCACAATTCCCGGCACCGAGTTGCCAGACGAATACGTGCTCCTGAGTGCGCACCTTGACTCGTGGGACGGAGCTTCAGGTGCAACCGACAACGGCACCGGTACGGTCATGATGCTTGAGGCGATGCGGATTCTGAAGGCAGCGTATCCCAACCCGCGTAGGACAATCATGGTCGGACATTGGGGAGGCGAAGAGCAGGGGTTGATCGGCTCGGCAGCTTTTGTAGCCGACAATCCGGAGGTTGTCGACGGTTTACAGGCCGCGTTTAACCAGGACAACGGGACTTGGCGGATTGATTACATACGGATGCAGGGATTCACCGGTGCCGGCGCGCATTTCGGTAGATGGTTCTCAAAAATGCCGGTGGAGATTACCGGCCAAATAGAATTGGATATTCCCGGGGTTCCGGAGACTGGCGGAAGCGATCATATGTCTTTCATCTGTAAGCCCGTTCCGGGATTCCGTCTCCAGTCGAACTACCCGGATTATCGGCAATACACCTGGCATACCAACCGAGACACGTTCGATAAGGTTGTTTTTGCGGACCTCCGTAATAACGCGACCCTTGCCGCGATGCTCGCGTACCAGGCGTCAGAGGATCCAGAGCGGGTGCCCGCGGACACCCGGGTCTTGCCCACCGATCCGCGTACGGGTCAACCTGGACAATGGCCTCAATGTCGGCCGCCGAGGCGCAGTCCGGGTGATGGACTATGACGAGCATCGTAGGCAATCCATTTGATCAAATCTTTTTTGCGCAGGGGATTTTCTAATTTCAAATTGAGTAGGAGCCCCAGACCCCGAAAAATTATCTGCAAAAATTTAGACCCACTATATCGAATGCTACGAATGCGAGAAGGAGATCAGCGACAAGGCACCCGCCTGTCCGCATTGTGGGGCCCCTAAGGGCGGGAAAAAGGACGGTGCGTACAAGACCTACTACGAGAACGGTAAGTTGCGGATAAGGAGCACCTAAAGGACGGGTTTCGAGACGGACCGACTGAGGGCTACCACGAGAACGGTCCGTTACAGCAGAAGCTCACCTTCATAGCGAGTCCGCTCGTTTTCCTGGCGCTAGCCGCGCTGGCGTGTATCATCCCGGCACGGAGAGTCGCACGGATCCACCCGGCTGCTGTCGTGCGGGGTGACTGAGCTGGAATAGAACAAGCGCAGCCTAGGGGAATGGGCCTCCAGTGCATCGATTCGGGCAGTATTACGGAGAACACAGTTATGGCGACCGATCCTAGGGATATCATGAAACTTACGGCCACGGCGACCGATCGCAGGGACTTCCTGAAGCTCGCCGCGGCAGCGGGGGGGGCAGCCGCTCTGACGCTCAGCGCCGCCGCATGCGTTCAAAAGAAGGGTGAGGACGGCGAGAGTCTGGTTGGATCTCCGAAGAGAGCCCTCCGGATCCTCATCCTCGGCGGCACCGGTTTCATTGGCCCTTATCAAGTTCGGTATGCGCTGGAACGAGGTCACTCGGTCACGATCTTCAACCGGGGACGTACCAACACCCATCTCTTTCCCGAAGTGGAGAGGCTTGTCGGGGACCGCAACGGGCAGTTGGACTCGTTAGCGGGGCGGACATGGGACGTCGTCTTCGACAACTCTCGATCCAATCCCGATTGGGTGCGCCTGTCTGCCGAGTTCTTGAAGGACTCCGTGGACCGGTATTTCTACGTCTCGTCACGCTCCGCGTATAGCGATACGAGCACGGTCCCCATGACCGCGGACGCGCCGACCTTCACGTATGAGACAGCTGGGGTCAGTCGGGATGCGGAGCAGCTGCCGTACGGTCTCGCGAAGGCGCTCTCCGAGAGAGAAGCCCAACGTATTTTAGAAGGCCGCACGAATATCGTGCGACCTGGGCTCATCATCGGTCCCGACGACGAGACAGACCGTTTCACATATTGGCCTGTGCGTATCCATCGGGGTGGAGAAGTGCTTGCGCCTGGTGACCCGACCGACCCCGTGCAAATCATCGACGTGCGCGACCTGACTGAATGGATGATCCGCATGGCCGAAGACGGCACGACTGGGGTATTCAATGGTGTAGGACCGAGGACGCCGCGTCCCATGGCGGAGCTTCTCTACGGGATCCGTGGCGTGACCACGGCGGAGACGACGTTCACTTGGGTGAACCGTGAGTTCCTCAGCGAGATCGGTATCCGCCCTTATTCAGATATGCCTGTCTGGAGACCACCGACCGAAGGATCTGAGGGCTTCGCGCGATTCGACCTCACCCCAGAGATCGAGGCAGGACTGACGTTCCGGCCGCTGGCGGTCACTGCCCGAGACACCTTGGAATACCACTTCTCTCGCACTCCTGAGCGGCAGGCAGATTTTAGAGCGGGCATCTCGGCGGAGCGCGAAAAGGAAGTCCTGGCTGCCTGGCACGCCCGGCGCTAGGAACGCTTACATGGAGCCAGTGGCCGATCGCGACTACTTGAAGTCCGCCGCCGCCGCGGCACCGGCGCTCACGATCGTATCGGCACGCGAGCCACTAGATGTAAAACGTACCGAAAATGCGGCCGTATCCTCGCTCCTTTCGCCTCAGGCGCTCTGGGTTGATGAGACCGATCAGAGCGCTAACGTGCGTGCGGGCGTGCGCGGGAACGTAGTTCTGGTTCCTCCGCAAACCGGAACCCCTCCCAATGCACTGGAACCATTCGTGAGCAACCGCCACGGGCCCACCCCCCTCCGTAGCATCCAGTTTTGAATAGCGCTCCGATGAAGGTGCCGCTGGGACGAGAATTGACCGATTGAGTGCTATCGCCTAAGCGTACGTTCCCCAACCTCAACCTCCGTCGAAATCATGCGCAGTGAACATCAGCAGGCCCTAGCGAGCCGACGAGCCCTCGCCCCCACTTTTTTGGCGGCAGCGGTCGTCTTGGCGCTCGCCGCCTGTGATTCCCCTCCGACCAGCTTCGACGAGCTCGCCGAGGCGAGACTGCCACAGATCGAAGGTTCGATCCAGATCCCGTCACTGCGGGCCGAAGTGGAGGTGATCCGGGACTCGTGGGGCGTTCCTCACATCTTCGCCGACAACCTCGACGACCTCTTCTTCGCTCAGGGCTTCGTTCAGGCACAGGACCGGCTCTGGCAGATGGACATGTACCGGCGGGCCGGCG
>Ga0209252_1002550_pt1 | contig 10767 bp, 10 predicted proteins | sample SaaInlV_135m_DNA_3_FD_184673 | JGI IMG/M metagenome (GOLD analysis project Ga0209252, IMG submission 184673) | Marine microbial communities from expanding oxygen minimum zones in the Saanich Inlet - Saanich Inlet SI074_LV_100m_DNA (SPAdes) (version 2) | ecosystem: Environmental > Aquatic >... | reverse complement strand
GGATCTAGTAATGCAACTTATACTTTCATTGACTGGATTATTGGTTCAGACGATAAGCAGTTAGCTTCAAGTGATAACAAAGCAACAGATGTTGATATAATTATTAGCTTAGAAGAAACTCTTGCTAGTGGAACTGTAATTAATTCTACTAATGGTGCAACTGTTACAACTGCTCAAGGACCGCTTACTACATTAACAGAGTTAACTACTAGTAAAACAAAAACTGGTGCTCTAAGTGGTGTATTAGCGACTGATATATTTGAAAATGATGCAGGTATTTATGGATCAATTTCAAGTGGTGGTGCAGGTGATGTAAGATCAGCTGAAGCTGCAAGCGATGGATTAGCTGTCGTAACTGCTGCAACTGGTACTGCAAGACAAATGCTATCGAGAGTTCACTGGCTAGGTTAATAAGTCATAAACTCTAATTAACAATATTTTGTTATAATTAAACCCTCCTTATTGGAGGGTTTTTTTATTTTTGTTGAGTCAACATTTTTTTCTTAATGAGAAATAACTACTTGTTTCTAGCCTTATATGCCTGTATAGGACTTGTCCCTTATCTAGGAGCAGCTGATAAAGTTGTCCCTCAAATACTATATCTGAATATATTAAACGCCTCTGCTTTTATTTATATAGGGTTGGTCCAAAAAAAAAATATATTTAAAGAATTTTCAACTATACTCAACAATTGGACTTTTATACTGTACTTCCTTTTCTTTATTTGGTCATCAATTACTGTTATAAATTCACTTAATATTTCTGAATCTATTTATACTTTAGGTGAAATATTTAGTCTTCTAGTCGCTTTCTTATTTCTTATTTATTTTCTCTCAAAAATAAATAACCTTAAAAAAGTTTTTTTCTATATTATTATAGGCCTTTTAACAATAGAGATTGTGTCAGTTATTGTACCCTATTTAGCTGAATTATCTCAAAACAGGCAAAGAGATAGTCTTTTCAGAGGTTACACAGGTAACATCAATATTTTGGCATATATACTATTAATTAAATTTCCTTTTTTAGTTTATTTTCAGATTACCAAACAAGGCTATTATAAATTAAATTTTTTATTAACCGTTCTTATCGTATTTATAATATTTTCAATTTTTGCTACAAGATCTGCAATGCTTACCCTGTTTTTTATAACCATATTGATTTTTTGTTTTATAATGTTTATCAGATCATTTCATCTAAAACAAACTTTTACAACCCTATTAAAACCCCTATTTCTTCCCTTGCTTATAGGTCTAATTTTTAATAACATCGAATCAAGCTTCTCTACTTCACAATCTTTTCAGTCTAGACTTTCCACCTTAACTGAAATAGAAGAGGATAAATCTTTATCTCAAAGAGCAAGATATTATCAAGCAGCATTTGAATCTTTCTTAGAGAAACCAATTATGGGTAAAGGAATTGGAACATGGGAGTTTGAGTCAATACCATATGAAAGACTTGAAATGAAAAATTATGTAGTTCCTTACCACGCCCATAATGATTACCTTGAAGTGCTTGCTGAAACAGGTATTGTTGGTATGATATTATATTTTGGTATGATATTATTTATATGCTATCATTTGTTAAGAAAAATACTAGATAGGGAGGCCGATCAAGACACTAAATTGTTTTCAATCTTTTTGATTACAGCCTTAAGTGTATATCTGATTGACTCTTTGTTCAATTTTCCTTTCGACAGAGTTATTCAACAAATACACTTATTTTTTTTATTAGCTATATCCATTCACTTTCTTAAACTTAAACCACTAAAGAATAATTTAATAACACAAATTATTCCATTAATATTAATACTTATACCTGCTTCAATATATTCCTCTTCAAGGTTAATGAGGGCCTCTCAAAACCAAGCTATATTTTTGAAAGCATTCAATTTAGGTGATTACTCTACTCCTTCTCTAGAAGTTATTGATCAGTTTGAAATGAATTATCCTAGTTTGTCAGCGACATCTCTTCCTATGAGTTCTATAAAGGGAATGTATTACATTACACAAAGAAAATATAGAGAAGCAATTCCATTGTTCAGAAAAGGAATAAAGGACAATCCTTACCTCCATATTTCAGAATCATTTCTAGGGTATAGTCTTGATATGATAGGTGAAAAAGACAGTGCATTGTATTATACAAAAAAGGCATTTGATTATATGCCAAAAAACGAGATTCATTATGCTAATTATATAAATTCTCTATATCAGCTTAGGGATAGTATAACTATCAAAAAAGTTTTTTCTTCTCTGCATCCAGATAAGACTAGTTATCACGATGAAATTTATTTATTAACAATGGCAAGCCTCGTAGACCCTGGCAGCACAGATTTTACATTATCAGGTTTAGACATAAATGTTCAATCTGGTAATGATAGATTAAAAAGAGGATATTACTCTCTTCAGGTTGGAGAGGCTGACATGTTTAAAGCTGATGAATTATATCAAATAGGTATTTTTTATTTTGAAAAAGAAAATTTTAAAGCAGCTGCTGATTATTTTTTACAAGCTGATGAGATAAATCCATTTGAGCTTGTATATAAAGAGAATGCTGCTAACTCTCTGCTGAGATTACAAGATGATACTGCTGCCCTAAATATTTTAGATGACCTTATTGATAACTATAAATCTGAAAGTCCTAAGGCACATTATTTAAGAGGCCTAATATTATATGAACAAGGAGATAAAGAGAAGGCTTGTAATGACTTGGCATACGCTTATAGTAAAGGGCTTATGCAGGGTACTAGGCTTTATGATTTAATGTGTTTACAAAACTAATTAAGTCTTCATATTAACATCAAATTAATCTACTTAGAACTTGTATTAAAAAAAGAAAGAATACACTTATTGTTAGAATTATTAGCACAACGAGATCATGTCTTTTAACTATTTCTAAAATTTTATGATGAATATGATTTTTATCTGGATAAAATGGTGACCTACCCCTTCTAAGCCTAAAAAAGACAACTCTAGTTATATCAAAGACAGGAAAGAAGAGAATTGAAAAAACAAAGAGTATTTTATGAAGATCGAACTCTGGCTTAATGATATAATCATTTGATAGGATTGTTATAACATATACACTAATAATTCCTCCTAAAAATAGAGATCCAGAATCTCCTAGAAACACTTTATTTTTTTTTCTAAAATTAAAATAATAGAGAGGAATTAAAGCTGACAAGATTATTTGAGACAAATTAATATAAGGAGTTATTGAAATTGAAAAAAACTCAAATGATAATATAAAAAGAGCTGTTATGCTTATAGCAAGCCCATCAATTCCATCTATAAAGTTAATGGCGTTTATAATAGCTAAGATTATAAAAATTGTCAATAGCTGGGCAATAACTCTGTTAATTTCAAAGAATCCAGCAAAACCATGGAGATTATCAATTATAAGACCATTGTCAATGATAATTTTAGCAGCAATGATTTGAAATATAAACTTTAATTTAAAATCAATCCCATTTATATCATCATACAATCCTACAACCATTAATAGAGATAAAGGGATTATTAATGAATAATTAAAAATTGTATAACCGTTAATATAAAAATAACACGAAATAATAAATAGTGTTAAAAAAATAGATATTCCTCCAGATCTTGTTGAAATTGATGAATGTGATGATCGATCATTAATTTTATCAACTATATTTTTAGACAAAAATATTTTTTGTGAAGCAATTAATAATGTTAAAGAAACAGCAAATGAAAATAAGATGTAGATTGTGTCCATTTATCAAAATTAATTAAAAGACCATTAAATAATTCTTTAAATTATAAAATTCTTGTTTATTTAATATATATTAGGTACTTTTGGTACTTAATTATAAGTATGTTAGGTGAAATTATTACATCAAAGACTAGACTAAGACTTCTAACTAGATTTTTTATTTCACAAGCTAATACAGGCTATTTAAATGGGCTCGCCAATGAATTAGGAGAGTCAACTAACGCTATAAGAAAAGAACTAAATCACTTACATACAGCAGGTTATTTAAACAAGAGTAAATCTGACAATAAAATAGAATACAATGTGAACATCTCACATCCACTATATGATACTTTGAGAAATGTTGTTATGAAGCATTTAGGATTGGAAGACATAGTAGAGACTGTTTTAGACAGAATGGGTAATGTGCAAGATATTATTTTAATAGGAGATTATGCCAAAGGCATTGACTCAGGAACTATTGAGATCTTTTTAGTTGGAAAATCTTTGAACACACATTACATATCTCAGTTAGAAGAAAAAATAGAAAAATTAATAAATAGAAAAGTTAGTTTTTACTTAACAACTAATTTTAACTCAAAACAAGATAATATAATCTTGTTTTCAAAAGATTCAAAATGAAATATATTGATTCAGAACAAAGACCTTGGGGTAAGTTCTATGTTATACATGATGAGCCCAATTACAAACTTAAGAGGATAGAGGTTGAGCCGGGATTTAGACTAAGTTACCAGTACCATAAGTATAGATCTGAAGCCTGGACAGTTGTTTATGGCAGTGGACTTGTAACAATAGACTCTAAAGATCAAAAAATAAAAACGGGAGACACAATAATTATCCCTTTGGGAGTTAAGCATAGAATAAAGAATATTTCAAAAAACAAGTTAGTTTTTATAGAAGTTCAAACAGGGTCTTATTTTGGAGAAGATGATATAATTCGAATTGATGATGACTACAATAGAAATTAAATGAAAAAAAAAGGAATTATAGTCTCAGGGTATTTTAACCCATTACACAAAGGTCATATTGAATATTTTTATAAGGCAAAGTCACGTGGAAATGAATTGTTTGTTATTATAAACAATGACTTTCAAAGATCTCTTAAAGAGTCAAAGGAGTTCATGTTAGAAGATGAAAGACTGCTAATAGTTAAAGAGCTTAATGTTTCTGATAAAGTTTTTATTTCTATAGATAAAGATAAGACTGTCTCTAAAACATTAGAGAAGATACATAAGGACTACAGCAACAGCTATGTTCTCTATTTTGCGAATGGAGGTGATCAAGACAATAAAAGTATTCCAGAAAAAACAATATGTGATATGCTGGGTATAAGATTAATAGACGGACTAGGAGATAAAATCCAATCTTCGTCATGGTTATTAAATAATAAATCATGAAAATAACTAAAATTTGTTGTATTGGTGCAGGATATGTAGGAGGGCCAACAATGGCTGTTATAGCAGCTAAGTGCCCAGAAATAAAAGTTACTGTTGTAGATAAGAGTGAAGAAAAAATTAGAATGTGGAATTCTAAAAATTTAAATGAAATTCCAGTTTTTGAACCAGGTTTAAAAGAAATATTAAGTGAGGTAAGAAATAAGAATCTTTTCTTTTCATCTGACATCAAATCATCAGTTGATGAATCAGAAATGATATTTATAGCTGTAAACACCCCAACTAAAACTTCAGGAAAAGGAAAAGGTATGGCAGCAGATCTATCAAATGTAATTTCTACTGCAAGAGAAATAGCAGAATTTTCAAAAAGTGATAAAATTATTGTTGAAAAATCAACACTTCCTGTAAGAACAGCTGAAAAGCTTAAAGAAATTTTATCGTTGACAAATAAGAGAGTTAAGTTTGAAATATTATCTAATCCTGAATTTCTTGCGGAAGGAACAGCTATACAAGACTTATATAAATCAGATAGGGTATTAATTGGCGGAGATCAAACAAAAACTGGTCAAATTGCAGTAGAATCTCTAGTTAATATATATAAAAAATGGGTCCCTGAAAATAAAATATTAAGGACAAACGTCTGGTCATCTGAGTTATCTAAACTTGTTTCAAACGCAATGTTAGCTCAAAGAATATCTTCAATTAATAGTCTATCAGCATTGTGTGAAAAAACAGGAGCGGATATTAATGAAATTTCTAAAGCAGTCGGAATGGATTCAAGAATTGGAAAGGATTTTTTAAAACCTTCTGTTGGATTTGGTGGAAGTTGTTTTCAAAAAGATATTTTAAACTTAGTATATATTGCTAGAAGTTATGGTTTAGATGAAGTAGCAGATTACTGGCATCAAGTAATTAGGATCAATGATTATCAAAAACAACGATTTGCAACAAGTATTATTAAACTTATTGGTGACAAAAAAAACAATCCAAAGGTTTCTGTTTTAGGCTGGGCATTTAAACAAAACACCAATGATTCAAGAGAATCAGCTTCAATATATGTCACAGATATTTTACTCAAGAATAAAATATCTGTTAATGTATATGACCCCTTGGTTCCTAGAGATAAAATTATTTCAGATTTAATTCAACTTTGGTTATTACAAAAATTGCCAAAAGATAAAGTAGATAGTTTATTGAAGATGATTAAAGTAAAGGACAATTATATTGATGCTATTAAAGATTCTTCTTTAGCTGCAATTCTTACTGAATGGGAAGAGTTTAAAACTTATGACTGGAGAGACTTAATTAAAAAAATGAAAAACTCTTCAATAGTTTACGATGGAAGAAATATTCTTCCACTCCAAGATAAAAGTATCAATCTCATTAAGTTAGGAGTAAAATAATAATTATGAAGAAAGTAATAAATAATATTAAAAGAAATCATTCGGTAGTTTCATATAAAGAAAATCTAGAGCGGTTATATACATTTAAAAATTTTCCAATTTTTATGGGATGTACAGATGAACCTTCTGAAGACGATATGTTCATGGATATGACCTGGACAATTGACAGAGATTCAGGCTTAGTTCAACTTTTACATTTAGTTCCATTAGAAATTTTATATAGTAAACAACACATGGATGCCACAGGAGCAACTTGGGATAAGTATAATAATCTTTTAGCAAAATTTATTTCTACAGAATATAAAGGTGATATACTTGAAATTGGTGGAGGAAGTGGGAAATTGGCACAAAAAGTAACATCAATGGAGGACTCTTTAAAATATTTTATTGTAGAACCCAATCCACTAATTAAAGAAACTGATAGAATAAAAATAATTAAAAGTTTTTTTTCAAATAAAATAAAAAATAAAGAAAATAAAATAGGAACAGTTACACTGTCTCAAGTTCTTGAACATGCATATGATCCAGAAGAGTTTTTAACAGAAATTAGAAATTTTCTTCCAGATGATGGAATATTTATTTTTGGATATCCAAACCTTGAATATTTTTTTTCAAATAAACATACAAATGCAATAAATTTTGAACATACCATGTTAATGACCGACTATTACGTTGATTACTTTCTAAGTAAAACAGGTTTCAAAATATTAAAAAAAGAATCCTTCGGTAATCACAGTTTTTTCTATTCAGTTCAGAAAGTTAATGAGATTAAACAAATAAAAACTGATGTAAGCTCAACCTTCAAGGGTAAATATGAAAAATATAAAAAAATGTTTAATGATTTTATAGTCTATCACGAAGATATGATTGAAGAAATTAATTCAAAAATACAATCACATGATGGGGACATATACTTATTTGGCGCACATATTTTTTCTCAATATCTAATTTCTTTTGGACTTTCTACAGAAAAAGTAATATCTATATTGGACAACAGTCCCATAAAGATTGGTAAGAGATTGTATGGAACAAATTTAAAAGTAAATAGTCCAAAAATTTTATCTGATTCATCAAATCCATTAGTAATATTAAAAGCAGGCGTATATAATGAAGAAATTAAAAAAGACATTATTAATAATATTAATTCAAAAACACAATTTATATAAAATTTAAACAAAATTATTATGATAAAACACAAGGAAATACTGAATGAAATAGACTCTGTTTTGTCAAAGGTAGATAGTCTAGAAATTAAAGAATTAATTAATTTAATTATAAAATCAGAAACTTTGGTAACTCTTGGTGCAGGTAGAGTAGGAATGGCAATCAAAGGATTTGCTATGAGGTTGGGTCACCTTGGATTTAACGCATATCACATAGGAGATACAACACTACCATCAATAGGAAATAATGACCTTTTAATTGTTGCTTCTGGATCTGGAGAAACACAGTCAGTTTATGATCTTGTTAAAATTGCTAGCAACAATGGATCATCCATCATTCTTATAACGGGAAACAAAGAGTCAAGGATTGCCAAATTATCAAACAAAACACTGCTAGTAAAAGCACCATCAAAAGTAAAGAAAGTTGATGGACTTGAGTCAATTCAACCTATGACAACATTAAATGAACAGTGCCTTTCTATATTATTTGATTCAATCGTATTAGAAATCATGAATGAAGTAAATGAAACACATGATACCATGTGGGATAGACACTCAAACCTTGAATAAAACAATAATTATGAATAAACCTAAAATTTCAGCTTCTTTAATTTGTGCAAACCCTATAAATCTGTCAGATGATTTAAATGAATTAATTTCATCTGATGTTGATTTCATTCATTTTGATGTAATGGATGGGAGTTTTGTTCCCAGGTATGGATTATATCCAGAAATATTGAGATCAATTAAGGAAAATAAAAACTGTCCTGAAGTTACAGTCCACATGATGGTAAAGAACCCAGAGGATTATATTGAGTTGTTTTCACTTTACGGTGCTAACTATTATAATTTTCATATAGAAGCAACACAACATCCACATAGAATAATAAAAAAAATTCAAAAAAGTGGAATGAAGCCTGGAGTTGCTCTAAATCCAAACACTAATATTGAAGAGTTAAATTGGATAATTCAAGATATTGAAATGGTGGTCTTGATGACAATTAATCCCGGAATTGTGGGACATAAGTTTATATCAATAATGCATAATAAAATAAAAGAATTAAGAGAATTTGCAAATGCAAACAATAATAATAATTTAATTATTGAAATTGATGGGGGAGTGACTCCTCAAAATGCAAAACAAATATTAAAAAGTGGAGCGGATGCATTGGTTTGTGGAAATGGAACAATATTTAGACCTCATGAAGATACAATTATAAATAAAGTAAAAGAATTAAAAAAAACTATGAATGAAGCATAATGTATTAATAACTACAAGTGGAATTGGCTCTAGGTTAGGGTCAATAACAAAATATGTAAATAAGTCTTTGGTTAGAGTTGGAGATAAAGCAATAATATCTCATATAATAGACCTATACCCAAAAGACACAAGGTTTATAATTACACTTGGGTTCAAAGGAGACTTGGTAAGGCAATATGTTGAATTTTGTCATGCTAATAATAATATTGAATTTGTTGAGGTAGACACTTTTGATGGTCCGGGAAGCTCTCAATTATATTCTATGTTAAAAGCTAAAGACCACTTACAAAAACCGTTTATATTTCATGTTGCAGATTGTATTATTAAAGATAAGTTTTACAAAAAAATTAATCATAAGAAAAACACATTACTAGGATCTAAGTTAGGAGATTCAACTATATATGCTTCTTTTAACCTGAAGGATGATTCAAAAATATTAACAATTAATAATAAAGGTCAAATGGATCCTGATCTTATGTATATTGGAGTTGTTTATATTGCAGACTATGAAAAGTTTTGGAAAAAAGCTATTGAATTACAGTCATTAAGACCAGATGATACTTCACTTAATGATATTAAAGTATTCCAAAAAATAATGTTTAATACAAAATTTGATTACAGAGTAGTTAATGACTGGTATGACACGGGTTCTGTCAAAGGACTTTCTAAATCTAGGGAGGAGTTTAAATCAAATATTTTTAAAGAAGTACTAGACAAAGAAGAGGAAGACATATTTTCTTTAAACGGAAATATAATTAAGTTTTTTTTAGATGAACAGATTTTAGAAAATCGAGTTTTAAGAAATAGCATTTTAAAAAACACTGTTCCAGAAATTCTTAAAAGAAGTAAAAATTTCTACTCATATAAGATTTTTGAGGGTTCATTATATTCAAAGGTTGCAGACCATACTAATATCAAATCTTTTTTAAATTTTGGATATAAGAACTTATGGAGCTTGAAAGAAGAAACTGACAGTGAATTCATAGATTTATCCAAGAAATTTTACTACAATAAAACTTTAATAAGAATAAATAAGTTTTTTGAAAAATATAATATTATAGATTCTGAATCAATAATTAATAATTATAAAATTCCTTCGGTTAAGACATTAATTAATCAAATTCCAGAAAGTTTTTATTCTGAAGGAGAGAAAACAGTTGTTCATGGAGATTTTATTTTAGAAAACTGCATTTATAATAATAAAGAATTTAAACTGATTGATTGGAGGCAAGATTTTGCAGGAGACATAAATCATGGAGATTGTTATTATGATTTTTCAAAGTTATTCCACAATCTTACGGTTAACCATGAAATTGTGATGCAAGATCTGTTTAAAGTTGAAGAGACGAAAAAAAATATTAAAGTTGATATTTACAGAAAAAATAATCTAATAGAGTGTGAGGAAATATTTTTACAATGGATTGATGAAAAAGGTTATTCTAGGAAAAGAGTTAATGTTTTAAGAGCTTTGATTTGGATAAACATGTCACCACTTCATCACTATCCATTTGACAAATTCTTATTTTACTTTGGTAAGCTAAACCTATATAAATCATTAAATTATGAAAATTAAAAATATACTAAATAAATTACATGGATACTAGACCTAAAACAATTATATGTGATATTGACGGAACGTTAGTAAAGCATCAGCTTCCTTGGAAGAATACTTCTTCCTCTCAAAAACTAGAGCTTTTACCTGGAACCATTGAAAAGTTTTCTGAGTGGGATGCTAAAGGATATAATATAATTCTTATGACAGGAAGAAAGGAGTCATTAAGACTTAATACAGAAAAACAATTGTCTGATAT
>Ga0209252_1002539_pt1 | contig 10797 bp, 9 predicted proteins | sample SaaInlV_135m_DNA_3_FD_184673 | JGI IMG/M metagenome (GOLD analysis project Ga0209252, IMG submission 184673) | Marine microbial communities from expanding oxygen minimum zones in the Saanich Inlet - Saanich Inlet SI074_LV_100m_DNA (SPAdes) (version 2) | ecosystem: Environmental > Aquatic > Marine... | reverse complement strand
GTCATAAATGATGTTCCAGATTCTGTACTCATCACAGTGTTATCTCTAATTTCTCTCAAGAATTGAACTTGTGGTGCTAGTTCTGTTCCATAAGCTGCAGTAGCAATTAAACATCCACCACCACTCTTTGGTGTTGGTTCTGTAGTTTTAATTACTTGACACATTCCATTTACCAATTCTGTTCCTGCACCACATGTTGGTTCAGGTTCTGGTGTTGGTTCAGGTTCTGGTGTTGGTTCAGGTTCTGGTGTTGGTTCAGGTTCTGGTGTTGGTTCAGGTTCTGGTGTTGGTTCAGGTTCTGGTGTTGGTTCAGGTGTAGAACCTTCAGCAGTAAAAACAAAAGTGCTTGTAATTTTTTGAGCTCCATATTGAGCACGAATTTCATAATCACCACTAGTGTTCATTGTACCACCAGCTTTTAGAGTAGTAGTATAACTGCCATCAGAACTAGGAATCACTTGAGCAATTGTTACAATATTTCCATCAGGACTAACAACAACAATAGTCACTGATTGTGAATATTCTGCTAGAGTTTTAATTGAACCAGAAATTGTGATGGAATCACCACTAGAATATGTTGGTAAATCAGATGTTACAGACAATGGTAAAACAGGAGCTTCTTGAGCATATACTGCACCAGATAAACCATAAGATAGAATTGAAATTGATAATAATACAAATGCAAAGTACCCCATTGACTTCATTTTCATTTTGATTCATGGTTTTGAGTATTTATGTTTTCAATGAAACAAAAATTGACTATTTTATATGAGAATGATACCTTTTTTGACCAAGTATTGGATCGATTTTACAAAGTCTTCATCAGGAATTTTATTATCGGCCCACCATTTTGCATTATTTTTTATCCAATCAGGGATTTCTTGCTCAATCCCATCTACATCAGAAGGTGAAACAGAAATTATTCCAATATCTATCAGATGTTTAATTCCAGAAATAAATTCTTCATCAGATATACTATCTGAAGACCACCATTTTGCATTATTTTTTATCCAATCAGGGATTTTTTCAGAAATTACAGTAAATGATAAAGTTCCAAGATTTTGGTCACCATAAGAGAGTTGAAGAAAATAGGTTCCAGGTAAAGAATCAGAATTTACAGTAAAAATTGATTTGTAACTTCCACTAGTAGTAAGTGATGCACCAAAATTTTGATTTGTCCTATCAGGATTTGTAAAAATTATTGATAAAGGAATTCCGCGTTTTTGATTTTCAATACTGCCAGACAAAATTATTTCTGCAGTTAAACCAATTCCAGGGAGTGTAATTTTATCTTGACTTAATTTTGCAGGACTAGAAAATGAGACAGTAGTTTTTGAGCTTAGTAAACTGAAAATATTTTCATTTCCAGAATCATCACGTGAATCATAATAACGTGCATCAAGACTACCACCTGCAGTAGAGATTAGTTTGGAGCCTGTTTTATCACAAATTTGAGAAGGCATCTTGAAAACACCCTCAAAGATTCCAGTGCTTGGCCCTGTTTCAATTAGAGAAAATCCTGTCGAGGCCAAACCTCCATGTTCAACACCATTAATTGTACAACGTTTGTATCGAATGTCTTTGAGTTTTACCTCTAAGAGAGTTTCCCCATTTTGTCCTACAGTATCTACATTTTCAGAATTGGAATCATTAATTGTTTGATAGCTTTCAATTGTGTCACTTTTCAAATTAAGATCAGAATCTTTTAGAATTATCGTTACGGGTTGTCCAAATCGGTATGTAGAGGATGTAGTTGAAACTATTCCTGAGTTTGTAGCAACATCAGTTTTGATAGAAGTTGTTGTAGTTACGCCAGATGAATCTAAATCAGAGTATGATAATGAAATTCCTTCATCATCAATTAATTTATCAGTGATTATTATTTTTATTTCATTATCAATTGTCTGAATAGTTTGAATAAAATCAGGATCTAAAATGTTTAATTGATTAGTCACAGCATATTCAAAAGTTCCATCAAAGATTGAAGAGTTGTCTTGTGTTTCTTCTAATTCAAAACGATAAATTGAATTGTTTATACTATCATTATTTTGTAATCCAAATGAAAAGATATCAAATACAATTGGTTGATTATTTGTTTCACTAGAAATAGTGATTTTTCCTGAATCATCATTTGAAGAATCAAAATCAATTACAAGAAATACGATTCCACTTTTATCAACAATATTTTGGACATCAGCATCATCAATCTGAATAAATCCCTGAGATGATGAAATATCACCAGCATCTACTATTACAATAGAAGAAGTTCCAAGAGTTCCAAAAGAAAGAGTAAAAGTAGTATCAGAAAAGCCAGAAATTCCATAATCATTTTCAATGGATCTGAAATCATAGTTTATCCAATTTGTACCGCTAATTGTTGAATCAGATACATCAAGTAAAGTTGAAGATAATGTGGAGGCTGAAATCCCTAAACTCATTGATATCATTTCAAATGAGCCATTGGTAACTGTCGAAGTATCAATTTCCAACCTATCAGAAGTGGTATCAGGCACAGACGAATTAGAATCATCACCGCCAGTCAAGGTTGGGGAAGATGTGTGGAATTGAACAGTTTCAGCATTCTCAAGTGTAACAGGCTTGCCAATAGTGATTGTGGGTATTATGGCACTTGCTCTAAAAACATCCAAGTCATCACGAGCAGCAGTGTTCAAATTTTGATCAGGATCAGTCAAAAGAACAGGATATTCTGTTCCAGGATGTATAGTTTCACCATTTCCAATTCTCAACAAAAATTCCTCATCAGTGGAGACAGATGCAGAGGATGAACCACTCAAAACTGAAATAGATTTTTTGTTGTAAGTGATTTGACCAGTTTGTCCACGAGGAGCATCATTAAGAATTCCTATAACAGAATTATCACTAGAATCATAGCTTTCAAAAATTCCAGAATTAGGTTCTTTCTCAACTAGTGTAACAATATTTGAAAACGTGTTTGCACCACCATCACTAACTGAAGAATTAGGTTGATCACTATTTGTTTGCAATTCCATTATATTTCCAAGATTCAAAGAAAGTTTTCCATTATCTTCAAATCCCAAGTTTGAAAGACTAGATAACAAATTCACTAATCCTGTATTTCCATTTGCATCATTGTTTCCAGAATTATCAAATGCTTGATAAAATACTGAGGGGTTTGAATCAATATCAAATGTCCAAGAATCCTCATCAGTTGGATCTTGATTTAATTGAAAATCATTTACAGTTAAAAAAACTTCAGCACTTTTAGGATAAAGATCCCTATCAATATTCAAAGAGATATTTTGGATTTCATCATACTCTAATGAAACTTGTTGTGATGGACCTCCTGGATTATATTGAATTGTAACATCATTGAAAGAATAAAGTTGGATTAATGGCCATGCATCAGAATCTAAACCGATTTGGCCAGTCGGAATATTTGAATTTGTGTTAATTGATTTTGCATTTCTTACCACATTATTCAAATTTGTAGAACCAGTTGGGGAACCAGTACATGAACTAAATGAAGAATCACCATTTGTAAATCCAGTCAATCCGGATGATTGAGATACTGCAATTCCATCAGTTTCAGAAATAGATATTCCAAATACAGAAGAGGATGAATTCCTACTACAGAAAACTCCAAAATCCAAGCCTTTCCCAGCTAAGCCAACAGTAGAATCTGCAATTTTTGCCTTCTCAGCATTTGCAAAATACGCATACCAATTACCATCAGTTGCTTGAACCATTCGTAAAGATTTTCCATTAATTGTGACATCAGGCTCTCCTTTTCCCTCACCAGTGTCTTTTAGGTTGGGGTCATTTACTACAACCTCAATTACCATGGAACCTGAAAAATGATTTTCAAATTGAGAATTTTCAGCAGATACAAACAAGTTTGGATTACTTGATGCCTCAGCGTCAATGAAGGGTAGTAAAATTAATGAAAAAAATGCAAGCAAAAATAATCCTTTTTTATTCAATATTTCAAAAAGGCCTCTAATTACAAATAATGTTATCGTAGCATTGCTTCTTAGAAACTTGTAATACCTGAGAAGAAATATTCAAAAATATGGAAATGCTTGTAAATAGAACCAAAGTTTTACAGATTTCATTATTAGCAATATTCTCTGCATTTTTAGTTGAACTAATTTTCGGATTAATCTCAAACAGTCTTGCTCTAATTACAGACAGTATTCACGCTTTACTAGATAGCGTTGTTACAATTGTTTTACTTTTAGCAGCTAGAATGGCAATAAAACCTCCAGATGCAGAACACACCTACGGACATGGGAAAATTGAATCCTTAGGAGGATTGATTGGAGGTATAGCAATTTTGTTGATTGCTTGTTTTTTTATTTATGAATCAATTCACAGATTACAAAGTCCACCTCCAAATATTTTACCAGGGTTATTTGCAATTATTGCAGGACTTTACACAATAGGAATTGATATTTTCAGAATTGCACTACTAAGAAGATCAATTAAAAAAATGGGAGGTGCAATACTGAAAGCAGATTTCTATCACGCATTTATGGATCTTGGTTCTACTCTGGTAGCAATTGCAGGAATAGCTTTAGCATCATATGGATTGTATTATGGGGATTTTGTAGCAGCACTAGTTTTAGGAGGATTATTAGCTGCTCTAAGTGTTAAATTAATCTACAAAACTGCAATGGATTTGACAGATATTATCTCACCTGAATTAGTAAAAAATGTCAGAGAAATTGCAATTGCAACTACAGGAGTTATTGATGCAGATCCAATTCTCATGAGAAGATCAGGTGATACGATTTTTGCAGATATTACAATTTCATTAAGAGGAGATTCGAGTTTTGATAAAGCACATGAAATAAGTAATAACGTTGAGAAAAATATAAAAAATAAAATTTCAAATGCTGCAGTTACGATTCATTTTGAGCCAAATTGGAAAGATGTTCCACTAGATGCAAAAATTCTAGATATTGTAAAAAATGTTGAAGGGGTAAAAGGAGTTCACAATGTAAGTACTCATAAAACAAATGGAAAAATATTTTCAAACTTACATGTGATGGTGGATAGAGAAATTAATTTATCATCTGCTCATAAGATTTCAGAAATTGTAGAGCAGAAAATTCAAGACAATATTCCTCAAATTGAGCACGCCACAATCCATTTAGAACCATTTGTACAAATTCCTGAAAATCTTAACTTAGAAGATAAAGTAACAGAGGAAAAAATCAAAATAATGTTAGAAAAATATTCAGAAATTAAAAAAATTGGAAGAATAATTTCATTGAATTTTGAAAATATTCTCAAAATAGATATTGATTGTTCATTTGATAAGGAATTATCAATTGAAAAAGTTCATGATTTAACATCAGAAATAGAACATGAAATAAGAGCAGAAATCAAAAATTCAGTTATAACAATTCATCCAGAACCAAACTAAACAAAGATGCTTGTAAGATACATAATCGACATACCTACTGCAAATCCGCATATCACTGCAGCACTTGAAAGAGTCTTGTCACCTTCATCTTTGATCCATTTCAAAAGCACCAAAATTACTTGAAAAATTGCACCAGCACCTACAGCCAAGAAAACCACTGAAGAAAAGGGTGAATATGCAAAACCGCCAATCCAGGCACCAAAAATAGCAGGAGAACCGGCAATTAATCCCAAAGCAATCAATTTTCCAATCATGAGTCTTCCCCTAGACATGGGGGCCGCAATTGCTATTCCTTCAGTAGTATTGTGTAATGCAAAACCTACAATCAAAAATGTACTAAAAGCAATAGATCCCATTCCAACTGATGCACCAATAGCTAGACCTTCACCAAAATTGTGTAAACCAATTCCAATTGATATCATTAAAGCAATTGCAACAGGCTTTGCAAGTTTGGATGAATCAGCTTTTGTTACTAATTTATTTCCAGAATAATACAATGCAAGAAATGACAATACAACAACTGTTGCAACAAGTAAAGTACCATTAAAACTTCCAGCTAAATTTTCATCAGAAATATCCAGTGCCTCTTCCATAGAATCAATTGCTAGAAAAAACAACAATCCAGCAGTCAATGCCAAAAAGAAATGGTATTTTTGTTTACTAATTCTCTTAATGAATGGAAGCCACAATAATCCAATCATTACAGGAATGATTCCAACATATGTTCCAATTATTGCAAAAAATATTGCAAGATCTAAATTAAATTCTAATGCAGGAGCTGCTGCTTCAATTTCTTTTTCAAATCTAGTTCCATCCTCAATTGTAATACCAATAATGTATGGTTCAGCAGCATTCCATTCAAATGGAATTCGAACTAGAGTAGTTTCATAGCGTTCAAGATATCCATCAGGTTCTACTGCAGCTGGCTGAATTCTATCATTTACATCAGCCATTACTACTTCAACAGGAATTGGTCCAGTGTTTCTAACAGTTGCTTGAATTTCTGAATCAATAAAATCTACTTTTTCAATAGTTATTTCAGGTAAGGGGATTCCAAAATCAAGTAAATCAGCACCAGGGCCAAAAATGTATACCATCAAAAGGATTAGAAAACCAAAAGGAATTACCCCACTTGCTATTATTTTTCCTTTAGATGAATTATTGCTAAGTTCCATAATCTATCTCCTGAGAATTTTCAGGATTCTCACTTACAAGAAAAATTCCAATCCAGCCTTTCTCTGAGAATTCTACCTTATGAGCATGAAAGAGATATTTTCCAGGGAACATATACTCAAATTCCATTATTCCACGCTCAGTTTGTGATAAAGTAATCATGTCCGTGTAAAAAGAGGGTACAAGATCAGTTCCTGTTGGATAATATTTGTATAAATTACCATGAAGATGTAAATTATTTATCGGATCAAATTCCACCATATTGACAACATATACTCGAATTAATTCATCAGTTTGAATTTGAATTGGGTGATGCTGATAGTAAAAAGGAATTGTGTTTGCAGCATAAAAATTATTTTCAGTATCAAAATCAGTATCCAAACCATTTAGAACCATTACCATTTCATCAGCTGGTGGCCGACTCTCTTTTGGATCAACAATAAACACACCATAAAGACCATGTACGATATGTTCCTCAAGTGGCATCACATGACAATGATATGGATGAACTCCAACTGGTCCTGCTTCAAATTCATATACAAATTGACCTCCGCCACCTCCTACTGGTTCAAAAACTCCATCCATTTCAGCTGGATGAATTCCATGAAAATGCATCGTGTGTTCTTTAGAACCATTGTTGATGAAATTTATTTTTACAATATCACCTTCAGTGGCTCTAATTGTGGGACCTGGAACAGTTCCATTGAAAGTCCAAGCATTATAGAACACACCAGGTGAAACTTCCATGATTTTATCATCTTCAGCAATAATTGTAAATTCTCTTAGAGTTTTTCCGTTAGGTAATTTTGATACTTGTCCATAGTTAAATTCTCGTAAATATTCCATTGGATCAAATTCCATAGTAGCACTAGTATACAATGGATCTAAAATTTCACCAGTTGTCTTTACAACACTTCCAGAATGAGTTACGAAAGTTGTCTCTTCGGATTGAGCACTAATGCTTTCTGGAAATATAACGTATAGTGTAGATACAAATACAATTACAACTAGAGATGTAATCATAATTTGAGAACGAGATTTTATCATTATCTACAAATGCCGGATTTCTAAATTGTAATTTAAAAGTTGCCCTAAGCTAACTTTCTTAGCCTAATCTAACTTTTTTATATTTTCAAAATTATTCTTAAAAATTAGGTTTAAACTAAAGAAAATTAGGCTTAATTTATGCAAAAATCAGGATTGATTATAGTTGGATCAGGAGCACTAATTGTGATTGGTCTTGCTTTGTTAGCATTAGGAAATCAAATAATTCTTGATGGAGTTATTCAAGGGGATGGAAAAGTTAGCATTAATCAAGATATCATAGTATCTACAAATTTTGATTCACAAAAAACATCAGTTGGAGTTTTTGCAGTTCAAATAATGAATCTTGAAGATAACGTATTTTCTGCCAAAGTATTTGATCCATTAGAAATTGAGATAATTTCCCTAAAAATAAATGAGGAAACGGTTGAAAAGGAATTTGATGTTTTAGAATCAGGAGTTTACAAACTAGTGATTAAAAGTAGTAATGATGAAGAAAGTCAGGTGTTTGGAGCTATAGGTCCACTTCCAGATGAAGGCGAAAAATCAATTAGTTACATTTCAGTATATGTAGTAATTATCGGAATGGTTGGATTATTTGGGGCAGGAATACTCAAAATTAAAAAAAGATCAATTTAGATAAGTATCTAATTTTTCAAGACCGCTAATAGCATCATCAAAATTTGAACTGTCTTCAAGGATTGTAGATAGTTTTTCAGAATTTGCAGAAATAGTACATTCATCATTTTTGGAATTTTTAAAAACAAATTCATACTTTATCAAATAAGAAAGTCTTTCAAGAACCTCAGATTCAGAGATATCTGCTTGTTGAGCTAAAAATGAACATTGTTTTTCACCATCCTCTAACTCGGATAATATCAAAGAGGTGATAGGATCAAACATACAGTCTACAACCTTTGTTCGATCAAATTTTTCATCCATTTTTCTAAACTAGCAATTTTAGGATTAATAGTTTTTTGCTAAATTTACTAGGGTATAATTAGGAAAAATGATATCTTGTATCATGCAGAAACTTTGTAATCAAGATCCATCAGGCAAAGGAGAACATTGTTTTTGTATGGATATTGACGCTCAGCGTGGGGTCAAAAAGTGCTGTCAATGTAACCAATGGAATGTTCGTGGAAGTGATTGGACCACAGATGAAGACTTTAGATGATTTTAAAATTAGATCAGTTTTAAAAAGTCAAAAACAAATTTTTCAAAATCCATCCATTTTGACGCCTAGCATGGTTTTTATCTGGGTTTCATAGAATTTTGGAATACTTGAGTACACAAGAATATAGACATATTGTTAGAATTGTGGGTAACGATATCCCAGGAGAGAGAAAAACCCTCATAGGATTAACCCAAATTAAAGGAATAGGCTACAATTTTGCTACAGCAATTCTAGATACATTAAAAATTAATACAAATTCAAACATTGGAAATCTTTCTGATGAAAATGTTAAAGGAATTGAAAAATTAATTACAGATCCAATTAACGGAAAGTTTCCAATATGGTTTCTTAACAGAAGAAAAGATATTGAAACTGGTGCAGATTTGCATTTACTAACATCAGATATTCCATTTACATTAAGAAATGATATTGAAAGAGAAAGAATTGCTGCCAGTTGGAGAGGTTATCGTCATCTAAGTGGTCTTAAAGTTAGAGGACAAAGAACTAGAACATCTGGTAGAAAAGGTGGAGCAGTAGGAGTTGCAAAAGGTGGATTAGCAGCACCAGTTAAGAAAGGTGATCCAGGAGCTCCAGGTGCAGCAGCAGCTCCAGCAGAGGGTGCAGCAGCTCCAGCAGAGGGTGCAGCAGCAGCTCCAGCAGCAGAAAAGAAAGATGCACCAGCGGAGAAAAAAGAATAGGTGTTTTGAATGGGAGATCCAAAATATCCACGTAGAGTCTGGCGAAAACCAAAGAGACCTCTTAATTATGAATTAAAAATGGAGGAGCTAAAAACTCTCGGTACATTTGGACTTAGAACTAAAAGAGAATTATGGAAAGCACACACAGAATTATCACGTGTAAGACATCAAGCAAGATCATTACTTGCATTAAGACAAGAAGTTAGAGAAGAAAAAGAACCAATCTTAATGAAATCACTTGCAAGAATTGGACTAGTAAGTAGTGATGCAACATTAGATGATGTACTTAATCTAAATGCCGACGATTTACTTTCACGTAGATTTCAAACCATCGTTACAAAGAAATTTGATTTCAAATCACCATATCAAGCAAGACAAGCAATCATTCACGGTCATGTAATGATTGGAGACAGGAAAATAGACATTCCATCATACATTGTTACAATTGAAGAAGAAGGCGGAGTTCATTTTACACCTGAATCTAAAATTCCCGAAATGTTAGAAAAATCAAAATCTAAGGAAGTAACAGAAACACCTACAGAAGATGCAGAGAAACCTACTGAGGCAGCAGAGAAACCTACTGAGGCAAAAAAAGATGAAGGTCCTTCAACAAAATAATTAAAAAAATAGGCTTATCCGTAAATAACCCCAAATTATCAAAGAAATTAGAATGTGTTCAATTATTGGTTTTTCAGGAAAAGAAATTGCGGCCCCCATTATTGTAAAGGGGTTAAAAAGAATGGAATATCGAGGATACGATAGTGTTGGAGTTGCAACAGAATCGGATAACAGGATTGAGTTAAAGAAAGGTACTGGAAAAGTAAGTGAAGTAAATTCCAAAGTACAACTAGACAATATGCCAGGTAAAGTTGGAATCGGTCACACTAGATGGGCAACTCATGGAAAAGTTACAGAAGAAAATGCACATCCCCATCCAAGTAATTCTGGAAAAATCGCAATAGTTCATAATGGGATTATAGAAAATTTTGAAGAGTTAAAAAAACAATTAGAAAATGAAGGTTATAATTTCAAAAGTGAAACAGATAGTGAAATAATTGCAAATTTACTTCAAAAAAATTATGAATTAACAAAAAATGTCAAAGACACAATTATGAAAACAGTTTCAGAAATTAAAGGTCATTATGCATTTGTTGCCATATTTGAAAATGGTCAACTTGCAGCAGCTAGATTTCATGAGCCTTTAATTGTTGGAGTTGGAAAAGATAATATCTTTTTGTCAAGTGATGTTTTAGGATTTATCGAGTATACAGATTATGCAATTTATTTAAAAAGTA
>Ga0209252_1002535_pt1 | contig 10805 bp, 10 predicted proteins | sample SaaInlV_135m_DNA_3_FD_184673 | JGI IMG/M metagenome (GOLD analysis project Ga0209252, IMG submission 184673) | Marine microbial communities from expanding oxygen minimum zones in the Saanich Inlet - Saanich Inlet SI074_LV_100m_DNA (SPAdes) (version 2) | ecosystem: Environmental > Aquatic >... | reverse complement strand
GAAGCCAAAGGCAAATCTAAGAAAGAAATTAAAGAGATCGCTCAAGACGAGTTGATGCATAGTTTAGCTAATGCATTTTATGGTGATGAGGCTAAAGATAAAGCTGTATTTGCTGAAATGGATAAACAAATGAAACGTATTGAAAAGCTATTTGGGTATAAGCCTGGGTCTTGGCGTAGAGGTGGTTAATATGGAAGTTGTTACATTGTTACCATATATTAATGGCGCACTAATGATGGCAACGTGTGATTGGTCTCCTTGGATGTATTGCGTTTGATCCAAAACATAAAAGATATAAATAACTATAACATATAAAGGGGATATAAATAACTATAACATATAAAGGGATTGCCCTATGAAAGAGAAGGTAGCATCACTAGAGACTAAAATGGCTCTATTACAAAGTGATATAAATACTATTAAGAACAGGGAACCTCAATTACCAGAGTGGCTTAGAAATTCTGCAATTATAGTTCTTATGGCTATGTTTGGTCAGATTGTTACTGCGGTTTGGTGGGCGTCAAGTATGACCGCTAATTTAGAGCACATTAACAATGATGTGGGAATGAACACCGAGTTTAGAATATCATATCCAAAGATGCATGCAGAAACTATGGTAAGTTTACACGGGTTAAAGAAGGACGCAGAGCATACCGGGGCTATGGTTAAAGACATTAAAAGCAAGTTAAAATTTATTGATATAAAGGATCAAAGGGATCAAAGGAACACAAAATGAAAACACTACAACAAATAAGAGAAGCATCAGGCGACAAAGAAGCATACCAAAAGTTCTTTCAAGGGTTATTAAAGAAGTTCGGCGCTAAATCACCTGCAGAATTAGATGATGCAAAGAAGAAGGAATTCTTTAATGCTATTGAAAAGGGTTGGGAAGGTAAATCTGAAGAGCTTGAAACATATAAGAAAACTTTAGAGGCTTGTGATCACGAGGAAGAGGAGTAAGTAATGATTAATTTTAGTGCGTTAAGAGAGGCATTTAATGCTTCTTTAATAAAAAAAGCTTGTGCCATTGCTAACTCAAAGAAGTTTAAAGGTGGTGATTATGACCATGCTTATGCTGCTATTGAGAAGTTAAAGAAAGGTTTAGCTGATGAGCCTAAAGTTGCAGCATGTTTAAAGAAAGCTAATGAATCAATAGCCTTAGCAGAAGATGACCTTGAGGAAGGTGTATCAGTTGATATGCGAACTAAAGGTTATAAAGAAGCTATCGCAAGAAGCATAGCTAAAGAAGGTAAAAAGAAATTAAAAGCTGAGAATGCTAAGACTTTACAAGATGCTAATAACGCTTTACTAGGTAAGAACGAAAATATGACTGCTAGTGGGAATGATTCAACTGGTCCTATCGCAGGCCATGATAAACCATTAAGTAAGAAAAAGAAAATCATGAAGTTCAAAGGATTTAAAGAATCAGTTGAACTTGAAGAAGTGTTCAACCAAGCTCAAATGAAAAAAGCTATTGGTATTGCACGCAAATCAAGAGGTAACTATGACAAAGCCTATGCTGAAATCGAAAAGATTAAGAAAGGTTTAGGTGATGAAGATATTATTGCTTATGTATTAAAGAAAGCCAATGAGTCAGTTGACGAAGCATACGACAGAGGTTCTATTCGTGATTTTAAAGTTGGTGATAAAGTAAAATTCGTAGATGATAAATCTAGTCACCATGGGCAAACGGGAAAAATAACTAAATTGATTGGTGGTATTGGCGCAAGACAAAAAGCTCATGTTAAATTAGATAAAACAAAGAAAACAGTAATTGATATTTTAACATCAACTGATTTAATTAAAGAAGCAGTTTCAATGAAAAATGCAAAAGGTATTGGTTTTGGTAAGAAAGGTGGATACGATAAGTATGTAACACTTGCTAAGAAGAAAAATGCTAAATCGCATAAAGATGTGTTGAAAGTATTATCACGTGAAGGTTTAGGTAAAGAAGAACTTGACAATGTTGCCGATTATGTAATGAATGCTTTGGGTGAATCAGTTGAACTAGGTGAAGCAGTACTTGATGAAGGTGTTTCGTCAGAGGCTAAGTCTGTTATGAGAGAAATCAATAAACATCTGAAAATTCTTAAAACTGAACTCAAGACATCTGATGTAAATCAAGATTGGAAAGCTCGTTTGAATAGGATTGAAGGTATCATCGGAAAGGTGAAATGGACCGTAGAAGAATCACTTGATGAAGCAAAAGGCAGTGATTGTACTATTCAGAATGATGGTAGAAATAACATCGCTGTATGTATTGATGGTCTTTCATTTGCTGATGCTCGTAAGGGTACACGTGGCGCTATGATGAATATTGATGGCTTTAAAAAGAAAGCTAAAGTTGCTTGGGCTGATGCTAAGGGTAAACCTACTATCCCAGCTGTTAAGAAAGAGATCAAAGCTTTAAAAGCTAAGAACTTCTATGCTAAATGGCAAGCGGATTCATCATCTTATAAAGACGATTCGGTAAAGATCTGGTTCACTAAGTAATAAGTAATGGCAAAGGTAACCAGCAGGCCTGAATTAATTGACCACTGTTTAAGAGCTCTTGGCGCGCCAGTGCTTGAAATTAATGTCGATGAAGATCAAATAGAAGATAGAGTAGATGATGCTCTCCAGTACTATCAAGAATATCATGCTGATGCGGTTGTGCGAACCTACTCTAAACACCAGTTAACTGCTGATGATATAACTAATAGCTATATTGCGGTCCCTGATTCTATTACATCTGTCGTGAAGATACTAGACTTTGAATCGGGCGAAGCCGAATCATTGTTTAATGTAGAATATCAAATGCGGTTATCGGACTTTAATACCTTTGGTGCTGTTCAATCAATACAATCATTTGAGCAACGGATGCAGCATTTAAGTATGTTAGATCATCAACTAAACTCAAGCGAGTTGCTTAGATTTAATAGACATATGAATAGATTGCATGTGGACGAAGGGTTTGGTAACTTAAAGCCTGGATCTTATATTATCATTGAGGGCTACGAAATTGTAGACCCCCAAACATATACTGATGTGTATAATGATATGTTCTTAAAGAGATATTTAACATCATTGATTAAACGTCAATGGGGTCAGAACATGAGTAAATTCGAAGGTATGCAATTACCTGGTGGAGTTACTATGAATGGTCTACAAATATATCAAGATGCTGTAGAAGAGATTAATAAAATTGAAGAAGAGATGCAGTTAGCTTGGCAGTTACCTGACGACTTTTTAATGGGATGATGAATGGCAACTAATGTATATTTTAATGGCAACGTAAAATCAGAACAAGACTTATATGAAGATTTAACGATCGAATCGTTAAAGATGTATGGTCAAGACATTGTCTATATTCCTAGACAAGAAATTACTCGCGATGAAATACTTAATGAATCTTATAATCGATTCTCCGACTCATATGTAGTAGAAATGTACCTTGAAAATCAAGATGGTTTTGAAGGAGATGGAGAGCTACTATCTAAATTCGGGTTAGAGATTAGAGATACTGCAAACTTTATTGTATCACGTAAGAGATGGGATAGTCAAGTTGGTACATATTTAACAGCTGGTAATGGTGAAAGCGTTATTGGCCGTCCTTCAGAAGGTGATTTATTATATCTTCCAATGGCTTCTTCTCTATTTGAAATTACATTCGTTGAAGATGAAGTGCCATTTTATCAATTAAAGAATGTTCCAGTGTATCAGTTGAAAGCTGAATTGTTCGAATACACTGATGAAGATTTCGACACTGATATAGATGCTATTGATCGTGTCGAAACGGCGAATGCTACATCATATACCTATGCACTTGATTCTGGTACAGGTAATTATACTATCGGTGAGACAATATCACAGTGGACTGGTGTTAATGATGCTGCTGGTAACCCTATCAATATCGAAGGTGAAGTGGCTGGATGGGAGGACTTAGGTCTTACCACGGGCAACTTAACAGTGGTTTCACTGGTTACTACCGATGGCAAGTTCAGACAGTTATATGTTGATCCTGATCCACTTAAACAGATTATTGGCACAGAGTCAGGTACGGCATACAATGTTACAACTGTTGATATTGCAACTAATTTTAACCGAGATGGTTATGCCAACAATGATATCTTTGATGCCGAAGCACAGGATATAATAGATTGGACAGAGACTAATCCGTTTGGAGATCCATAATGTTTGAAAATCATTTTTATAACGAGCATACTCGTAGAACTGTATCGGTATTTGGATCTTTATTCAATGACATCTCTGTTGTTAAAACTGATAGCAGTGGCAATGTTCTTAAGAAGATTAAGGTTCCATTAGCTTATGGTCCTAGACAAAAGTATTTAGTTCGATTAGATGATAAGAACGATACCGGTATTGCTATTAAGATGCCACGATTATCATTTCAAATTACTGATATGTCGTACGATGGTGCAGCTAAAGTTAATAAACATAAACGATATACTAAGGTAGATCCATTAGATAAGAAACATATAACATCATTAACGGCTCCAGCGATATATAAAGTAGGATTCGAGTTAAATGTTTTAGCCAAGACTCAAGACGAAGCACTACAAATATTAGAGCAGATCTTGCCAAGATTCCAACCAGATTATACAGTGACAATTAAAGATATTCCTGAAATGGATTTGACCGCTGATATCCCTATTGTATTAAATGGTGTGACTATGAATGATGAATGGGAAGGAGAATTCTCTACATCACGAAGAGTTATTATATATACATTAACATTCGAAACACGTATTAGATACTTTAAAGGTATCCAAGATCGCAGTGTTATTAATAAGACCGAAGTATATTATAAAGATAATGATTCTAGAGAGAATATAGAAGTACAAAAAGTTGATGGTACAACCACACCATATACGGAGACAATAGACTTCTTTAATTAATTAATAGGTACTATATTATGAGTGATTTAGATAAAGATTATGTACATGTGAGAGATTCTCTGTATGATTTAAGCGAGCAAGGTGAAGAAGCTATTGAGCTTATGATGGAACTTGCTAGAGAATCTGAACATCCCCGCGCATTTGAGGTGTTAGGACAACTAATCAAACAGAAAGCTGATATTAACGACAAGTTAATGAAGCTACACAAATCAAACAAAGAAATTAAAAAGGTGGATGCATTAGATCCAGCTACTAATAACAATGTGTTTATTGGATCTACTACAGAATTACAAAGAATGCTACATAATGAGAAAGTGATTGATGTTGAACCAGAAGACTGAATCATATCTCGGAAACATTAACGTTAAACGTGATGGTGTTTCACAAGACTGGTCTAAAGAAGACATATTAGAATATCAGAAGTGTATGAATGATTCTGTATATTTTGCAGAAACCTATTGTAAAGTGATATCACTAGATGATGGTTTAGTTCCCTTCAAACTATATGATTATCAGAAGAAGATGTTTAATCATTTTCAAGATAATAGATTCTCTATCGTGCTTGCATGCAGGCAGTCGGGTAAGTCTATATCAACAGTTGCATATCTATTATGGTTTGCACTATTCCACTCAGAACAAACAATCGCTATCCTTGCGAACAAAGGTGCTACAGCTAGAGAGATGCTTATGCGGATCACTCTTATGTTGGAGAACCTGCCGTTCTTTCTCCAGCCCGGCACTAAAGCCTTAAATAAAGGTTCTATTGAGTTTTCTAATAATTCACGATTAATTGCTGCAGCAACATCAGGTTCATCTATTCGTGGTATGTCAATTAACCTACTGTACCTTGATGAGTTTGCGTTCGTAGAAAATGCTACAGAGTTCTATACAAGTACATACCCTGTAATATCAGCCGGTAAAAATACAAAGGTTATTATTACATCTACAGCTAATGGATTAGGTAACATATACCAGAAGATCTATGAAGGTGCATTACAAGGCACTAATGAATTCAAATCATTTAGAGTAGATTGGTGGGACGTTCCAGGCAGAGATAAAGAGTGGAAGCGTATGACTATAGCTAATACGTCCGAACTACAGTTTGACCAAGAATTTGGTAACAACTTCCATGGAACCGGCAATACACTAATTAATGCTGAGACTCTCTTAGCGCTTAAATCTAAAAGGCCTCTATCAGTAACGAATAACGTTAGTATATATGAAGATCCTATTGCCGGACATAACTATATAATGTTTGTTGATGTTGCCCGCGGCCGCGGTATGGATTACTCAACGTTTAATATTATTGATGTATCAGAAAAACCATTTAAACAAGTGGCAGTATTCAGGGATAATATGACAAGTCCTTTATTGTTTCCTGATGTGATATACAAGTATGCTAATCATTACAACGAATGCTATGTAGTTATTGAAAGTAATGACCAAGGTGTTGTTGTATGCAATGGATTATATTATGACTTAGAATATGAGAATGTATTCGTCGAGAATTATACTAAGGCTAATGCTGTTGGTGTTACTATGACTAGGAAGGTTAAACGCATTGGTTGTTCTACAATTAAAGACATATTAGAGCAAAGCAAGTTAGAGATAGTAGACTCCAATACCATACAAGAAATGTCCACATTTATATCTCGTGGTTCTAGTTATGAAGCGGATCACGGCAATCATGATGACTTAATGATGAACCTAGTTATGTTTGGATATTTCACTACAACACCATGGTTCGCAGAGTCTACTGATATAGACATGAAAGGTATGTTATATGCTGAGAAGGTTAGGCATATCGAAGATAGTCTTATCCCTATTGGTGTTATGGGCGATAATAGTCCTGGGGTACATCATCCATTAGGTGATGGCTGGGAAGTATGGAAATGGTAATAGTTATAAATAACTATATTGAATATAAACGTATTATGAATAAACTTATTACATCTTTGATTAGGAGAAGAAAACAATGGCATTTCTAGTATCACCTGGAGTACAGGTAAAAGAAATCGATTTGACTAATGTTATCCCTGCAACGTCTGCATCAATTGGAGCAATCGCTGGTTCATTCCAGTGGGGCCCAGCCGATACGATTATTACAGTAGGATCAGAAAAACAATTAGTACAAATCTTTGGTCAACCGAATAATGACACATATAATACTGTGTTATCGGCTGCTCAATTTTTAAGCTACGCAAACTCATTAAGAGTAGTGCGAGCAGTAGGCGCAACAGCGTTAAACGCAACATCATCAGGCACAGGTACACTACTGAAGAATGCTGATGCGGTAGAATCATACAGCGGTTCAGAAGAATTTGCCGCTAAATACCCAGGTGTTATTGGTAACAATATTGGTATTGATATATGTACAGATTCAGTCGGCTTTAATACATGGATATATAAAGATGCATTCAATTCAGCTCCAGGAACTTCAGCAGGAACTCTTGCTTTAGGCGGATCTAATGACGAAATACATATTGCAATTATTGATACTACAGGCGCTATTACAGGCACCGCAAATAGTGTATTAGAAACATATTCATATGTTTCACAGGCTTCTAATGCTAAATCTGCTGATGGTACATCAAACTACTGGGTGGATGTTATTAATAGTCAATCGGCTTGGTTAAATGCATTAAATGCTCCTATTGAATTAGCAGATTCAGGTGCAGTTATGGCTGGAACAACTTTTGATACAACAATTGATGGTGCAGCAGATAATATTTTTCATGAAACATTATCCGGTGCAGCCGATGATAATACATTAACAACTGGTGAGCTTAGTGCTGGTTACGATATGTTTGCAGATGCTGAAACTGTTGAAGTTTCATTAATCATGAATGGTGATGTTAAAGCTGGTGCTGATGCAACTGCTATTTCTAATAAGATCATTGCTATTGCTGATGCACGTAAAGATTGTGTGGCTTTTGTTTCTCCTCCAATCACTTCTACTGTTAATAATGCTTCTGCCGTTACTAAAGTAATTGAATGGGCCGATTCATTAACACATACCTCATATGCATTTGCTGACTCAGGTGCTTTATATGTGTACGACAAGTACAATGATAAATATCGTTGGATTGCTGCTTCAGGTGCTATGGCTGGTTTAGCCGCAAACGCCGATATGGTTGCTGATCCATGGTTCTCTCCTGCTGGTTTCACACGTGGTAATCTTAGAAATGTTACTAAGATAGCGCTTAATCCTAATCAGTCTGGTAGAGATGATTTGTACAAACGTTCGGTTAACCCTATCGTTGCCTTCCCTGGTGCTGGTACAGTGTTATATGGTGATAAGACTTTACAGTCTAAACCATCTGCATTTGATAGAATCAACGTACGTAGATTATTCATTACTCTTGAAAAGGCTATTTCACAAGCGTCTAAAGCGTCTTTATTTGAATTCAACGATGAGTTCACTAGAGCACAATTTAGAAACATGACTGAACCATTCTTAAGGGATATCAAGGGACGTAGAGGAATTACAGACTTTAAAGTAGTTTGTGATGATACTAATAATACTGGTGACGTAATCGATACTAATCGTTTCGTAGCTGATATTTATATCAAGCCTGCACGTTCTATTAACTTTATTACATTAAACTTCATTGCTACTAGAACTGGTGTTGAATTTAGTGAAATCGCTGGAGGTAATTAATCATGGCTATTTTAGGCGTAGACGATTTTAAAGCAAAACTAATCGGTGGTGGTGCAAGAGCTAATTTATTCAAAGCAACGTTAGGTTTCCCTAGCTTTGTTACGGGTGATGTAGAACTTGCTTCATTCATGGTTAAAGCTACATCATTACCAGGATCAACAATTGCTCCTATCCCTATTGCATTTAGAGGTAGACAATTGCAAGTGGCTGGTGATAGAACATTTGAACCTTGGTCAGTTACAATTATTAATGATACCGACTTCTCTCTTTGGAATTCTTTCGAAGCGTGGATGAATGGTATTAACGAGCATAACAATAATACAGGCATGACTAATCCTAGTGATTACATGGCTGATATGGCTGTAGCTCAACTTGATAAAGATGGATCTGAAATAAAGAATTTTAATATTAGAGGTTGTTTTCCTACTGCGCTTAGCGCGATTGAAGTCGGATATGACAATGCTGATACTATTGAAGAGTTCACTGTTGAATTCCAATTACAATATTGGGAATCAGACCAAACTAGTTAAGTAACATAAGTAACATAAAAGGCCTTCGTTGAGGGCCTTTTTTAAATGCTGTATAAATACAACTAGCAACATTTAAAAAAGAAAATTATGCCAGAAAACAATTATAACTTATTCGGATTCTCCTTTAAAAAGAAGAAGATCGAAGATAAAATTAAAGCAAAATCGTTTACACATGAGAACGAGGATGGTTCATATCTAATATCTCCTACAGGTGGATATTTTGGACAATACCTTGATATCTCAGGTGATCAGTTTGTTAATGACGCAGAGCTCGTATTCAAGTACAGAGGTATAGCATCATATCCTGAGATTGATGCAGCTATTGAAGATATTACAAATGAAGCGATTGTAGTATCGGATGATAATAAAATCGTAACGTTGAATTTAGATAATCTAGATCAGCCGGATAATGTTAAAAAGCTCATGATGGAGGAATTTGAAACGGTTCTTAAAACTCTTGATTTTACCAACAATGCATATGACCTATTCAGACGTTGGTATGTAGATGGTCGATTATTCTATCATGTAATAATTAGTGATAAGGATGGTACCGGTATCCAAGAGCTTAAGCTTATTGATCCTACTAAAATACGCAAGATCAAAGAAGTCGTTAAAGAATTAGATCCAGCAACTAATGTTGAGTTAATCAAAGAAGTTGCTGAGTATTACTTATACCAAGATGATGAACTTGTTAATAACTCGGAAGGATTAAGAATCTCGACTGATGCTATTATTCAAGTTAACTCTGGTTTATTGAACGATAAAAGAGATAAGATTATTGGTTACTTGCATAAAGCATTGAAACCTATGAATCAGCTATCTATGATGGAAGATTCAATTGTCATTTATCGTGTTTCAAGAGCACCAGAGCGTCGTATATTCTATATTGATGTTGGTAACTTACCAAAGGGCAAAGCAGAAGAGTACTTAAATAATACTATGAACAAGTATCGTAATAAGATTGTTTACGATTCTGAGACTGGTGCTATTAAAGATGAAAGAAACCATAAATCTGTTATGGAAGACTTCTGGTTACCTCGTCGTGAAGGCGGTAGGGGTACAGAGATTACTACATTACCAGGTGGACAAAACCTAGGTGAAATTGAAGATATTGTGTATTTTCAAAAGAAATTATATAGATCTCTTAATGTACCACTTTCAAGATTAGAACAAGACTCTACATTCAATGTTGGTCGTTCATCTGAAATTACTCGTGATGAGTTGAAGTTCCAGAAGTTTATTAATAGAGTTCGTACTAAGTTTGGTGGTTTATTCATGGAAGTGCTTAAGAGACAATTAATACTTAAAAAGATTATTGTACCTTCTGATTGGAAGACTATTAAACATGAGATTGCTATTGAATTTGAAAGAGATAATTACTACGCTGAACTAAAGGAAAGTGAAATCTTTAAAGAACGTATTGAGAATCTATCTATGATCGATGAATATGTAGGTACTTACTTCTCTCAAGAATATGTTAAGAAGAAGATTCTCCAGTTCACAGATGAAGACATTAAAGCAATGGATAAGCAAATGAAAGGTGAACCAGATCAAGATGTTGATGCTGATTTGTATGCATAAAGTTGCATTTTTATAAATATATTATACAAGAAGGATATAAATAATGGATATTAAAGACTTAATTAATAAAATTGGCAGCGGAGATGCACAAGCATCTAACAACGCGTTTAATGATATTATACATCAGAAAATGAA
>Ga0209252_1002520_pt1 | contig 10875 bp, 8 predicted proteins | sample SaaInlV_135m_DNA_3_FD_184673 | JGI IMG/M metagenome (GOLD analysis project Ga0209252, IMG submission 184673) | Marine microbial communities from expanding oxygen minimum zones in the Saanich Inlet - Saanich Inlet SI074_LV_100m_DNA (SPAdes) (version 2) | ecosystem: Environmental > Aquatic > Marine... | reverse complement strand
GCCCATCCCTGGCGCGCACGGTATTGCTGGGGCCATGGAGGCTGTGGACCGCGCCAACGCACGCGTGGAGCAGCACGACACGATTCGGTAGGGTCGGCTGCGCGCTTAACGGTCTCCGCTAGTGAGCCCACCAATGATGCCGGCACCGAGGCCTGCCGCACCTTGAAGGTCATAGTTCACGCTGCCGCTCATTCCGACGATACATCCCGTGTCTACACGAAGCGATTGGCCCGGAAAGAGACCGGCCCCGAGCTTCTCCGTGAAGGCGACCTCGATCTCAACGCCTTGGACAGCGCAGTAGGAACGAGTCACGCTGGCAGATGAACTCTCTGTTCAACGCACGCAGGTTGAGCGGAATGACTTTGTCAGGAGTAGGATGCTCGGAACGCCACCTTGCCCCGCCCCGCCCCTTTGGTAGATGAAGTTGGTGAGGAAGAACGACTCTCCGGTCACCATCCGCTCGCATCCCTTGAATATCCCACCGCCCGTGCTGGTCTGCATCTCGATGCCGGGTTGCATAAACATCATGGCACCCGCCTCGGCACGGACGCCTTCGCCCGGATCGAGCTCGATTTCAACCAACTGCATGTCGTCGCCGTGGATGCCGTGGCCGAGAACACCTGACATGAGGTGTTCCTGCTTTCGCAGTCGATGAATCCTCTACAACTCTGCGTAAAACTCTTCGATCAGATCAACCTCCAGAAGTCGGAAATCATGTATTGGGCACCTTCTCACCTCCGAGGGTATCTTCCCGCATGAAGCTCAGCATCAAAGATTCGGTCGGGCTGGCGTTGGTAGCCGGCACCCTCGGTGCCTTGGTGGTCCACATCGGACCGTCGGGGCATGAGGCTCGGCATCCCACGTCCGTGGCGGATGCCGGCAGTGCGATGACAAGCGCCGCAGCGAGCACGCCCGTCGCCTTCGTGGACGTCAACGTCGTGCCCATGGAAGGCGACGCAGTGCTGCACCGGCAAGTGGTAATCGCGCAAGACGGCTTCATCCGCCAAATCGGACCGCTCGGAGTTCTTGAGCCGCCCGCAGGCGCACTGATCGTGAACGGTGACGGCACTCGGTACCTCGTGCCCGGCCTGACCGACGCCCACGTGCACCTCCCGGACGGAGCCGAAAATTGGCTGCCCGTCTTCCTGGCGAACGGCGTGACAACCGTGTTCAATCTGCGCGGAGAAGAGCGCCATCTTGAACTCCGAGACCGCATCCGGTCCGGCGAAGTGATCGGTCCGACCGTGTATACGTCCGGCCCCTTCACGAATGAGCCCGGTGTCCACACCCCTGAGGACGCGGTCGATGCGGTCCAGGCCCATGTCCGTAGCGGCTACGACTTCGTGAAGATCCACGGAGATCTCTCAGCAGAGACGTACAACGCGCTCGTTCAAGCCGGCCGTGACGAGGGCATCGCGGTGCTCGGACACGCCCCGCGTAACCTCCCGTTCTCTGCGGTGATCGAGAGTGGTCAGGCGGGCGTCGCGCACGCCGAAGAGTTGATCTACACGCACTTCAATTCGCTGGACACCCGAGACCTGGACGGCGTCGCAGCCGACATGGCTCGGGCGGGTACGTGGCTCACACCTACCCTGTCTACGTTCGGCAACATCGTGACGCAGTGGGGCTCCGCGGATGGCGTACACGCCGGGCTAGGATCGGATATGGCCCGCTACCTCCCTGAGTCCCTCCGCGAGGACTGGCTGGACGACAACCCCTACATGGGACGCGATCCCACGGGACGGGATCGGATCGAAGCCATGTACGAATTCCAGCACCCCATGATTCGCACCTTCAACCAAGCGGGCATCCCCATGCTCACCGGCACGGATACTCCGCTGCCCGTGCTCGTGCCGGGCTTCTCGCTGCACAACGAAATCGAAGCACTCAGAAACGCCGGACTGAGTCGATACGAGGCGCTCGCAGCTGCCACCCGGAACGCAGGCCGCTTCGTGCAGCAGCACGTGGACCCGACCGCCAGTTTTGGAACCATCACGACTGGAGCCCGCGCCGACTTGGTGTTGGTTGAAGAGGACCCGCTCGCTGACTTGGACCGACTCCGCCACCCAACCGGTGTGATGGTGCGAGGACGGTGGTTCAGCCGCGACGCGCTCGACCGAATGCTCGAGTCCGCAGTCGGGAACGATTAGGGCGAACTACCCTTCGGTTGTCTGGCCCTTCGCTCTATCCACCCCTCAATGCCGCAGCTTTTCCGTAAAGTCCCGCCGCTCCTCCATCAACTGAAGCCGAGTATTCATCGTCTCCAGTAGTTCCCGCACTTGGTGCACATCGTTCTCGATGCCTGTCGTCTTGTCACGGGCATAGAGCTCCAACAATCCCGAGATCCGTTTCGCGATGGGCCGGATGACGAGAACTCCCCCGACGGTGAGAATGAAGACGATCGAAACGATCATCGGCGCAATAATTTCCCATTCCATCGGGCGGTCCTGTTGTGTTTGGTGCTCGCATGCACCTACGAGCGGCAACACAATCCTGCTTCATGCGCGTCCAACTGTGCACCCCTTGGCGTTGATGCGGTAGATTTTAGGTGCCGGCTCCCATGGGCCGTTTACACGTCACGCTCGAAGAGGCTGCTCAGATGAAGTACTCGACCACTGCCCTGACCCTTCTGACCGTCGCTCTCACGGGATGTGGCTCAGGCGATGCCGCCGAAGCCAATGCCGCGGGCGAAGCGACACCTGTCATGTTTGCAATAGCCGATGCGGATCTTCCCTCGATCCTAGTCTACAAGGCCGCGACCTGCGGATGCTGTGAGGGCTGGGTCGACCACCTTCGTGCTGCGGGCTTCGACGTCGATGCACGTAACGTCCAGGACCTGATGGTGGTGAAAAGAGACGCGGGCGTTCCGGGAGCCGTTATGTCGTGTCACACGGCGCTCATCGACGGATACGTAGTCGAAGGCCACGTGCCAGCAGAACAAATCAAGGCGATGCTCGCCAGTCGTCCCGCGATCACCGGCATCGGAGTGCCAGGCATGCCGACGGGTTCGCCAGGCATGGAAGGCCCCGGTGCAAAGCCGTACCAGGTCATCTCATGGGACCGTCAGGGGAACGCGGCTGTCTTCGCCGACATCGACCCGCGGTAAGAGTCCGTTGTCAGGCGCCCTTTAGCTGACGATCACGGGGACTGAGACCGACTTATCCCCTACAACCAACGTGAGCGTCGCCGACCCTGCGTTCCGTCCGCGGATGCTGATCGAAGTACCTGTGACGACTTCCTGGTTTCCGACCATGATGAAGATCTGGGTGCTGGACGTCCGCCAAGAGATCCGATAACCCTCGGTAGAGACCTGTTGGCCATCCATACCGATCAGGATCGGCCGCACCGTCGTTCGCGTTCCGAAGGTGCTCGTCTGACTCAGTTCAATGGGGCCACCACCCGGTACTGGGTCGATCCTGATCTCCCGCAACTCGAACGGCTCGACGTAGACGCGGCCCGTCCCGGTACCACGCCCAAGCGACACGCGCACGTTGGTTGAGCCGACCTTAACTGCGGTGACCGTAGCGACCCCGCCCTGCGGCTCAAGGGTCGCGATCGTCGAGTTGCTCACAATCCATTCTGTGCGCTCCGCGCGTTCCGGCAGTTCGTTGTCCCGCTGATCCAACGGCACTGAAGTGAACTGAGCCGTTTCACCTGGGATCAAGAAGAGCGAATCCGGCTCAAGCTGGAGAGAGTCGACCCAGATCGGGCCGGTGACTTCCTGACACGCCACGGCCACCATGAGCGTGACTGAGGCACCAACGATCATCCGGAGTCCGAGGACTCGGTTCATGCGCTTCGTCATCTTATCGCCCTCCGCCGAACGTCACGCGAACCCCGAACTGCATCTGCCATTGGGAATCTGGTGTGATCACCGTCCACGGGTCCGGAGACGTCAGCTGACCGTCCTCGTTGCGTTGAGGGAGCACCGCCCCACCCCACCTGGCGGGAAGAGGACTCTCGCAACCGAGTTGACACAGCTCTAGCAGCGGAACGACAGGGCTGGTCGTCTCGATCTTGCCCCAGCTTCCGTTGACCATGTTGAGCACGTTGATCAGGTCACCCTCGAAGCGAATGTCGCGATCACCCATGTGAACCGTGTGGGCCAACCTCAGATCCAACCGGTTCTCCCACGGAGCCCGACAGCCGTTCCGAGCCACAAGCGTCCCCGCGTACTTCTTGAGGCAATCGTTGTTCTTGATCGCATCCGCCAACAGAATCTGCGTCACCAGCGAGTACGGAGCGCCTTCCCCGAGCCCACTGAGCGTCGCTGGCACATGCACGAGATCGTTGAATCGATCGAGGGCTCCACCAACGCCGGGGTAGCCGTCCCCGTTCACATCTCCGTCGTAGACGTAGGAGAACGGGAGGCCCGACTGTCCGGTATAGAGGAGCGACAGTTCCGTATCCGGGAGAGACTCGAAGGGAGCCCCGTACATGGCCAGGACGATCTTGTGTGGACGGTCGAAATTCGAGGTCCGCAACGGCGGCTGATTCACATCGAACTCACTCGGATTGAACCCGAAGTTCGATGCCATATCCGCGAAGGTCAGGCTCGTACGGTCCCAAGAACGCGCGAAGGCATAGCCGGACTGGATTCCGATTCGGTCCGTGAGTTGGCCGCGAAGTTCCAAGCTCAGTGACGTGGCCCAGTCCTCACCCTCATTGGTGACGAGGAGGACCTGGTCGAATTCGCTTGTGATGTCTGAGTAATACTTCCGCTCGGTGCCACCCAGCTGCGAGAGCGACGTGTTGCCGCCCTCGAGGTTGCGTTCTTCGATTCCCACCTGGTTCAGCGCTTTGTTAAACAGGAAGCCGATCGTGAAGCTCGTGCGGTCGCTCAACTCGTGATCGACCGAAGCTGAGAACTTCAAGTCCTGCGGATACTTGAAGCCGTCTTCGAACATGACCACGCTGCTCACGCGGTTGAACGGGATCGTCCCGCCGTCTGGGTCGTAACAACCCGCGGGTTGAGAGCCGACGTTCAAGGGCGGTGCAGGACGCGCCGGCAGCGGTTCGACGTAATGCCTTCCGCTGCAGGTCAGTGTTGTCGAACGAATGCCGTTGTTGTGGAAGGCATTGGAGAGCCAGACGTAGGGCACCTGGCCGGCGAACCAGCCGAAGCCACCGCGTACCTGCGTCACACGCAGACCGTCGCTCTGCCAGTTGAAGCCGAAGCGCGGGGAGAACAAGAAATTACCGCTGGGTAGCTTAGACGTGTCGTATCCGAAGAAATCGAGTACATCGGTGTTCTGCTCCGGAGACGAGAGGACGTAAGGCGCGTCCATTCGAATGCCGAACCGCATCGTGAGGCCCTTCCCAGCGTTCATGAGGTGCTGAACGAACGCCCCGACCTCGACGACCTCGAACTTTGCGGCTGGATCCTGGCCGGGCGCCAACTCAGCGCGTTGGTAGCGCTCCGGCGCGTTGGCCCGAAGGTCCGCCATCGACGGGAAGTAGTACTCACCGGCCGCACCGGGCAGGAAGCGATGTGCGATGTCGTAGTACGACCCCGTGATTCCGAGGGTGACGACGTCGTCACCCTCACTGCGAATATCCAGACTGTTCGTGGCCCTGATACTCGTCTGGTCCAGGCCATTGTCCTGGGCGAAGAACTGCCCCCCGACGCGTACCGGCCGATTCAGCGATACATCGCCGATCGAACTTCTCACGTCCACCTCGACCTGCGGCCAGTCCGTCGTCGGCGCAGACTCGTCAGAGCTGATCTGCACCGTCATGTCGAACTCGTTCGAGAACCGATCACCGAGCGGTGAAAAGAGCTGCAGGGACGTGATGTTGTTCATCGACGTCCGCTGGACCGTGTTGGACGACAGCTCGTACGGAAGGAAGGCCGAGCGGTTGGGTGACTCGTCGTTCGTAGCGTGTGAGAACACGTTTCGCAGTGTCAGTCGTGTCCCGTTGTCGAAATTCCAGTCGGAGCGCACAAACACGTTCGAGAGCTGTTGGCTGAGTGGGTAAGCGGCGGCATTCCCAACATCCACCCCATGATCCGTCTGCATGAGGGACGCAAACTCGTCCATCGACTCTCCTGAGATACGCACGAGTGACTCGGGATCACGGAAGAGGTTGTAACCCGACGGTGGCTGATTCCGCCGCTCGAACTCAGCCGCAACGAAGAAGTGGCCCTTGTCCAGCACGACCGGACCACCCACGGAGAACGAAAGGAGGCTCCGGTCCACGCCGGAGGCCGCTACCGGGCCGGTCGGAAGCTGAAGGTCTCCCATAAGCTGCTCGGCTCGGTGAACACCGCCGATCCGCACGCGCCAGTCGTTCGTCCCGGAACGGGTCACCGCATTCATCACACCACCGGTGAAGCCGGACAGGCGAACATCGAACGGGGCCACCAGCACTTCGTATTGAGCGACAGCATCAATGGGGATCAGCTTTGCACCAGCCTGCCCCCCCGGCACCCCGCCTGAGGTCAGGCCGAACATGTCCTTACTGGCCAGGCCATCCACCAAGATGGCGTTGTAGCGATCGTTCTGCCCCGCTACGGAGAAACCACCGCCTTCCGTGGTCTTCACCAAAGGCGACAAGACAGCCAACTCCATCACGTCACGCGACATGATGGGGGTCGCGTCGAGCACCCGCTCGGTCAGCCGCGTCGCCGGACCAATCTGTGTCGGCGTGAAGATCGTGGCGCGCTCGACCGCGACGTCGATCCCCTGCAGCTCCACCGCCTGCTCCTGCATGACGTATTCCATGGTGAACGTCTCGCCCACGGCGAGTCGAATCCCTTCGACCCGCCCCTCAGAATACCCGAGGTGCTGGATGGAGACCGAGTACGGGCCCCCCGGCTGAAGGAGCAGAACAAGGAAAGCCCCGTTCGCGTTCGTCAGACCCGACCGCGACGCGCCCGTCTCGTCGTGACGGATGACGACCGTCCCACCGACGAGGATCGAACCGTCTTGAGCAGTGACGAAGCCGCGAATGGCAGACGTCGTGCGCGATTGGGCGTGAGCGGCCGAAGGAATGGCGAGCGCCAATGCCGCGACCACGGCGAAGGTGCGCAAACAGAATTGCATGAGACCTCGAGTGGCCGGGTGGGTCGTGGCGGACGGCGGACCTACGGTGCTCCTGCGGATCACCGCAAGACTGTTGTAATACCTACAAACACTAAGACAAGGCAGCCCCGCAAAACGCTGGCGCGATTCACGGTTCATGGTGATGATGAGGCATGAATTCGAGCGATGCGAAGGTGGCCAAAGAGCCCATCGATCAGTCCATCGAACGAGTCGCTGCGGCGCTTCGTTCAGGAAATCTTTCCGCCGTCGAACTCGCGGAATCAGCCATCGCCAGTCACGGCCAACACGGACAACGGCTCCACGCCTACAGGGCTTTCGACAGCGAGTCGGCTCGCAGGGCGGCTCGCACCGCAGACGAGCGTCTCCAGCGAGGGGATGCCCCTCCGTTCTGCGGCATCCCAGTCTCGGTGAAGGATCTATACGGGGTAAGCGGCTTCGACACCTTCGCCGGAAGTGCCAGAGCACTTCCAGCGCCGTGGACCCAGGACGCGTGGCTCGTCGCACGGCTGCGTGAACAGGGCGCCGTCATCATGGGGAAGACGCATACCGTCGAGTTTGCCTACGGCGCGATTGGGGCAAACCCGCACTGGGGTGCCCCTCGGAATCCCTGGGATGCAGATGTGCACCGTATCACCGGAGGCTCCTCGTCCGGAGCGGGGGTGAGTCTCTGGGAGGGATCAGCGCTTCTGGCGCTCGGATCCGACACAGGGGGTTCCATCCGAATCCCCGCCGCGATGACCGGCACCGTGGGTCACAAGATCACGCATGCCCGATGGAGCGTTGAAGGAGTCGTGCCCCTCAGCACCACGCTCGACACGGTTGGGGGACTGACCCGGACCGTCGAAGACGCCATCTATTTTTTCGGCTCACTCGATCCTGAATGGGGAGATCCACAGCAACTCCGGCTCCAACTCGCCACCCTCCCCGCTGCCGGGCTGCGTGTCGCGATGCCGACGTGTACGATCTGGGATGACTGTCAGACAGACATCGCTGACGTCCTTCACGGAGCGATCGGAAGGCTGGGGGCCGCCGGCTGGGGTGTCGGAGCGGTAGACGGCACACTCCTCGATGAGGCCCAACACCTCTATATGAACGGCGGGATCGCGGGCGCAGAGTGTATGGCTTTTCTGAAACGGGACCTGCCGGAGTGGATCGATATTCTGGACCCGATCGTGGGATCTCGCCTTGCCCATGCTCCCGAACTGGGCGGCGATCAGTACAGATCGTCTGTGGCACGACGGGCTCAACTCATGAGCCGAACCGAGGCTCTGTTTGCCGAGGCTGACGTCCTGGCCCTTCCTGCCTCCATGGCCACACCCGCGCCGCTGGCCGAACTGGCAGATCTTGACGCCTACGGCGCAGCCAACGTCACCGCGCTCCGGCCCACCTGCCCCGCGAGCATGCTCGGCCTGTGTGCGATCACGCTCCCAGTCGGGCTCGATGCCTCAGGCATGCCAGTCGGGCTCCAGTTCGTCGCGCCACGGGGGCACGACGAGGCGCTTTTGGGTGCGGCTCTAGCCGTGGAACGCGCCTTGGGTCCGGCGACCGACTTGCTAGGAAGACCCCCGGGCCTATAGGGATCGCGGTAGCGGCTCACGGCTCCGGCGCGCGCCAAACCCTTGCGCCGGCCCGCGCGCGCGCGGAAGCTGATCCCCTGATATCACTGCGCCGATTCGGCGTGGCGCCCTCGTTCGCGCCCGCCACGGCTGAGCCAGACTCCCCTGGAGCCGATATGTCCCGTTTGTCCCGTTCCGGCCTGTTCTTATTGGTCGCCTGTGCGGCCATCTCCCTGCCCGCGCCAGCGACCGCCCAAGACGACACCCCAGCCGTAGACCCGGCCACGTTCCAGTCGATGGCATGGCGTTCGATCGGCCCCTATCGAGGCGGCCGTTCCGTCGCGAGTACCGGAGTCGTGGGTGACCCCCAGATGTACTACATGGGCACCGTCGGCGGCGGCATTTGGAAGACCACCGACGCCGGCATCACATGGAACAACATCTCGGACGGGCAGCTGGGCACATCGTCTGTGGGTGCGATCGCGGTCTCCGAATCGGACCCGAACGTCATCTATGTGGGCATGGGTGAGCACGCCACACGTGGTGTGATGACCTCACACGGGGACGGCGTCTATAAGTCGACGGACGCGGGCCGCACCTGGACGAACATGGGACTGCCCCGCAGTCGGCACATCTCACGGGTGCGCATCCATCCCAAAAACCCGGACCTCGTCTACGTGGCAGTCCAGGGTGCAGCATACGGGGCCAACCCCGAGCGTGGGCTCTACCGCTCCGCGGACGGCGGCGAGACGTGGGAGCATATCCTCTACGTGAGTGAGGACGCAGGTGCGTCCGATCTTTCTATGGACATGAACAACCCACGCATTCTGTACGCAGCGTTTTGGCACAACCGACGCCTTCCCTGGCAGGTCCAGAGCGGCGGAGAAGGCAGCGGGCTCTGGAAGTCCACGGACGGGGGTGACAGCTGGAACAAGTTGGAGAACGGACTGCCCGACGAGATGGGCAAGACCTCCATCGACGTGTCTCGGGCTAACTCGGACCGTGTCTTCGCGATCGTCGAAGCCGATCCCGGTGGTGGCATCTTCCGCTCGGACGACGGTGGCGCCTCGTGGGAGCTCACGAGTGACAACTGGTCGGCCCGCGCACGTGCCTGGTACTACATCGAGATCTTCGCGGACCCTCAGGACGACGAGACGGTCTACGTCCTGAACGCGCCTATGATGAAGTCGATCGATGGTGGGCGGACGTTCAACCGGGTCCAGGTTCGCCACGGTGACACCCACGATCTGTGGATCAGCCCGGACGACAACGAGACAATGATCAACGCGAACGACGGCGGAGCACACGTCTCGTTCAACGCTGGAGACAGCTGGTCGCAGCTCGACAACCAGCCGACCTCTCAGTTCTACCGGGTGAACGTGGACAATCGCTTCCCCTACTACATCTACGGCGGCCAGCAGGACAACAGTTCCGTGGCGATCGCGAGCGCGGGGATTGGCGGTGTGACGTGGAAAGACTGGTACGCCGTGGGCGGTTGTGAGAGCGCCTACACAGCCTTCGATCCGGACGACCCACGCTTCGTGTATGCCGGTTGTTACATGGGCATCATCAGCGAGTACGATCACCAGACGAAGGGCCAGCGCGACGTAGGTGTCTACCCGGTGATGCCAGCTGCGCTTCAGGGCCGCGAGATGAAGTACCGCTACAACTGGAACGCGCCCATCATCGCCTCTCCCCACAACTACGAGAGGATCTACCACGCCTCGAATCACCTGGTCGTCACCGAGGACCGCGGCATGACGTGGCAGGAGATTAGCCCGGATCTCACACGTGACGACGACGAGCACCAGGGCTACGGTGGCGGACCGATCACAAATGAGGGTGCCGGGGGTGAGATCTATGGCACCATCTACTACGTGGTGGAATCGGAACACGAGGCCGGGACGATCTACACAGGCTCAGACGACGGTCTTATTCATGTCACACGCGATGCAGGGCAGACCTGGACCAACGTCACGCCGGGCGACCTCGAGGAAGGCCAGATCAACTCGATGGAGGTCTCACCTCACGATCCGGCGACCGTGTACGCCGCTTATACGCGCTACAAGTTCAACGACTTCACCCCACACTTGCTGGTCAGCAACGACTACGGCGAGAACTGGGAAGACCGGACCACCGGCATCCCGGAAGAGGCTTGGGTGAAAGTCGTCCGGGAGGACCCGGTCCGGCCCGGCCTGCTCTACATGGGTACCGAGACGGGGATCTTCGCTTCGTGGGACCAAGGCGAGAACTGGCAGCCCATGCAGCTGAAC
>Ga0209252_1002514_pt1 | contig 10896 bp, 10 predicted proteins | sample SaaInlV_135m_DNA_3_FD_184673 | JGI IMG/M metagenome (GOLD analysis project Ga0209252, IMG submission 184673) | Marine microbial communities from expanding oxygen minimum zones in the Saanich Inlet - Saanich Inlet SI074_LV_100m_DNA (SPAdes) (version 2) | ecosystem: Environmental > Aquatic >... | reverse complement strand
TCAGTCATCAAAATAATTTTACCGTACCTAAGTTTTTCAATATCTATACCGTTATCCTCATCGCTGTCCGCTGTAACGACTGGTGCTCCCACTCCCATTGCTGTAATCAAAGTGCCAATCTCATCATTACTTAAAACTTTATCTAGTCTAGCTTTTTGAACATTTATAACTTTTCCTTTTAATGGAAGAACTGCTTGAGTTTTTCTATCTCTTCCCTGCTTTGCCGAACCTCCAGCTGATTCTCCTTCAACAATAAAGAGCTCTGATTTTTCAGGATCTTTTTCTTGGCAATCAGCTAATTTCCCAGGCAATGAACCTAAGTCTAGAGCACTTTTTCTTCTTGTTAAATCTCTTGCTTTTTTTGCTGCTTCTCTTGCTTTCGCCGCATCAATAGATTTGCCAACTATTTTCTTTGCTTGTGAAGGATTTTTTTCAAAAAAATCTCCTAAAAAGTCGTTCATTAGTGACTCTACAATTCCTGAAGTCTCTGAATTTCCAAGTTTGGTTTTAGTCTGTCCCTCGAATTTAGGCTCTGGTACCTTGATACTCACTACAGCACCCAGGCCTTCTCTTGTATCATCCCCTGTTATTTGAATACTTTGATTCTTGAAGAGATTCTGATCTTTTGCATACTTATTAATGGACCTAGTTAAAGCACTTCTAAATCCACTGAGATGAGTACCACCTTCAATAGTATTGATATTATTAACATAAGAGTAAACATTTTCTGAGTATCCTTCATTGTATTGAATTGCTATTTCTACAACGGTGCCGTCCTTAGCTCCTTTAATAAAAATTGGTTTGGAATTTACTGTTTTTTTACCTTTATTAAGGTGCTCTACAAAGGAATTAATTCCACCCTTGTATAAAAACATTTCGGACTTATCAACTCTTTTATCGTTAATTTCTAACTTTAATCCCCCATTTAAAAAAGCTAATTCTCTAATCCTGTTACACAAGTAATCAAAATCAAATTTAGGCTCAAAATCATATCTTCCATTAGTATTAATAACAGGTTCGAATATCTTACTATCAGGTTTAAATGTAATTTTTGAACCAGTCTTCGATGATTTTTTTATAGACTTAAGTTTTGAGGCAACTTTTCCAAACTCATACCTTTGATGCCAAACAGCACCATCACGAGAAATCTCTACTTCTAGAAACTCGGACAAAAAATTTACAACTGTGACGCCAACTCCATGAAGTCCGCCTGAAACAGCATAAGTCTTAGAATCAAATTTACCCCCAGCATGTAACGTGGTTAAAATAACTTCGACAGCAGGTTTCTTTTTTTGTGGATGGATATCAACAGGAATCCCTCGTCCATTATCTTCTAGTGAGATACTTTCATCTTCGTTGATAATAATATCTATTTTGTCACAAAATCCTGCCAAAGCTTCATCTACACAATTATCAATAACTTCAAAAACTAAATGATGAAAGCCTCTTTTTACTACATCTCCAATATACATCCCGGGTCTCTTCCTAACGGCTTGGAGACCTTCCAGAGCTTGAATAGATTTAGCATTATAGTTGTTTTTAGTAACGATTTTTTTTTCAGGTGCCATAATTGTTATTTGAATTTTAACATGCAGTTAGCTTAATAAAAGCCCTAATCTTTCATTCTTGGCAAGGTAATCCCTGTTTGATTCTGGTACTTGCCTTTTTTATCTGCGTAGGAAATATCACACTCCTCATCCCCTTCAAAAAATAGTACTTGAGCTATACCCTCATTCGCATATATTCTCGCAGGGAGCGGTGTAGTATTGGAAATCTCTAGAGTGACATGGCCTTCCCATTCAGGTTCGAAGGGAGTAACATTCACGATGATGCCGCATCTTGCATATGTAGATTTTCCCACACAAACTGTCACAGTACTTCTAGGTATTCTAAAATATTCCACAGTCCTTGCTAAAGCAAAAGAATTTGGAGGAATTATGCATTCATCACCAACGATTGTTACAAAAGATTTCTCATCAAAGCTTTTAGGGTCAACTACAGTATTGTATACATCAGTAAATACTTTAAATTCATTACTTACTCTAATATCATAACCATATGACGAAACACCATAGGAAATTGCGCCATTAGTAGTTTGTTTTTCAACAAAAGGTTCAATCATCTTGTTTTCAAGTGACATTTTTCTTATCCAGTGATCAGGTTTAATTCCCATTTAATAATCCTCCAAGATTTAAACTAAAATTGTTTTAAAAACTTTAAATCATTTTGATAGAAATATCTAATATCTGTAATACCAAACTTTATCATAGCTAACCTTTCGATACCCATCCCAAAAGCTAGGCCGGCATACTCTTTCGAGTTATAGTTTACTGATTCAAAGACTTTGGGGTTCACCATTCCACATCCAAGAACTTCCATCCAAACTTTGGAGCCATTCTTATCTTTCCATTCAATATCGAGTTCTGCACTAGGTTCTGTAAAAGGAAAATAGCTAGGTCTGAACCTAGTCTTGATACTATTGCCAAAAAACCTGGAAATGAATTCATTAAGAACTCCTTTTAAATTAGCAAAGGTGATAGATTTGTCAACCAAAAGCCCTTCTATTTGATGAAACATTGGCGTGTGAGTTACATCGCTATCACATCTATAAACTTTTCCGGGAGAAATTATCTTAATTGGTGGATTATTACACTCCATAATTCTAACCTGCATTGGGGAGGTATGTGTTCTAAGCAAATTACCTTCGCCCAAATAAAAAGTGTCTTGCATATCTCTTGCAGGGTGATCCTCGGGGATATTTAAAGCCTCAAAATTATAATGATCTGATTCAATTTCGGGACCCTCAAAGACCTCAAAACCAAACTGAGTAAATATCTTTACAATTTCTTCTGAAACTAAAGAGAGAGGATGGATAGATCCATTCGAACTACCTTTAGATGGCAAGCTAATATCAATTTTCTCCTCAGCAAGCTTTTTGTCAATTGCCAATCTTTTTAAACTCTTAAATTTGTCTGCAATAATGGACTCAATTTCTTTTTTTATAGAGTTAATTATTGGACCTTGTTTCTTCTTTTCTTCAATTGATAAATCTTTTAATGAATTTGTAAAGATTGTGAATTCTCCCTTCTTACCCAGATACTTAGACTTTAAGTTCATCAACTCATTTTCAGTGTTTATTTTAGCAATTTCATTAATAATTTTTGGTACAAATTGGTTAATCATTCTTATTCCTTTTATTAAACATATACATTAAGTAAGGTGCATAGAAAATTGACGAATATGTTCCTATGCCGACACCTAAAATCATTATAAGCGCTAAATCCTTAATTTCTACGCCCCCTAGAAGATAAAGAGGGATTAAAACAATGAGAACTGTCAAAACTGTTAGTATTGTTCTTGATAAAGTCTGAACGATGCTAATTTCAATTGTATCTTCTAATGTCTCAGAGAGATTCCTAATATTTTCTCTCACTCTATCAAAGATAACAATTGTATCATTTACAGAATAGCCAATTACAGTAAGAATTGCAGCAATGGAAGAAAGAGTAATCTCAATGCTTAGTAGATTAATTAAAAAAGCGGTTAAAATAAAGTCATGAAATAGGGCACATATTGAAGCAATCCCGAAACTAAAACTAAACCTAAAAAAGACGTAAATTAATATTGCCAAAGAACCAAAAATAATTGAGTAAATCCCATTCCTGACTAGCTCTTTGCCAACCTTTGGACCTATAAAGTCTATCCTCTTAATAGAATATCCTTCGGCGGAAAACTCCGCATCAAGAACATTCTTCAAATTTCTTTTGTATTTTTGGACATTAACCACTTCGCTTGTTTCTTCAATTGGAAGCCTTAACAAGAATTCGTTGTTGGACTTATCTCCATAATTTTGAATTGTCAATGTCTTATAATCAGCCTTCATAAAGTCAGCTCTAAGGTCCTCTACTTTGACATCGTCTTGGAAAGATACAACTAGCTCTGTTCCGCCCATGAATTCTATTCCGTAATTGAGTCCAGTTTTATTGATGCTATACAAAGAAAAGACAATCAACAAAGTTGAGATTATAAAAGTTGCCTTCATATTTTTAAAAAAATTAAACCTCATTTTTGCCCTCAAAAGATACTAATGATTTAACTAAATACTTTGTCAAAACTCTCGCAACAACTATATTAGAAAAGATTGTAGAGAAAAGACCAATAGAGAGAGTTACAGCAAAACCCTTGATTGGACCATCCCCCAAGAAGAACATACAGATTGCCGCAATAAGGGTGGTGAAATTAGCATCCAGGATAGTAGACACAGACCTATCGAATCCCAGCTCAATACTTGAAACTGAGTCCTTACCTTTTCTTAACTCTTCTTTAATTCTTTCATATATAATAATGTTTCCATCAACAGCCATCCCTAGAGTTAACACTAATCCAGCAATACCGGGGAAGGTTAAAGTAACTCCGAATAAGGATAAAAGTCCAAAAATAGTGATAAGATTGAACCCTAAAGCTAAATCACAAACTACCCCTAGTCTTCTATAGTAATAAATCATAAAAACAAATATTAAGAGGGATGCAAGAACCATTGAATTCTTACCATTTGCAATAGAATCTAAACCCAGAGATGGTCCAATTGTCTTTTCCTGAAGAATTGAAATCGGAATAGGTAGTGATCCTGATTTTAATATTATCGCTAAGTCATTTGCCTCTTCAAAACTAAAAGTACCACTAATACTACCACTGCCAAAAATTTGACTTTGGACAACTGGTGAAGACTTTACTCTCCCATCAAGAATAATTGCTATTTTATTGCCAATGTTTTCTTTAGTGAGTTTAGAGAAGATAGCAGAACCTGCCTTGTTCAAGCTAAAAGAAACATATGGTCTGTTAAATTCATCATATGAAACACTTGCATCTTCAATAGACTCCCCTTTTAACTTAGAACTCTTAGTAGTTGCAAAATAGTTACCGTCCGCACTCTCATAAAAAGAGTACTTATTTTTTTGGTCTTTAAACTTTTGAATTAACAATGAACTAGAAGTCGATTCTTCGATTACAGGCTTAAATTCAAGCATTGCTGTTTTAGATATTATGTTTAAGATTCGCTCTCTGTCCGTCTCACTTATACCCGGAATTTGGACAATTATTCTTTCCGAGCCTGACAACTGAATAGATGATTCTATTACACCAAATTGATCTATTCTATTAGATAAAATATTTTTAACCTGCTTTAATAACTTCTGCTTTGTTCTTCCTAAAAACTCTTCTTTTAAAGAAATATAGATAGTTTTTGAGGTTATATTTAAAATATAGTTATTATTTTCCTCAAGGGCCTTTTTAGCACTCTCAAAACTTTGATTATCATAAAAAGTTATAAGAATACTATGGTTATCTGTAGAAATTATATCTCTAAAAAGAATTTTCTTGCCTAAGATATCTGTTTTTACTTTTGAAGCTTCCTTCTCAACAATAACGTTTGTAGAAACCTCTTTATCGAGACCGAGGACAACGAATATTCCACCTCTTAAGTCAAGACCGAGGTTAATTTTATTTGAAGGAAAAAAATAATTCCACCAACCTGGAAGATTGTTTGATTGAAAAGTTGGATAAATAAAGATCAAAGAAAGAAATAGGACTAAAAATGAAAAGTATTTATATAATTTGATTCTATTCATTAAAGTTAATTTTTATTTATTTTTTCCTCTTTATCAATTATAGAATTAACAAATTCTCTTTTAATTTTTATGTTAACCCCTTTAGAAATTTCTATCATCAAAACATCGTCATCCAATATATCAACAATTCTAGCTAACATTCCACCATTGGTTAAAATATTTGCCCCTTTCTTGAGAGACTTTAACATATCCTCTCTAGCATTTTGCTGTTTACTCTGAGGTCTAATTATTAAGAAATAAAATAATATTATTATTAAAACGAATGGCAGGAAAGGTCCAATGAACCCCATTGGTGAACCTCCGGAATCGGGTGGTGGCGCACAAGAAGTAATAAATAGAAGAATAAAAATCCCAGAAGCTATTTTAAATTTAATTTGATTCATTTTGGTACCTCTCTAAAAAATTTCTCTTGAAGTCTATAAACTTACCATCTTTTATCGACTTTTTAATAGATTCAATTAATTGCTTATAAAAATATAGGTTATTCATTGTCATTAGAGATAAAGCTGAAATCTCCTTAGATGTGTACAAATGCCTAATGTAACCAATACTATAACCAAAACATGGATGATTAGGATCATCATCGATTAACTTGTCAGACATGTTATAAGTACTATTCTTTATATTAATTTTTCCATCTTTAGTATACAACGTCCCATTTCTGGCATTTCTAGTTGGAACTACACAATCAAAGATATCAACTCCTCGCTCTACAGAGTTAATTATATCCTCAGGCTTTCCTATGCCCATTGAATACCTAGGCTTATCCTTAGGAAGCATCGTACATACCTGCTCAGTTATGTTATAGGTCTTATCTTGACCTTCTCCCAAACCAAGGCCGCCAATTGCATAACCATCAAAGTCAATCTCAAGCATATGATCAAGTGAAGTCTTTCTTAAATCTTCATAAATCCCACCCTGCACTATTCCAAACAACTTTGAGTCTGATTTTCTAGCTTTCTTTGACCTATTGGCCCATTCTTTTGTCCTGTTAATTGATTCTAAAACACGAGAATAATCTGAATCTGGTTTAGGGCAGTCATCAAAAATCATCATTATATCAGACCCAAGATACTCTTGTATCTCGATTGAAAGCTCAGGTGAAATGAAATTAACTGATCCATCTAAGAAAGACTTAAAAGAAACTCCGTCATCACTTATTTTTGCTGAAGGTGAAAGGCTATAGACTTGGAAGCCACCGCTATCAGTTAGAATACTTCTATCCCAATCCATAAATGAATGTAGTCCACCATAATCTTTAACATTTACATGTCCTGGCTTTAAGAACAGATGATAAGCATTAGCAACAACCATATCAAAACCTAAATCTTTTAAATTATTTGTACTTAACCCTTTAGGGGTGCCTTTTGTGCAAACTGGCATAAAGACGGGAGTCTCAATCTCACCTGACTTTGTAGCAAGCAATCCTACTCTAGCTTCTGATTTTGGGTCTTTATTCTTTAAACTAAATGTCATTAAATTAAATCTTGAACGGAAAAGAATCCCTTTTTCTTTTTCATCAACTTTAAACCAAGGTTTATTGAGCCACTAGCAAATACTTCTCTATCAAGAGCCTGGTGTGTTAAATATATATTTTCTTTATAACCAAATGAAGATACCTTATGCTCTCCAACAATGTCACCACCCCTAATAACACTCATTCCAATTTCACCTTTTTTTCTCTTAATTGAGGAAGACTTCCCTCTAAAATTAATAAGAGCTCCTGATTTTCGCCCTAAAGATTTAGATATAGAATCCGCCAATAATAACGCTGTTCCACTAGGAGAGTCTACTTTATCTTTATGATGAGTCTCGGTGACCTCTAAATCAGTATTTGCAAAATAGTTAATATTGTCATTTATTATCTTTCTCAATAAATTTATACCTAAGCTCATATTGTAAGATTGCAAAATCGGAGTCTTATTTGATATTTTCCTTAACTCTACAATTTGCTTAGAAGTAAACCCTGTGGTTCCAGTAACGAATGGGATTTTAAACTCACCAGCTTTCCTAGCTAATGAAAGTGCGGAATTAGGCGTAGAGAAGTCTATAATTAAATCAGCACTAAATTTTAATGGAATTTTAGTTACTTTTACATTCTCTAACTTAAATCTTTTTCTATCTTTATCTGAATACAAAGATTCACCAATGAGCTTATGCTTTGGACTATCAATTGCATATTTAACTTGAATATCCTTACTATTTTTGCATAGTGATACTATTGCCTCGCCCATTTTGCCTAAAGCGCCATTAACTAAGATAGTTTTTTTGTTTTTACTCATAAATAAAGCATAATACTTGTTAATATGAATAATTCAAAGGTTTTAGGAAATTGTAAATGACCAGGAGCATGACAGGTTTTTCATCAGTTTCTGGTGCAACAAACTCAACTAATTTTACAATTCAATTAAGATCTGAAAATAGTAAAACTCTTGATGTGCAAATATATGATCAACTAAATAACTATGAAATGCAGGAAAAAATAAAAAAACTTATAAAGAAAAATTTTGAAAGAGGTAAAATTCGAATTTCAATAGAGTATCAAAAAAAAAATTCATTTGAAGGTAAGAGCGTAGGAAATCAGTTAGCTAAATTTGCAGCCCTTGCTAGAAGTTTCAATATAAGTCCAACCATTTCTATTGGAGAGTTAGGAGAAATAACCAATAAAGAGACTAAAATTGAGCAATCTTCAAATAAGTCTGTAAAGTTTCAAATTAATCTTGTAAGCAAAGGAATCAATGAATTAATCAAAAGTCAGTTGTCAGAAGGAAAAAACTTAATACAAGACATCTCTAATAAGCTCTTAAAGATAAGAGAAATTAAGGAGAGAATAGTAAAAAGGACTAAAAAATACAGGTCTAATTTGGAAAAAAAATACACTAATGAAATAATAGAGAACGTTACAAATGTTGACCTCTTGGATATTAAGAAAGATATAAATAATGCTTTAGATAAAATTGACATTGAAGAGGAAATAATTAGGCTAGATTCTCATGTATTTGAGCTTGATAAAATCTTAAAGAGGAAAGGATCAAAGGGTTTAAAGATTGATTTCTATATGCAAGAAATTAACAGAGAAGCGAATACAATTTCCTCTAAAAGCAAAGATCCCAAACTATCTGAGTATGCAATCGCCATTAAGACTTATCTAAACCAGATTCGTGAAATAGCCGCCAATATAACTTAAAATCCATAATTGATTTAACACTAACCTATTAGGACATTGTAGGAGATAGGCTAAATAAGATACTAGCTCTTGTATAATTTTTCTGTGAATATTGATATTGAGCTATGATATTATTTTTAATAGTGAACCTTATTTTTGATCCAAAACTAACAGATCTATCCTCTAAACCTTGAATATTAAGTCCGCCGTAGTACAAAAGAAAAGAAGTTTTATGTATGTTCCCATTGTTTGCAAGAAATTCAGCAAGATAATCAACAACCTTATTAATATCTCCAGTTGCCCTGCTAAGGAAGAAGTCTGGGCTTTTCCCAACCAATTCGAATTTTTCAAGCCTATGATTATGGATAGTAATTAAATTCTTACCAAGGAACTTGAATGAAATATCAGCCAGAAGCGATAAAAACTCAGTCTTCTTTTTGTTTGAATCTAATAAGTGGATTTCTTTGACAGCTTTACCATTATTACAAATCTGATCATATAGCATCAATGGTACTCCTGGGAATCCAGCGCCTGTTCCTATATCCATTATTACTAAAGATGCAATCTTGGAATTCTTTTTCTTTAGCTTTTCAAAACCTAGGATGGAATCAATAAAATGTTTATCAACTATATCTTGAGTGCTTGTTATACTAGTTAGATTATATTTCTTATTCTCAGACACTAACAAATTCGCATATAACTCAAAAACTTCACCAATCTTATCTATATAAATAAGATTATTTCTTTTAAATTCTTTAGAAACGATTTTTTTGAAATCTGAAATCACCCTACTCTCCTCTTTTCGTAAAAATAGAGTAAAAATGCACCTGTCAATATTATAATAGAAGCGCATTTGAACATAATATTAAACCCATATATTTCAGCAATAAATCCAAACAGAAAGGTCATAATATTTACACCTATACTAAAAGAGGAATTTATCGCACCAAAAATCCTACCACTTAATGACTTGGCCTTACCTTTTAAAGCTATTGAGGACAATAAAGGGTAGACCAAAGAATAGGTTAAGGAAAATAATACTGAAAATAAGATTATATCAAAAGTACTACTTATAAATGGAACAAAAAAGATAGCACAAGCAAAAAGAGATAACATTATTAATATTTTATTAAATAAATTCTCTGATGACAGTCTGCTAGAGAGAAAAATTCTCGACAAAGAGACTACAAGGCTATATCCGACAAAAAAAAGTCCAATGGACAGATCTTTTTCCTTCAAGAAAAGAGACAAGAAGTTCATAATAACTCCAAAACCAGAGGCTAGAAGAAAGTTGGCAAATAGAATTTTAAAGAGCTTATTATCTTTTATAGTAGAAAAAAAGCTACTAGCTCCAATTGCACTATCCCTATCCTCCTTTTTCTCTACTATTAAAATCATTAATCCAAAGGAAATACATGAAAAGAGAGCTGAATAAATAAAAAATTCTTCATAACCAAATTTAATAATTATTTTCTCCGAGAAGAAAGGTCCTAGAAAATAAGAAATAATTGTAAAAGAGCTAAACAAAGAAAGACCAAATTGTTTATTTTTATCTTCTAATGAATTTGAGGCTATAGCTGAGGATGAATTAAAAAAAATTGAGAAAGCTGCGCCCTGCAAGATTCTTAAGAATAAAATCATCTCAAAGCTATTAACAAAAATAAATAATAGCGATGAAAAGATCATTAAAAGTAGAGCAATAAGAGATAATAATTTTTTTCCATACTTATCAATTAGAGTAGATGTGTAGGGTGTTAACAATATTGATGAAAAACCAAAAGTTGACATCACTATGCCAATATCAGATTTTGAAAAATTATTACTGTCTAAGAATAAGGGCAACAAAAAGAAGCATGAGAAATTTACAAAGAATAAACAATTGGCAAAAGTTGCATAAATAAAATTTTTATTAAAATTTTTATAAATCATTATCTTAGATATTAACCTGGCTTTGACAAAAAAAGCGAACAAGCTATAATGAACGAGAATAAAGGGCCGTTAGCTCAGTTGGTAGAGCAACTCCCTTTTAAGGAGTGGGTCGCAGGTTCGAATCCTGCACGGCTCATGTCCCCATCGTCTAGCCTGGTCTAGGACACCGCCCTT
>Ga0209252_1002483_pt1 | contig 10998 bp, 10 predicted proteins | sample SaaInlV_135m_DNA_3_FD_184673 | JGI IMG/M metagenome (GOLD analysis project Ga0209252, IMG submission 184673) | Marine microbial communities from expanding oxygen minimum zones in the Saanich Inlet - Saanich Inlet SI074_LV_100m_DNA (SPAdes) (version 2) | ecosystem: Environmental > Aquatic >... | reverse complement strand
CCGACCGTTATACCCACGACTCGCCCATCTGGCAGATGCCTATTCGATGGTCAAACTTCGACTTGTACTACTTTATCTATTTCCTTCGAAATGGCGGCGAAGTCCGTGATAAACATCTCTTGCTCGTTGTCGGCTTCGTCGCAGCAATCTTTGCGGTCATTGGCATCGCAACATTCGCCGGACTTGGCTACGAGATTGTGATGCTGTGGTTGATACCAACACGCATCGCTTTATTTCTGGTATCTCTGGTGTTTGTCTATTTGCCTCACTACCCTGGCGTTGTAACCCACCAAGAGGATCCCTTTTTGGCTTCCACGATGCGCATGGGCTGGGAGTGGCTATTGACGCCACTTCTCGTGTACCAGAATTACCACTTAATTCACCACCTATACCCAACGGTGCCATTCTACAAAATACACGACGTGTGGTATTTGAAATACGATGAGCTCAGCACGGGCAATGTTAGCTACCAGAGCGCGTTTGGGCTAACGCCAGAAAACATCGCATTGCACTCGCCTAAACTTTGATCGGAATAAATCTAGCGAGAATTAATCCCTTAAATAGGCGAGCAACTCGTTTTCAACCTAACAACTTTGTTACGGCAACACCGATAAAGGTACCGACGGAATAACCAAGAATTCCCGTCAACATGCCTGGTGTCACCAGGTCCTTCCAACCTTGACCTGCAGCCAGCGCTGCGGCGGTTGCCGGCCCGAGGATGCAAGCATTTGCAGCGACCATCAGCTCGGCAAGGTCGAGCCTCAGCACTCTGCCGACAACCAATATCAGCACAAAAAACATCGCCACCGCGAGACAAATCAACACGACATAGGGAAGCGCTACACCTGCTATCGTCGCGATATCAGCGCCGGCTCCGATGGTGACAAAAAACATGTACATGAAAAAAGTCCCAACCTCAAACTCCGAGTTAAAGCGCTTAACAAGCGGCTTCATGAAGTTGGCGACCAACAACGCCAGTATAGTAATGATGAGAATGGAGTAACTTTCCTGCCCCAGTTTTGCGGAGATCAAATCGGCAAGGGCACAGATAATAAAACTGGTGGCCATGGCCGCGGCGAGCCCTGCGATATCAAACGGTTTGGCTGCAGTGGTCTCCTGGTGACCCGCCTCGGCGCCTAGGTTAGCGCCAGCTTCTGAGTAGTAACGAGAGGGCATGAGTCGTCGCACAAAGGCGAGCGCTGGCATAACCATCAGCAAGATCAGAAATAAAACGGCGCCAATCGTATCTGCTGTTAGTGCGGCGACATAATGATTCGGGTCATCAAGTTGTACCGCCTGAGCCGTCGCAACGAAGTTGAGAGAGCCACCGATATAACTCCCCGCCAATGTACCTGCCACCTTCGATTCATACTCTCCAAAATCAAACGCCAGCGTCAATACGATAATTGACACAGCAATCACCAGCGCCGAGGCAATAAAGGCCTTTAGCATAGGCCCCACCTCAGCGAATACCTGCTTTAGATCTGCACGAAACAACAACATAGGAATAGCAAGAGGTACAAGCATCGAGCCCACGACACCATAAGCGTCTGCACTGTGGGGAATGATTTGGATATTGGACAGCAAGACACCGAGACATAGAATAATGAGAACGCCGGAAGCTTTGCGACCAATCGCAGTTGTCTCAACCCAGAATCCGAACGCTGCTAAACCTGTGAGAATACCGGCTATTTGTAGTGTTTCATTTGGAGAGATCAAGCTCATGTTTGTTTCCCGGTTATTGTTAAAAAATCTGGTGTGAAGTAGTCAGCATCTTCAATTAAATCAGCGATAAAACTAACAGCCCTACCCTGATTAATTCTACAAGAACTTTCCGCCGCACCCTTTTTCATCGAATTTCCCTACCATTTGAGTCGTCTGGGTGCTGAATTTTGCAACCTTGCTGTGGCTTTCAGCCATGAGCAAGTTAATCGTTACTGATCCCGATTTGAGCGCGAAACATCCATATGATGAAGGGCACGTTAGACTAACTATGGCATTGCTTTAACTATTTCTAAAATTTCTGTAGGCAATAAAACACAATAAGTCATTCATAGAAAGTAACACGGATAACATGCCAATCGGCGGACTGGAGAGCAAGTATCGCTTCGTAAAAACGCGCCTGTACTATTGATTAAGGTGTCACTCTGATGCTTACTTATCAGCATCTCCAACATTCAAACAGAGTAAACATGAAAGTACTGGTCATAGGCGCAAATGGCGTTACCGCAACTCATGTCATCAAACAGTTAGCTGAAAGCAACCATGACCCGGTCGCCATGATCAGAGACCCCTTGCATCGAGAGAAGTTTGACAAGTTAGGCGTCCCCACTGTTCTGGCAGATCTTGAATACCCTATCGATCATGCGGTGCGAGGCTGCGATGCTATTATCTTTGCCGCAGGCTCCGGCGGCAAAACAGGCAAAGACAAGACCGTGCTGATTGATCATATTGGTGCTATTCGTTCCATGGTCGCCGCACAGGTCAATAATGTTCAACGGTATATCATGCTTAGTTCAATCAACAACGATGTAAATAGTCAGTCACCCATTGCACACTACCATCGCGCGAAAGCACACGCAGATAATTTCCTTATCGAGACAGACCTTGATTACACAATCGTTTGCCCGGGTAGATTAACAGACGATGCAGGCTCAGGACTTGTCTCGGTTACAGAGCGCCTGTCAGGCAGCGGGATGTCGTCTCGAGAAAACGTCGCGTTGACACTCGTTGCTTGTCTGGATAACCACAACACTATCGGCAAGGCATTCAGCCTGCTTGAAGGCGACACGACAGTAAATGAGGCCCTACATGCGCTTTGATCAACGGGCAACTAAGACCTCATTTCCATGAGCAACAAGAGAGTTGCGCTAATCGGTTCATTCCTCGAGAGCAACCGATATTCTTCAGTCGTCAACCGAGAGAGATTTCACGTGACTCGCGGTGATAGTATCGTTGATGACGCGCGTTCTGAGTCGCCAAAGCTTTTAAAGGAAGGACAAGGGTTTTTCGCGGCAATGGACGCTTTCGGTGCCTGGCAACCTGTGCCTGTCGCAATGATCATAGGTGGCGCAGGCGGATCAGCAGAACACAAATTTATTCAGGAAGAAACCGCCAACATATACTCGTCGCTTTTAGCTTCATCGCCAGTGGATGCTGTCTATATCCTTAACCATGGGGCAATGATCACAACTGACGATGAAGACCCCGACGGCACACTCTATGAAACCGTCAGACGTGCCGTCGGTGCTCAAACGCCGATCGTCGCTACCGTCGACTTGCATGCAAATATATCGCAAAAGATGGTAGATAATGCTGACATCATCGTCTCTTACATCACTGACCCACACATAGACCAATTCGAACGAGGCCAGGAAGCGGCAGAGTTAGTTCAACAAATGCTAGATGGGTTACAACCAAAAGTGAGCAACATTCGTGTACCCATTGTAGCTCCTAACGTCAGCTTGCTCACCGACCACGGTCCTTACGGAGACTTGATCGATTTCGGGCAAAGCAAGTTAAGCCATGAAATCCTGAATGTGTCCGTGGTCGCTGGATTTGCCTATAGCGACACTTCTACCAACGGGCTTCATATCATCGTCACTGCCAGAAACAACCAAGAAGCGGCCGATCAACTCTGCTTCACGCTAGCAAAAAAAGCCTGGTCTATGCGCCAAAGATTTTTGTGGCACCTTGTTCCTATTGAATCAGCAATAAAACGAGCGGTGAATGTTGGGCATGACGCGAAAAAAGCGCCAATACTTCTTGCAGATTTAGGCGACAATGTCGGTGCTGGTGGGCCGGGCAACACTTTATGGCTGTTAGAAGCATTAATCAAAGCAAAAGCCAAAAACGTGGTCATAGGCAGCTTCTTTGATCCACTTCTCGTTGAAAAAGCAACCACTACCGGAATCGGAAAACCGTTTCAGGCGACGTTCAAAGGTGACACTTGGGATCGTGAGAATCCGCAGTTGGTTGTTGACAGAGTCACCGTTCACCAATTGCACTCTGGCAAGTTTTATATCAAGTCTGGTCCGCTGAAGGGCATGCTCGTCAACGCAGGACCCGTTTGTTTACTGCAAGTGGAGGACATCAGCGTGCTTGTCACAAGCCGCAGACCGATTGTTTGGCCAGACCCTTCATACCTTGAGGCACTCGGGATTGAAATGAGTACTATTCGAACACTGGTACTGAAATGTCGTTCGAACTATCGCGCAGTTTTCGATAAATATTTTGGGGCAGAAAATATGATTGAGGTAGATACACCGGGGCGAACATCTCCAGTACTTACCCGTCACGATTTCAAATTTATTCCGAGACCATCTTATCCGCTAGATACAGATTTCGAATGGCACCCAGAACTGAACCTAGATTAAGATATGAGTACCACCCTCATGCGGAAACCTTGCGAGTTTCCTGATAGACCGTCGATGAACCCAGCGTATCCCTAGCTCAGCTCCTAAAGTCAGAACTCGCACAGAAAACATCCGAAGCTTTCAGACTAGGCTGTTTTCTAGCACATTGCTGACAGCCGAGGATAACTCTCTCGAGCCCCCAGAGAAGAAGTGGTCTGCGCCAGCAATGATTCTGGCGTCTACATTGGCCCACTCACTAAACGCCTGCTCGTCGACATAATCATCGCGATCACCGGCTATCGCAAAGACAGGGCAAGGTAGAGATTCAAAAACAGAAAAATGCATGCGGCCAACGGGAGGAGCGACAAGTAATACCCCAGCCAACTGATCTGAACGATATCTGCTCAAGCCCTGCCACACGACATTTGCCCCAAAGGAGTAACCCACTAACCAAAGTTTCCGCTTGGGCCGTTTATTTTCCAACCAACTCACAACGGTATTAAGGTCTTCGATCTCACCCACACCCTTATCGTGCTCACCATCACTACTGCCTACGCCGCGAAAGTTAAAGCGAAGACAATTGATGCTGCATTCATTAAATGCCGAGGACACTAATTGAAGAACGCCATCGTGCATTGAACCACCCATTAGCGGGTGAGGATGACAAAGAACAGCTGAGCCAATCGCATCTTGCGTTTCGTCCCACTGCGCCTCTATGTTGCCTGCCGACCCTTCGATAAACATCACTTGCTCCAATCTTATTTCTCTGACGGGTCCAGCCTAAGCAGCACAAAAGGTGGCCTCTCAACATCACCTTCCTTTACCGCCTTCCAATAATCATATTTATTGGCTAGCGCAGAGAACGCTTCTTCAAATTCGTCTTCATCTACGATCAAATGCACTGATCTCGGATAGAGTTTGCCTCCTATCCTGATCAGCACTTCAGGATTTTTTGCAACAATACGATTCCAGTATTTTCCCTCTGGAAACGCCGCCGGCTCACTGTATATCGAAGGCATGAAAAGCTTTTCACCGGTAGTCGCTGCAACAACAGTAATGGAGAATGGTATACCGTACCAAGGATGAGTCTGAAGAAAGACCTCCCTTTGCTCGTTACTAAATGTCCAATCAGTGATTTCAGCGGTCACTAGCTCGCCAGATAACCACATACCAGGCGTACGGTCTACCGGCTCACAAGCCGATAGAAGACACGCAAACAGCACAACCGATAGCGTCTTGTTCATTGTGCAGATCTCTCTTAGTCTGAACGGAATATACTAGCACAGCTCGCTTTCAGCTCTATGCAGGCGTCTTCGAGCGCTCGCTTGTGTCTGGTAGCCTTCGATAATTCAGCAACGCGACAATCATCACTAAACCCACAGCCGCCACGCGCCCAGTGATACTCGGAAAAACTAATATCACAATGGACAGACCCGCTAGCCCAAGCTGCCAGTTGCCTACCTGAGTAAACAGAAAACGCGTCGTCACCATTGCGATAGCCACGATCAGCGCAAGGGTTACCAGCCCGGCCAACAACACATCGGGCCAACTGTTCTGTCCCGTTAGTAACAGCGGTGAGTAAGCCATCATCAGCGGAATCACAAAAAGCCCCGACGCGAGACGGAATGCCTCTACCGCTGAACGCATAGGCTGCGCGCCTGCAATACCTGCACCGGCAAAAGCCGCCAGCGCAATCGGAGGCGTGACATTTGAAGTCTGGGATAGCCAAAAGATAATCATATGCGCGGTGATCAACGTTAGCCCAAGTTCCTGTAGCGCAGGCCCAGTCATCACCGCCAGCACAATATAAGCCGCCGTCGCCGGCAGCCCCATACCCAATACCAGTGCGGCAATTGAAATGAGTATCAATGCCAACCAAAGTTGTCCATTCGACATACCAACCACGGATTCAGTGAACTGCAAGCCAACCCCGGTTTGTCCTATCGTGCCAACCACGATGCCTGCAACCGCACAGGCAATCGTTATTGGTATCGCGAGTATGGCTCCCTGGTGCAGCGCATCAATGAGCAATTGTAAATTCACTCGGGTGTGAGATCGGAGCAGGCTTGCTGCAATCACCGCAGCGCAACCACTGACGCCGACAAGTACCGGGGAATAATTCTGGACCAACAATGCGGTGATAATCACGAGAGGCAATAAGAAATGAACGCCATCTTTGATGACCTGCCAGGCACCGGAGGCAACGTTCATGCCCTGAATGCCTGACTTAACCGCCAGAATATGAACGTAGAGCAAGACGGAGCCAAAGTAGAGTAATGCCGGAACAAGGGACATCCATACGATGTCTGCGTAAGCTGTCCTCGTAAACTCTGCCATGACAAAAGCACCCGCACCCATAATCGGCGGCATAATTTGACCACCGGTTGAAGCGCCTGCCTCAATCCCAGCCGCCTGCTCTGGCTTAAAACCCAACTGTTTCATCATCGGGATGGTTAGCGACCCTGTGGTCACTGTATTCGCAATCGCGCTACCAGAAATTGATCCCATCGCGGCGGATGCAATCACACTGGCCTTGGCTGGTCCACCGCGATACTTTCCGGCAACGGCAAAAGACAGGTCGATCATAAATTTGCCCGCACCGGTCACCTGCAGAAAAGCGCCAAACAGTACAAAACTAAAAACAGCACCCGCTGCGATCCCGATAGGGGCTCCAAATAATCCAGCATTACTATAAACGTGAAAACGAACCAGTCGCTCAAAACTAAAACCACGAGAAGCGAGCACATCGGGTAACAGATTGCCGAAGGCACCATACAAAATAAACACTAACCCTACGACTAGCATGACGGGCCCCACGGCACGCCGAGCTATCTCAAGCGTTGCCGCAACGATGATAATGCCCGACGCAAAATCAAACCCGTCGAGACCATAAAGCAAATGATCGAGTCCTTGGTAGTCGAACTGCAACACTCGTACAGTCGCCGCCAGCACTAGAGGTATCGCTAGATAATCAATAAACCTTGCTGAATTTAGTGGGTAAACAAGAAAACCAAGACACAGCACCCATGCCAGGTGTACGGGTCTAAAATAGGTTGCCGGCTGCAGACCCAACACTTCTTCAAAGGGGATGACGCCAGGCGCAAAGAAACCCGCCAAAGGTTGCCAAATCTGATAAAGCGAGAGTGTAACTGCAAGCGCCACCGTACTTGTGACCAAGATCTTTTTCATCACCCAGCGCCACAGGCCACGCCTGTGTCCTCTAGGTATTCCAACGTCCCGTTATGCAACGGCACAGCACTCAGTTTCCTGATATTATCAACCGTCATCGATTTTGCTACCGCGGAAATTTTTAGCAGGGACTCCCTATGCGCATAAATCGTACAGGTGAGCGCTCGAGCAACATCGTTTGGCATATCTTCATGTACCACTACAACGCTCCATATTCCCAGTGCTTGTACGTCACTATCAACGCCGTTATAAGTTAATGCGGGTATGTCGGTGCGACTGTAAGCTGGATGGTCCTGATTCAGTTTCACTAGCTCATCGGTCGTCAATGGTATTAATTTCAAATTGCGGGTGACCGACAGTTCAGTCACTGCCGCAATACCAAGGCCTCCGACCACAAATCCCGCATCGATAGTCCCATCCTTTAACGCGCTCGTTGTCTCAGCGAAATTAAGATAGACCGGGGCAATATCATCTACACCAAGTGATGTCAGCACATTATTAGCGGCCACGGCGGTACCTGAACCCGCAGCACCCAGGGCGACACGCTTGCCGCCAAGTGATGCGACGCTGTCGAATTCAGATTCTGCAAGCGACAAGATATGCACAATGTTCGGGTAGGCAGTGAACAAGACGCGGAGCGGCAGAGGCTCTGGAAAGCGACCCCCACCGACGTAGGCTGACGTGACGACATCAGCCATGGCTATGCCCATTTCGCTCTCTTTTCTAGCAACCTGAATCACATTGATCACCGAACCACCGGTGACTTCGGCTTTAACATTGATGTTGTTCAGTCTTGCTGACCAAATAGAGGCCATACCCCCGCCATAAGGGTAGTAAAGGCCAGCCGTACCACCTGTCGCGATGGAATAGGTACTCCGATTGTCGTCACAGCCGGCAAGCAAGCCCAACAGTAGTATCACCAAAAATATTTTAGGCATGATTGATTGCAGGCTCGTTGGCTTCAAGGTCGTGACTCGGGAATCAAACGCACTGGCAATTCCAACAGACCTCGGGCTGAAAGCCCTGGCTTATAGCGCGCCTGATCAGTATCACACTGAATATCTTTCGTACGATCTAACAACGTTTTAAAGATAATCTCCATATCCAGACGCGCCAAATTGTTACCTAGACAAAGGTGGGCTCCGCGACCGAATGCAATATGGCGATTCGGGGCGCGCTCAATCTCAAACTTATCAGCATTGGGGAATTGCGCCGGATCTCTGTTTGCGGATCCGTAAAGCAAGCCAAACTTGGTTCCCTTCGGATAAGTTCGGCCCATCACCTCGACCGGTTCGCTCGCATAGCGATGAAAGAATGGCAACGGAGAGTCATACCTAAACATTTCATGTATGGCCGTTCCGGTTAGCTCTGGTGCCGATCTCAACTTCTTGTGTTGATCCGGGTGCGAGAGCAACGCCAGCAGCCCTGTTCCCAAAACGTCTATTGTCGAACCGTGTCCGCCTGCAAGTATTAACAAACTTAACGAAATCAACTCTGTTTCATCAAGCTCACCGGCGTTCTTTGCCGCGATAAGAACTGAAAGCAAATCATCCTGTGGATTATTCTCTCGCGCTGCAATCAGTCTAACAAGATAGTCTTTGAACTCCGTGGTTGCTGATTCCGCTAGCTGCTTGTTAACTTCTGTTCTGTCAGCATCAAAGTACTGAACAATGTTCTCAGACCAAATACGTAATTGCGGACAGTCCTCGTCAGGGACACCGAGTATATTGCCAATAATATGACCTGGCACGTGAGCGGCGAGTTCTGCGACAAAATCAATATCCCGTTTCTCAAGTAAGGGAGTCAGCAAACGATCGACATATTGCTGAATCATGTTGCGATGTTTCTCGACGAACTGGCGAGAGAACTCACGCAACACCAACATCCGTAGTCGACGATGATGACGACCATCCTGTTCCAGCATACTCAGTTGAACAAGCTGTTCATGATTTGGCATGTCATGAAAATTCGCCAACTTTTGTTCCTGGAGCACAAACTCTTCAGGCATCACCGCTGCCAATGAGCGAACCATCGCGCCTTGTCTGGCGACTGCTTCGACATCCTTATATCGTGAAAGCAGGTGTACGTTCATGTCTTCAAAATAATATGGTGCTTTTAGTGCTCGTAGGCGCGCGTAAACTTCATAAGGGTTACTGGCAAACGCTGGCGTGAGAGGTTGAAACATGATGTAAGTATCTGTCGCTATGTTGCTGTCTAGAATATCTCCAAGCATGCAAGACATCCACCATCACTGGTAATAAGCCAACTTTGTCTTGCCAACATCTATAGTCCGCACTCAACATGTCGTAAACTGTCGACACGTGAATACAATTTTCCACAGGAAATAAACATGTCAGTAACACCTCTCGGAGTCACCTTTGGCAGTCTCGCGGTACTAGGCCCCGCCGCGGCAACAGATATCGCCATTAGCGCACAGAATATGGGCTATAGCTCCTTCTGGACCGTAGAAGCTACCGGCACCGACGCTATGTCTCTGCTTGGGGCGGCCTCGCAGGCTGCACCGAAACTGGATATGGGTACCGGCATTATTCCGGTGCAGTTGCGCGCACCAACGCTGACCGCCATGACCGCCGCCACACTGCAGGCGCTCACTCCTGACGCAGATATTTTGTTGGGTCTCGGGGTTTCAGCGCCAGGCATACTTCGCGCCCACGGCGTCGAAGCAACCAACAGGCCGATAGGGCTGATGCGCGAATACGTTGCACTGCTGCGTGAATGTCTGTCCGGTGAGTCGGTGACCTTCGAAGGCGATTTCTATCAAGTGAAAAGGTTCAGATTGGGTATGCGGTTAGGAGATCGAAAACCGAAAATCATCATGGCTGCGCTGAACCCGCAGATGCTGAAGCTCGCAGGCGAAATAGCCGACGGCGTGTTACTCAATTATCTGCCGGCATCTCATGTCGGTGCATCAGTCGAGCAGGTCCGCAAAGGCGGTGATGCAACCATCTACGCCTACGTTCATGCCGCCGTGGGTAGTCTAGAAGAACGGGCCAACTCCGCACGCAGGGACTTGTTCAACTACGCGATGGCAGACGGTTATGCACGGATGTTCAAAGAGGCAGGATTCGAAGCTGAGGTTAACGAACTACGTCAGAAACAGTCAGAAAAAGATCGCGAAGGTGCTGTTGCTGCGATATCGGAACGTATGATCCAGGCGATCGACTTTATAGGCTCCGAAACAGCAGTCACGGATTTTGTGAAGACTTACATAGATGCAGGTGTTGAACATCCAATTTTGATGCCAATGCCGTGGGGAGAAGATAGGCGAGCCGTCACTGACGCTACGATGAGAGCAGCCATTGAGGCGGTAAAATGAACGAGAAACCGAGTTCGCTACAAAAGCCTAAAGGCTGGGATGAGCGATACGCGACTGAAGACTACCTTTTTGGCACTGAGCCTAACGACTTCCTCAGGTCTGTCTCTGAGAAAATAC
>Ga0209252_1002464_pt1 | contig 11084 bp, 11 predicted proteins | sample SaaInlV_135m_DNA_3_FD_184673 | JGI IMG/M metagenome (GOLD analysis project Ga0209252, IMG submission 184673) | Marine microbial communities from expanding oxygen minimum zones in the Saanich Inlet - Saanich Inlet SI074_LV_100m_DNA (SPAdes) (version 2) | ecosystem: Environmental > Aquatic >... | reverse complement strand
TCCTGATACAAGATTCATGGGTTGATCCTCAAAACTCATATGTGAGCCTATGATACTTTTTACTCTTTTTTGTTTTGCTAGTCTTTCTGCTTTAAGAAAATAGGGGACTAGGTTAAATACGTAAGTATCTGCAAGACCTGCTCCATAAATCATATTTAAGCCATTAGGAGGGTTAGCATCATCAGCAATAAACATAATACGGTCTGGCTGAATCAAAAAGACAACTCGGCAATTATCATGTGAAGGCCCAAAATAATACATTTCCAATGAGGCTCCTCCAACTGAAATAGTGTATTCTTTTTCAAAAACAGTATCAGGTTTAACCACATTAGAGTTAGGGTTATTAATCCAATTTTCTTTACATTTTCTTTGAGCTATAACCTCAGCACCTTGATCTTTAAAGATCTGTCCACCAGCAATATGATCCCAATGTGAATGTGAATAAGCCATATATTTGATTGGTTTATCGGTAATTTTTTTAATTTCTTTATTGAGTATGAATGCAGCATCAACAGTTAATGGGTCTGTGACGATTACACCTTCATCACCGATTAAAAAGAAGTTGCGATAAAACGTATAGCGAAATGCATAGACACGCTCTGAAATTTTTTCAATTTCCCAAGTCTTTAACTTTCCAAATAACTGGGTATCTGATTCGGCTACCTGAACTGGTTTTGGCTGAATGGCACAACCATTCATCACAATGACAGCAAGCACTAATAGCAGTTTTATAACGTCTGGAGGCTGCATAGATTATCTGCCCATATTTTGAAATGATGTATAGCGTCTAATAATATTGATTAAGTCTTCTGAGCTATAATTTTCATATTGTTGGTAAGGTTCTAAATCTAATTTTTCAAGGTCAATAAAGTTATCTAGATTAATAATGCCATCTTCTTCAGCTTGTTCGGCTGTCGTTTGCATTAATTCCCAAAATACTCTTTGTTCTGCAATGATTGATGTGGATCCGGTTAGTTTTATCTCTGTGTGTCCAGTGATAAATGATTTTATTTCTTTTTTTTCAACAAGTGTTTCTAGCTCTATAAAAAAATTAATTAATGTTGCCGGTCTCAGGTAGGGTAATGTTGGATCCATTGGGAATCTCGCTCCTTTTGTATGAAGCAGGTCTGGTATAAATAAAAGATTTTCTTTTACCAGATGGATAATAATCATACATTCTCCATGGCTGGGTCCATAGTAATAAAGGTCTATAGTTTTCCCACCAACAGTTATCTCAAGGTAGTTTTGAAAGTATTTAGTTGGCTTAAGGACAGCTTGATTACTAGATAAGTACAAGCCACATGCTTGTTGAGCGATAACTTCAACATCCTTATTTAGAAATGCTGTGCCTGTTGATATTCGGTCCCAATGTGAATGGGAGTAAATGATATGGCTAATCATTGGCTTGCTGTTGGTGGTTAGAAAGCCTTGAATCTGTTTTGCGGTATGTTCATTCAATGGGTCAACTAAGATAGAGCTTTCTTCGTTAACAATAAGTATACTTTGCTCGCCCCCTTGATTGAAAACAATGAGATCTTCCGATATTTCTTTGATTGAAAAGTCATCTGAAGCTATAGAGGCAGGAGTAAATAAAAGAGCAAATAAAAATACTGTCCAAAGGCTATTTTTCATTTTAATTATTTTTAATTATAGACATTGCAATCTTACCAAGAATTGGGACAACAGCACCAATTTCCTTAGCATTATCAGCAGAAGCGTTGCCTTGCAGGGATCGTTTGTAGACACCTTGTGCAATGCCAGCAAGCCGAAAGAAGCCGAAGGCTAAATAAAAAGACCAATTATCAATTGAATCAATATTCATTTTTTGACAATAATTTTCTATGTATTCTTTTTCGGTAGGAATTCCAAGTGATGAAACATCAATATCTGCTAATCCGGGGGTGATGCCTACTTTTGGTACATACCAGTTCATGCATTGATAGGCTAAATCTGCAAATGGATGACCTAAGGTGGATAGTTCCCAGTCAAGAACAGCTAAAATTTTAGAGTGGCTTTGATCAAAAATCATATTGTATAATCGATAATCTCCATGCACTACTGATACCATCCCATCGTCTTCTGGCATATTGTTTTCTAGCCACACAATTAAGGATTCTACATGGGTGTACTCAGCAGTTTCTGCTGCTCTGTATTGTCTAATCCATCGATTTACTTGGCGTTCAAAGTAATTGCCTGTCTTCCCGAAATCTTCTAGATTAGATGTCTTTATATCAACCTGATGAAGGGCGGCAAGCACCCTATTGGTTTCTTCATAGATTTCTTTTCTTTGCTCTTGATTAACCTCAGGCAAGGTTGGATCCCAGAAAATTCTACCTTCTATAAATTCCATTAGATAGAATTTCGTTCCTATAATGGAGCTGTCTTCACATAAATGAATCATTTTAGGAACTGGAACTTCGCTATTATTCAGAGCCTTCATAATTCTGTATTCTCGATCAACCGCATGAGCAGAAGGCAATAATTTTCCTGGAGGTTGTTTTCTTAAAACATATTTGTGTTCATTGGTTTCAAGAAGATAAGTAGGATTGGATTGCCCAGTAGAAAATTTTTTTGATGTTTTAATAACATTAGAATGGGGTAGTTTATGCTCTAGATATTTAGACAGTGTTTGTAAGTCTAAATTATGAATATCATTATTCATTCTTAATTTTATATTCTGCCTGCATCGATAATCTCTTCCTGCTTTAAGATTTTTTTTGCTAGAGAGGCTAAATGCACTTCATCGGGCCCATCTGCTAATCTGAGGGTTCTCGCATAAGAGTAGGCACCAGCTAAGAAATAATCATCGGATAAGCCACCTGCTCCATGGACCTGTATCGACCTATCTATAACACTACAAGCCATGCGTGGACAGACAACCTTAATCATACTGATAAGATCACTAGCTTTTTTATTGCCAAACCGATCCATTTTATCTGCTGTCATTAAAGTGATTAACCTTGACTGTTCTATCTCACTGGCCGATAAAGCAATATTTTCTCTAACAGTGCCTTGAACACTTAATGGTCTTCCAAAAGCTATTCTAGTTTCTGCTCTTTGACACATTAATTCTAGAGCTCTTTTGGCAAGTCCTATTAATCTCATACAGTGATGAATTCTTCCTGGTCCCAACCTCCCTTGTGCAATTTCAAATCCACGTCCTGACCCTAAGATAATATTATTTTTTGGCACCCTTACATTATCAAAATTAATTTCAGCATGACCAAAAGGTGGGTCCATGTAGTTAAACACTGATAGTGGTCTTATAACCTCAACCCCCGGTGTATCCATTGGAATAAGGATCATGGATTGTTGTTTATGTCTATCAGGGTTATCAGGATCTGTTTTTCCCATGAAAATAATAATTTTACAGGCTTCATTCATGGCACCTGAGCTCCACCATTTTCTGCCATTAATGACATAATCATCCCCATCCAACATAATTGGCGCTTCTATATTAGTCGCATCCGAAGAAGCTATATTAGGTTCAGTCATTGAAAAGCAAGATCTAATTTCACCTCTAAGCAATGGTTCCAACCATTGTTCTTTTTGTTCCTCTGAGCCATAGCGATCTATTACTTCCATATTTCCAGTGTCAGGAGCATTGCAATTGAAAATTTCAGAACACCAAGGCACACGACCCATGACTTCTGCAAGCGGTGCATATTCTAAATTGGTAAGACCTGCTCCTCTTTTAGATTCTGGAAGAAATAAATTCCATAACTCTGCTTTTTTTGCTTCCTCTTTTAGGTCTCTCATTAAAGGTGGAGACTGCCATAAATTATCGGTTTTCTTGTAATAATCTTCATATTCTTTTTCTATAGGATAAACATGCTTATCCATAAAATTTTCTAACCGTACTAGCAAATCTTTAACTTTTTTTGAATGTTCAAAATCCATCTTAATTACTCACTCCTTTTTCAATTAATTTATAATATTTTCTAGTTGCTTGGATCACTTCAATGTTTTCTTTCCCTGTGTTTTCAACTTTTTCCAGTGAGGCCCAAGCATCTTTTAATGTTCTCCAAGGTACATCATCTTCACTTAAAAGTCTTTGTGCTTCAAACTCTTGGAAGTGCATTCTAATTTTTCGATCGCAGTTTTCATGTTCCATTGCAATGATTCTTTTTGAGAAATCGATTAGTCTTGGATCATTCATTTGTTGCATGATCTCCATTCTGTTCTGTAAGTCATGATCTGTTAAAAAAACATCACTTAGGAGACGATCTCTTTTATCAATAAACTGACTATAAATTTGAGATTCAGAATAAACAGCAGTTTCCCAAGGCGATCTTTTTTTGCTGTTAATATCACAAGCAATCACTATATTATTTTTAAACCCATTACTCTCTTGAACCTTTGTTGCCCTTTGTGTTGCCTCTGCTGTAGTGAGCTGATTTTCTTCGCATAAGCTTGGGTGCAATATGACTGGGCTGGCATTGGCTTTGATGTTAAAAAAAGGTGAATTTTTTTTATTAATAAGAGGCGCTATTTCTTCAGCTGTCATATAAAGATAGTCTTCTGGATCATAGACTAAATCAAAATGAACCATGTTATTTGAATAACTAGGGTCCTCGCAAATGAAAGTAGGAGTTCTTCCTACCGCTAAACGATCTTTATATTTGACCTCACCATAATTAAAAAAGAGTTGGCTAGTCATTTTCTTAACAGCTCTTTTTTTGGTGCCTGAACCGATAGCAGAGAAAAATATTTCTGGTGCTTTTTCCTTAAACAGGCTGGCTAACTTTAATAAAACCTTTACATCATCAATTGCTGAATGAGCATCACCTGGATCAATACCATTGGCTTCAGCAAGCAGTGATTGTTTTAAACTAACTTTTCCTGTTGGATCTCTAAAAAAGTCAATGCTTCTTGGGGCAAAACAATAAATAGCCTGTACTACTTTATAAAGGTCAATATGAATTCGATCTTCTAGGCCATTCGAGAGCAAATAAGGATTGTATAAGGAGGAAAAAAAAGTATGTCTAAGAATAATCAGATCGTAAGAAGCTCCATTGTAAGTGGCTATGATTTTTTGGGGGTTTTCAATCAAATAGCTCGCAAGCATTTTTGTAAGCTCAAAAAGGGAGAGATCCTCATTCATTAATTTCATTGGGTTTATATTGGTGATTTCTAGAGCTCCCGCATCAGGCAATATATGTGAAGGCAGGCGGCACATATTATTAATGATGACATCAGGTTGATTAATATCTTTATTAGACTCTAGAATTGCAGCGGATGTAGGCCTCTCATATTCGATATTTCTATTGAGCCCGGTGGTTTCCAGATCAAGGCCTATCATGCCTCTTTCGGATAGTAGGTCTTGGTATTGCTGCATCCAGTCTTCTTTCATAATTATTCTCAGTTGGTAATTATTTTTTTGGCTTTGAAAATGATAAAATCATTTCAAAAGAATTAGGTAATAATGTAGTTATGGTATCAAAAAATATATTGTTAAAACTAATTTCTCTTTGCTTGGTTTTCCCCCTTTATTCTTGTGGGCAAACTGGGGAGCTCTATCTTCCTGAAGAGCGAGAAGAGAATAACATTAGAGTCATTGAAGACGAAGATAGAGCACTTAATGCCACAAACTAAAACACTTTTGCTGGTAGACGGTTCTTCATACCTCTACAGAGCTTTTCATGCATTACCAGATTTTACTAGTCCTAAAGGACAGCCGACTGGAGCTATCTATGGTGTCTTAAATATGTTGCAGAAACTAATTAAAGAAGAACAGTCTGATTTGGTTGGCATTATCTTTGATGCTCCAGGAAAAACTTTTCGCCATGATTTATTTCCAGAGTATAAAGCCAATAGACAAAAGACCCCTGATGATTTAATTAGTCAAATCAAACCCCTTCATCAGGCAATAAAGAGCTTAGGCTTGCCACTGATTATTGAATCCGGTGTTGAAGCGGATGATGTGATGGGCACTTTAGCAAGAGAAGCGGAAGCTAAGAACATAAAAACTATTATTGCAACTGGCGATAAAGACATGGCCCAGTTGGTATCTAATCATATCACCTTAGTGGACACGATGAAAAATACTCGCATGAATAGAGAGGCGGTGATAGAGAAGTTTGGTTTGCCTCCAGAACTTTTTATAGACTATTTGGCATTGGCTGGAGATGCATCAGATAATATACCTGGTGTTGAAAAAGTTGGGCCAAAAACAGCTGTTAAATGGCTCACTGATTATAAAAGCATGGATGGCCTCATTAATAATCTTGATCAAGTCAAAGGAAAGGTTGGAGACAACCTAAGAGCAGCATTGCCACATCTGGAGCTGTATCAAAAACTTGTGACCATTGATTGCACCCTTGCATTGGATCAAAAAGTAGAAGATCTAGTTATCCAACCCTCAAATGATGATGAATTATATGAACAGTTTAAAGATCTTGGTCTGCATGGCTTAATCAAGCAATTTAATATTGAGCCTAAACAAAATTTAATCAGAGACGGTGTTGATTATCAGGTTGTTTTATCAGAGAAAGAATTAACACATTTGATAGATAGGATAAGCCTAGCTGATATTGTCGCTGTCGATACTGAAACCACTAGTTTGAATTATATGGAGGCTCAAATTGTTGGTATCTCTATTGCCATTGAGCCCAATCAGGCTTTCTATATACCATGCATGCACGATTATGATAATGCGCCTAAACAACTTCCAAGGGATTACGTTCTTCAGCAGTTAAAACCCTGGCTAGAAGATAGCAACACTAAAAAAGTGGGGCATAATTTAAAATATGATAGCCATATTTTTAAAAACCATAATATAGATATACAGGGGGTTATGTTTGATACCATGCTGCAATCCTATGTATTGAATAGTACAGCAACCAGACATAACCTAAATGCTGTTTCAAAAAGGTATTTAAATTTAAATACTGTGAGCTATGAAGACGTTGCAGGTAAAGGGGCTAAAGAGATTTTATTCAGCCAGGTGGATTTAAAAAAAGCAACCTATTATGCTGCAGAGGATGCAGACATAAGCCTACAACTGAACCACAAAATTTATCCACAACTGGAAGAGCATAGGTCTTTGTTGTCTATTTATAACAACATCGAGGCACCTGCTCTACAGGTTTTACAAAGAGTAGAGAGAAACGGTGTTTTAATCGATAAGGCTTTATTAGGCGAACAAAGTGAAGAATTTGCTATCACACTCAAGGAATTAGAAAACAAAGTACACTCAGTGGCCAAAACAGAATTTAATTTAGGTTCACCGAAGCAGCTACAAGAAATTCTTTTTGAAAAAATGGGCCTACCTATTTTGCGAAAAACACCAAAAGGACAACCATCGACTGCTGAAAATGTTCTTCAACAATTAGCCTATGATTATCCCATTGTGAAAGATATTTTAGATTACAGAACCATTGCTAAATTGAAAACTACTTACACCGATAAATTGCCTCTAATGATTAATCCTAGAACAGGAAGAGTTCATACCTCATACCATCAAGCTGTTACAGCCACGGGTCGGCTTTCTTCATCCGATCCAAATCTACAAAATATTCCTATTCGAAGAGCCGAAGGCAAGAGAATTAGAGAAGCATTTGTTGTTTCGGAAGGCTATCAAATGATGGCTGCTGATTATTCTCAAATTGAGTTGAGAATCATGGCGCATATTTCACAAGACGAGGGACTGTTAAATGCATTTAGCCAAGGGTTAGATATTCATCAGGCTACAGCCGCAGAAATATTTAATCTATCCATTGAAGATGTGAAACAGGATCATAGGCGATCAGCAAAAGCTATTAATTTTGGGTTAATTTATGGCATGTCAGCGTTTGGCTTATCCAATCAATTATCGATTTCTAGAAAGGAAGCGGAAGAGTATATTCGTCTTTATTTCTCTCGCTATCCTAAAGTGAAAGATTATATGGACAATACCAGACTGAGAACCAAAGAAACCGGTTATGTTGAAACAGTTCTAGGCAGACGATTATATCTTCCCGATATTAATGCAAGTAATTATCAACGAAGGCAATACGCTGAGAGAAGCGCAATCAATGCACCTATGCAGGGAACAGCAGCAGATTTAATTAAGATGGCAATGATCAATTTGCAGAAACACATTGATAATGAAAATCTCGATGCAAAAATTATTATGCAAGTGCATGATGAATTGGTTCTTGAGGTGCGACAAGATATTGTTGATTCACTAAAGGAGACAATTAATCATATTATGTCTTCAGTAGCCGATTTAGATGTTGAATTAAAAGTTGACGTTGGTTTGGGGGATAATTGGCAAGAGGCTCATTGAGTGGGTAGGAAACTTCGGTTTATAAATCTCAACTATTAACCTGTAAATGTAAAAATTTCATTTATTCTCTTTTGGGCTGTATCCACTCCAGTTTTTTTTGTTCCTGAGAAAAGTTGAGCAGTTATATATTGCTCATACTCTGTTTTTACCTTATTAAGAATTTTTTCTTGCTCTCTTTTATTTAATTTATCTGACTTTGTAAGAACAATGTGCAATGTTTTTTTCATGGGTAAAAAGAAATCAATAAAAATTTTATCTGAGTCTAACAGACCTCGCCGACTATCAACAATCAGCAATACGGCTCTCAATGCCTCTCTATTCTGAAGATAGTCTGTGATTAGATAATCCCATGACTTTCTTTTGGTTTTAGAAACATTGGCATAACCATAGCCAGGCAAGTCTACTAAACTATGTTTGGTGTCAATTTCAAAAAAATTAATTAGTTGAGTTCTTCCTGGTGTTTTACTAGTTCTTGCAATATTTTTTCTATTCACAATCGCATTAATCGCTGTTGACTTTCCAGCATTGGATCTTCCAACAAAAGCAATCTCCTGCCCGCCATCTTCTGGAAAATCATTGGCGGAACTAGCACTTTTTAAAAATTTTATTTTTTCAAGGTTCAAGATTAATGCCTGTTTCAATAGTTTTGTGTAAAATGCACAAAATATTAGAATTAATATTAATGGATGATAATAGCTAATTCTATGAAATTTGTAGAATTAGAAAAATATGTGAGGGATGATTTTGCTAAATAAATACTATCAAAAAACGATAAACATGATGACTGCTTTAATGCTTTTTTCGATAAGCTTAATGATACCAATAGCCTATTCCAGTGGTGATATTGAGGCAGGAAAGAGTAAAGCAATACTTTGTTCGGCTTGCCATGGACAGGATGGTAATAGTATCAATCCAGATTGGCCTAGTTTGGCTGGACAGCATGAAAAATATTTAACCAATGCGTTAACTGCCTATAAAAATGGAACTAGAAATAATGCGGTGATGGGTCCTTTGGCCATGTCACTTTCTGAGAAAGACATTGAGAATATTGCTGCTTTTTATAACTCACTATCAATGAGTAAAAAAGATTTTGACCTAACACTGGCAAAAAAAGGAGAAGCTTTATACCGGGGTGGAAATAAAAAAGGTGTTGCAGCCTGTATAGCCTGTCATGGACCGACTGGAAAAGGTAATCCAGGAGCTGGCTATCCTGCTATTGCTGGACAACATGCCCAATATACAAAACTTGCTTTAATTGAATACACTAATGGTAATAGACAGCCTATAATGAATGATATGATGCAAACAATAGCTCTTCGTTTGAGCCAAGAAGAAATGGAAGCTTTATCAGAATACATTAAAGCAATGGGCAGTAACTAAAATGTTGAGATTGAATTATAAGTCTTATCTCTTTTTTATATTATTTTTACTTATAACCCCTATTGAGGCTCAAAATGAATGGCAATTTGAAAATAATAAGCATTATAGAACACTGCCTTTAGCTGAAGGTGTTGCATCGCTTAACGATAAGGTCGAGGTCATAGAGGTTTTTGCATATTCTTGTAACCACTGTTTTAATTTTGAGACTAATATTGAATTATTTGAGAAAACTAAGGCTCAATATATAGATTTTAAAAGAATGCCTGTTGTTTTTAATGAAGCCTATAAAATGCATGCAAGAATGTTTTATACAGCAGAATCTCTAGGAATTCTTGATGTGATGCATAACAAAATATTTAAAGCTTTTCATTTAGATAGAAAGCAAATGATGACCGAGTCAGAAATTTTTGAATTATTTTCAGAGCAGGGCATCAGTAAGGATCAGTTTGAAAATCGTTTTAGGTCATTTACTGTAGAGAGTAAAGTCAACCGAGCAGAACGTCTAACTCGTAAGTATAAAATTAGATCTACCCCGACTATGGTAGTGAATGGCAAATATACTTCAAATGGACCTTCCACAAGAACTTTTGAAGACATGATTGCAGTGACAAGAGAATTAGCTTTAAAGGAATACAGCAGTAAATAAATTTTTATCCTGCACCTTTAAGCCAACCCGAATCTCCATTTTGATAAATTTCTTTTTTCCAAATAGGAACCCTTAATTTTACTTCATCAATAATATATCTACATGCTTTGAATGAATCCTCTCGATGTCCTGCAAGCACTATTACTGCAACAGCAATATCTCCTATTTCTAATACCCCTGTTCTGTGCATGCAATAAGCTGATTCAATATCAAAACTTTCAAGGGCCTCATTGATAATATTTCCTCCTTCTTTCTGAGCCAATTGATCATAGCTTTGATACTCTAATCTCAAAACTTCCTTACCTAAGTTATTTTTGCGAACGACACCTTGAAAAGATGACATTGCACCAGCATTGGGATTTTTAAATTGTTGGTTTAATGCGAAAAAATCAATCTCATCCTGGCTAATTATAAAGTTATTCACCCTCCTGTAACCGGCGGAATAAAAACAACAGTATCATGTTGACTCAGAGGCTCATTCCATTCTGTGAAGTTATCATTAATAGCTACCTTGAAGGTGTTTTGATCTGGGAAAGAGTATTTTTCTTGAAGTATATCGTAGAGTGATTGAGGAGTTGTACCTGGATCAACTGATAATAACTCTTCCTTTTTTGTAGTAAGATCTCTTAATACTGCAAAATAAATAACTTTGATATTGATAAGTTTCATTATGTTAATAATTATAAATTAGATATCTGTAGATAGTAATAACATTCGAAAACTAACATAGATAACTAATAGAGCTGTAAAACGACGAATTAAAATAGGTTGGAATACCTTTATATTAAG
>Ga0209252_1002445_pt1 | contig 11132 bp, 9 predicted proteins | sample SaaInlV_135m_DNA_3_FD_184673 | JGI IMG/M metagenome (GOLD analysis project Ga0209252, IMG submission 184673) | Marine microbial communities from expanding oxygen minimum zones in the Saanich Inlet - Saanich Inlet SI074_LV_100m_DNA (SPAdes) (version 2) | ecosystem: Environmental > Aquatic > Marine... | reverse complement strand
GTTAAAAGATATTTTTGATCTTGAAGGACAGATAACAACTAACGGATCATTAGCATTGGCTGACAGAGTTTCAACAAAGACCGGCACCATTGTCCGTAGACTGGTAGCCGCAGGCGGTATTATCATCGGAAAATCAAAATCCGTTGAATGCGCATTTGGAGGTTGGGGAACAAATCAGCGAATGGGAACACCATGGAACCCGTGGGATTTAACCCACAAACGCGTTCCTGGTGGCTCATCATCTGGGTCTGCTGTCGCTCTCGCCGCAGGAATGGCCGTGTGTGCAGTCGGATCTGACACCGGTGGATCAGTTCGCCTTCCTGCGGCTTATTGCGGCATGGTGGGCTTGAAGGTAAGTGAAGGCAGACTTCCTTGCGATGGGATTATGCCGCTTTCGCAAACGCTGGACACTCCTGGCCCTATAACACAAACGGTTATAGATGCGGGACTTATGTTTCAAGTTATGGATGGTTGCGAAGGTTGGGCAATTGACCAGGAGCGGGCAAGTCATACAGGTTTGTTTGCGATGTTAGGGAAAGGTGTGGCAGGTTTGCGGCTCGGTAAGATAGACGAAAAAGAGCGTTTAAACTGTTCATCAGAAATTCTGGATAGTTATGACTTAGCGATTGAAGAACTTGAAAGACTGGGGGCTATAACCGAAGTATTTAATACGCCTACGCCTTACGAAAAATTAGCCAATGAAAATGGTGCTATCACCGCCATCGAAGCCTACCATAATCACGGTATATTGTTTGAGGATGCGGCTAAACCGATGGATGAAGATGTTCGCAAGCGGATGCTGTCAGGCAAAAAATACCTAGCGCATGATTATGTCCGGATGCTGGAAACAAGACGAATTTGCAGCAAAGCATTCGCTAAAAAGATGGCCGGATTGGACGCCATTCTCACCCCGACTATTACGTCGACTGCACCCATGTTGACTGAAATCGACCAGGATATATCACCTGGACATTTCACCCGTCCGTTCAATTACCTGGAAATGTGCGCCCTGGCACTTCCGGTAGGCTTGTCTGAAGGTGGCATTCCCACAAGCCTGCAAATTGTTGGTCGGGCAAATGATGAGTTGCTGGTGCTAAGAGTTGGTGCAGCACTGGAGGCAGAACTGTCACCAGTTGGACGTCCCGATATTGGTTAGAATAAACCTTAAATTTGGGAGTAAGAGCCAAAACATTTAATCCTAAATAATATTATAATGATTTCTGTTCGAAAATAATCGCTCATGACAGAAGCAAAAGAAATAAATAAGATATAACTGTATGTGATTAAAAAGTTACATGTATGCAATTCACAGTGATAGCAAGATATGCTGCAAGTTTAAAAACATAATCAGGAATTCAATTAGATTAGTTTAGTTATTTATTTTTATCAGGCTTCCCTTGGGGACTTAAAAAATATATCAATATAGAAGTTATGAAATCATGTTTAATAATAGAAACTTAGAAACATATATTCGACATTTTTTGAGTTTCCTACATTTTTATTATGTTAAGTTTGGTCTTACCGGGCTGATTTTTGGTTAAATTTTTGTTACTAGAATAGGACTATATCATGAGAACCGTTCCATTGGTGGGTTACACAAGCAAGTTATCAGGGCGCCCAGGAAGCAAAATAGATTTTAAAATTTCAAGCCAGTCCCAATCCCCGATAAAGGCACAGCTATTTCGTTCAATCAGTGCCGATCCTAACCCGAAGGGCGTAGGTATTGTCGAAGAAAGCTGTGAGGAATTTTTCCCGGTGCAAACATTTGCTGGTCGCAATCAGCCATTTTACCCAGGATCATATGGCAAGACTGCAATCCCCGTAGCTATAACCGCTAAAAACGAATTCAAAGTTGCCCTATTGGTTTGGCCAACCCAATACTGCGTTCATAACCAGACCATGCTTGCAGTTGGGAAAACAGAATTACTCATGAATCCGGACGGTCATGCTGAATTAAGCTTTGGGGGTTATACGATTAGCGCACCGAAGCGGTTAAACCTGCATCACTGGTATAAGATTGATTGCTGTATCGGGGTAGAAGGACAGCTCAGCATTTCAGTAACTCTCCTGAAACAAAATTCCGCAACCCAAAATGTAGCGACGGCGAGCAGTAATCTGGTAGCGGGTTCAGGGATTGATATAGACGGAATAGTCAGCGTCGGGGCTAGAATTTCTTCAGGATCGGCCGAGCAGTTATTCAATGGCAAAATCGAAAATCCTCAAATTTGGGCCGATGGAAACCTTGTGGCAAATTGGGATTTTTCTGGCGATATATCGGGATCGTCTGTTACCGGAAATAATTGCCCTGACATGGATCTCGTCAACTCTCCTACCCGGGGTGTTAAGGGGGCTTATTGGGACGGAAGTGAGCACAACTGGAGACACAAACCTGAGCATTATGGCGCAATCCATTTTCACGAAGATGATATTTATGATTTTGGTTGGGAAACTGATTTTAGCCTCAAAATAACCAGCTCTATGCCTTCAGGCATCTACGTAATGAGAATTTCAAGTGATGACCATGAAGATGCTATGCCATTTTTTGTCTGCCCACCTTTGGGTAAGCCGACAGCCAAATTATGTGTCTTGGTTTCAACTTTTACCTATACTATTTACGGTAATCACGCTCGGCCTGAATATCATGCAGGATGGCGCGATCGAAGCAAAGACTGGGGGGCATATCCTCACAATCCAGCCGAATTTTCAAATTACGGCCTATCAACATACAATTTACACTGTGATGGTTCTGGAGTTTGCCATGCCTCTCATAAACGTCCATTGTTTAATTTACGACCTGGTTACATTACATTCTGTGAAGGAGATTGTTCTGGGTTACGACATTTTCAGGCCGACAGCCACCTCATCTCCTGGCTTCATGCTAAGGGCATTGATTACGATATTGTCACCGATGAAGAACTCCATAATGAAGGTGTGGATGCGATCAAGGATTACGCAGCCGTTACCACAGGAAGCCATCCTGAATATCACACAAGCCAGATGCTTGATGCGTTGACCGCTTACCGCGATAGTGGAGGTTCCTTTCTTTATCTGGGTGGCAATGGATTTTACTGGCGTATTGTACGCCATCGTGATGACAAAGACCTGCTTGAAATACGCCGTGCAGAAGATGGCTTGCGTGCATGGGCATCTGAGCCAGGTGAATATTACAATGCTTTTGATGGCAGTTATGGCGGCCTATGGCGTAGAAATGGACGCCCTCCACAACAATTAGTGGGTATTGGCTTTACAGCCCAGGGCATTTTTGTCGGAATGCCCTACAATCGAGTTTGTCATGACCCAGAATTCGACTGGGTGTTTGACGGTATCGAAGGCGATACTCTCGGTGACTTCGGCTTTAGCGGAAATGGAGCTGCTGGTTTTGAGTTGGACCGCATCGATCCAGCCCTTAGTGATGGCCTTAATCTTGCCGAGGGGAGTCGCATCACTGTACTCGCCCAATCCTACGATACAGCCAATAATTTTATGCTAGTGCCGGAAGAGCAACTTACCCATCTGACCAATTTGTCTGGTGGACCAGAAGGGCAGGCCAAGCGTGCTGATATGGTTTATTTTACCACCGAGGGTGGAGGCCAGGTTTTTTCAGTTGGCTCAATAACTTTTTGTGGGAGCCTGCCGTGGAATAATTACGACAATAACATCTCAAAGCTTTTAAGTAACGTGCTATCGCGTCTTATTGGAAGGGATGGTGTAGGAGTGATGTAGCTTTTCGCCATCTTTTACTTGTAAATTCAAATCATTTAATACTTTTAAATCTCCAAAAGACTTTGAGACATTTTGAAATTCTATTATATTTTCCATTGTAAGCAGCTTTATGTGATATTTAATTTGTTAAAGTATTGTTACTAGTTATTTTAGGAATATTAAAAATTTCCACATCTTTAATTATCTCTTGATTTGCCTTTTTCATCTCAACCAAAGTTGTGTGAGAAGTTGGCCCTTGTGCAAGCGAAGATGTGCCAACGTCTTTTGTTAGAACATTCGGATTACCATGACGATCCAAACTAATATCTTCATCTGGGTCAAACCAGGCTCCTGTTGATAACACAACAACTCCTGGCATCACATCATCTGTAATCTCTGCACCTGCTAAAACAGAACCTCTATCATTGCTCAATACAACTATATCTCCTGACTTAATACCCCTTTTATCAGCATCTTTAGAATTAATTAAAACGGGTTCTCTACCAGCTATTTTTCCATTTTGACTACTTATCGCATTATCCAGTTGACCATGTAAACGATGGGTTGGCTGGTTAGAAATGAGATGTAAGGGGTATTTATCTACTTTGCCAAGCCATTCATATGGTTCTAACCATTGTGGATGAGAGGGGCAATCACTCAAGTTGAAACTGGCAATAGTTTTTGAAGATATTTCTATCTTCCCTGAAGGTGTGTTTAAAGGATTTGTAATTGGATCTTGATAAAATTCTTTAAGCAAAACTTTTTTATTTTCAGAAGTCGGAACTTCAAAAAATCCGTTGTTCCAAAATTCTGAAAATTCAGGTAAATTTATTTTATATTCTTCGCAAATCTTTGATGATTCATTCCAAATGAATTTTATCCAATCCATTTCATTTCTGTTTTCAGTGAACAACTCTCCGAATCCAAGCTTACTTGCTAAACCGCTGAATATATCATAGTCTGTTTTTGAGTCTCCAAAACTTTTCATTGCCTTAGTATTTGCGACAATTGTAGGGTCTCTTGGATTAAGCATTATATCGTTTCGTTCTAATGCAGTATTTGCAGGAAACACTATGTCAGCATGACGAGCTTGAGAGTTCCACCATATTTCATTGACGATGATCGTATCTGGTTTTTGCCATGCTTTAACCAAGCGGTTTAAATCTTGTTGATGATGAAAAGGGTTACCGCCTGCCCAATAAATTAACTTAATGTCAGGATAAATTAATTTTTTGCCGTCATAACTAAATTCACTGCCAGGATTTTCCAGCATTTCAGTTATCCTGGCAACAGGAATAAAATCTTTAACTTTATTCAGTCCTTGAGGCAAACTTTTCCAAGGAACTCTGGGGAATGAATCTCCAGTACTGTTAACACAAGAATATCCAAAACCAAACCCACCCGTTGCTGTACCTATACACCCAAGCATTGAAGCTAAAGTAATGCCCATCCACAAAGGTTGCTCACCTCGTGAGGCACGCTGCAGGCTCCATGACATTGAGATAAGTGTCTTTTTGGAAATAATTTTTTCTGCTAACTTATTTATTGAATCAACCGGAATTCCTGTTATTCCAGCTGCCCAATCTGGCGAGCATTCTGCATTATTTTTTCTGCCCATTACGTAGTCTGAAAATTCATCAAAGCCTACTGTATACTTTTTGATAAAATCTTTGTTGTATGAATCATCCTTTATCATAATGTAAGCCAGGCTTAACATCAAAGCAGTATCTGTGTTCGGCCTAATTGCGATTTGCTCTGCCTGTAGAAAATTTGGAGCGTCTGATTTTAAAGGACTAATATTAATAAAGTTTACTCCATTATCTATACATTTTTTTAAGCCTTTTTCAGTAACATGTTTTCCTACGCCTCCTGCTGAAACTTTTGAATTTTTTAAAGGCATTCCTCCAAACATGACTATTAATTCACATTCTGCTGATAACGCATCCCATGAAGTATGCTCCACTAAAGTGGAATACAAATCCAAACCAATTATATGAGGTAGTAGCGTTTGAGCTGCTGCATAAGAATAACTTTGATATGAAGAAGTAAAACCACCAAATAAATTAAAAAAACGATTTATCTGACTTTTAGCATGATGGAATCTGCCTGCACTAGCCCATCCGTAAGAACCCGCATACATAGCAGCATTACCATACTCATTCTTTACCCTGACTAATTCTGTCGAGGCAAGATTAAATGCTTCCTCCCAACTTATTGCAATAAATTCATCTCTTCCTCTTTTACCATCATTCTTAGCTTTACTCTCCAGCCACCCTCTTCTGACATGAGGTTGTTTAATTCTTAAATCATCTACTGCGGCATCTGCCAAGCCTAATCCAAATTCAGTAGGACTTGAATCTAACTCCCAGTTTTCAAGTTTTATTTTATTAGTTCTATCTTGAGAAACTTTGTAAGTCCCCCAGTGAGTGCTGATGTAATTTGGCATCTAAGCTATTGATTTTTTATTTATTCTGTTAATATTTTTCTGCAAGAATAATTACTGAAGACGTTAAACATGTTGTCATAATCTGGTTTAGTTATTTATCATTCATCTTCGGCAACAGGTGACGAACGAAAGCAAAAACAGATTGTCCGGATTCATCGTGGGGTATTAATTGCCTCTCCATTTAGTCTAGGATTTTACGCTTGCTTGAAGGACAAAGCAGATCCATTGCAGGACGGCGGCAACTTTGCTTTAAAGGAGAAGTTTCAATGTTTATACTATCGTTTCGGACATCAACAATCTTCTTGGTCCGTACTGCGGAAACTGTTGTCAGGCAGGATAATCCATCATCAAGAGAGAATGGATTTATGATCTTATTAGCTGGAAGTAAGGCAACCCTGGATTTCATTGTTCCCACAAGCAAACCTTTAACAGCCGGCTTGTGGGTGATCCGTTGATTTTCCTTTAATCTGCTTAATTTTTATTAAATATGCTAATTTATTTTATGCAGATCAACTGTCCTTAAAGCAAAATGCCAATTGCACCAAATAGAACTACTGTCAGGACAAGTCCGGATGTTATGACACCTTTAACGGAGGCCATTGGTCCGGGTTTACCGACTATTCCATTAACTTCAAGCAAGCCGATAATTATAGTCAAAACCCAAAATAGTCCTGAATAATTTGTATCCTCTGTCACTGCAAGAGGGAAGTGACTTGCTGCACCCATAAAGAGCAGCATCGGAATGGAAAACAATGTGTTTGTTCTGGAAGCCAATGCTGCTTTTGCTGCACAACCTGCGGCTTCAGACAAAGCCTCTCCACCGTCTGCCACTTGATTTGTAGAAGCAATGACAACTTGTTGTTTTGGCCAGATAATCATCCATACATTCAAAAACATAAATGTTCCAAGAGCCGCTCCGGTAAGAATCAAAATCCCCCAGGATGACGCGTAAATATCCCAGCCTTTCATTCCTTTGGAGATCAGGATCAAAGTTCCTGCAAGGAAAGTATACATGGCACCCCATCTAAACCACCATAAAGCGCGAGGCACAAGTTTTTGCACCGCTGCGGTTTTTGAAGAACCGTCAGTTTCTTTAAACCATTCCCCCTGTATAAAATTAAAATAATATAACAGGCCGATCCAGGTTATACCTGCCAACAAATGTGTCCAACGTAACAATAAATACCAACCATCAACAGAGATGATTTCCATAGCTCCTCCTAATTATTAGATTAAAAACTTATATTTTGACATTGTTCATCAACAAATTTCAAGCAAATATAAACACATCATAAAAACTATTATCAGCAGGAATTTAATTCTAGTATCCTATTTAAGTTAAATCTTTTAGTGGAGTAAAATTTTAGCTGCAGAAGAAGACTTCAGAATCCGCACAACTCAGTACTGAATCATAGGTTGAAGAAGGATCCGGTTTTTAATGTGGAAAGGTATAATATTACCTGAAGGAGATTCAGGTCTACTGTTTCAAACTGCTACCGAGCAACTCAATCAAATCCTCTACCGTGGTTCCTAGGTTGTGGTGAAAAGAATAATCCAGCTGAAAATCAGACATTAATGTGTAGTGTTTATTTCGGAAAGACAGTAAATCTCTGTAACATCTGCTGAGGGCTTTTTGAGGGATTTCCCCTTCACAAGGCAGATATATCCCGTTCCAGATGACCGGTTTTGGATCCTGAATGTAGGTCTCAAAAAGTTCTTCCTGCTTATTGACAGGCAAATTCAGGAGAACTGTCCGTGTCAGCTTCCGCAAACGTTTGAGCAGTGTTTCTTCAAGATAAATCAAGCTCCCCGTCGTGTCAACCACCACTGGTTTATCTTTTTGACTTCCGTGTTCGAGCTCTTCGCAGATCTGTGTGATAACTTCTTTTTCAAGCTCAAGATACAATGCTTCCGCATCCTGATAGCCTTCCGAATAAGGCTGCCCCATCCATTTTGCGAGGTTCAGTGTAGCTTTACCTTTCTTACCCAGTTCTGTCCCGAGACGATCTGCAATCAGTTCATCACAACTGTATCTGCGGTACCCAAGTGCTTCCATCTTTTTAGACCAGTGAGATTTCCCAACTCCGGACATACCTATCAAAGTAAGTTGCATAGATTCTCTTTCCGGAGAGTTAAGAAACCGAAATTACTGGCATGATGTTGACTGATAGAAGTAAAAATTTGGAGATTTTGCCAAATCAGAAATGACTCAGCAGAGCGGGATTTTCAGCAAGTTAACATATTGCTCATCATTCAAACGAAAAATTCCGTTTACATTTGAGATACTGACTGAGACCTCTTTAGGATCCAGTCCCAGAACTACATGTTTTTCTTCATTCAAACGCAGGAAATAAAATATTGTCAGGTTTTCCTGCATTTCTTCGTAGTAAAAACCGACCTTGACAATACCTTCGGAAATCAGTCCCTGAATCAATTCCGGCAGTTCATCTTCGCGATAACCCGGAACGTTTTCAAAAGCGCCCGAGAAAGGAAATGTGCTGATAGCATATTCAAGAATTACTGATTCCAAACCTTGCTCCACTGATGAAGCAGATAAGTTTTCAGCAGCAGATCTTTCTGCAATAAACGTTTCCTCTCTTATGCTCCCAATCTCCATACATCCCCTCTTTGTACGATACTTTGGTTATCAAACTGAGTTACAATTTGTTTTCTCAGCATATCCTTTATCCTGAGTAAGAGTAAAGTTTTTTCCCTGAAAATCGCTATAATTTCACTTAAATATTTCAAAGTGTCCCAGACTACGTTCCACCGCAAGGAATGTTGAGACTGAGAGAAAAAGGAGAATCACCGCAACGGCTGAAGCATATGAAAAACGATATCCGGAAATCGCACCGTATATTTCAAGTGGTAGGGTACGTACGCTGTCATCGGCGATCATCATGGTGGAATTAAGTTCACCGAGTGAAAGTGAGAAACTGAAGAAAAAGGCGATTAAAAATGTTGTGCGCAGCCACGGCCACAAAATCCGTAAAGCATATTCCAGAGGTTTTTTACCGAGCATTTTTGACTCGATGTGCCACTGCTGCGGAATGTTTTCCAGTGTCGGGAGAACCACTCGAATCCAGTAAGGACAAGTCAACAGCGCATGCATGGCCATCACCACATAAATCAACGGAACAGTACCGGCCAGATTACCCTGATAAAAATGGAACCATGCCACACCAAAAACTACTGTTGAAAGTGCGAGCGGGAACAAAGTCAACACCTCCCAAAAACGACGCTGCCCACCCTTTTTATAGGCTATTAAACTCACCAGTCCAAGTCCGCACAAGGATGAAATAACAGCACTTCCGAGTCCTATCCGCAGGGAGTTCCAGAGTGAAGAGAGGAAATGATTGTTTTCACGCCAGCTGAAAAGTTTTTCGTACCAGTACAAGGTGTATATCCACTCACCATTCTCAAATTTGCGAAAAGAGTCCAGCACGATTGCAGACAACGGTCCCAGTGTAAAAATTAAGATAAGTATAATCCAGCACACAGCAAACCAGGCTTTCAGGGAATGATTCCTCAGTTTTTCCGGCAGCCAACTTTTTATTGCAGATTTCTGTTCAACTCTACGGTTCCTCCCCTTGAGCAGAATTGCCATGCCGAGCAGGCTCAACCCGCCCTGCAGAAAAGCTAAGCTCGCGGCACCTGAAAAATCCAGTTCGATGCGTGCTAACTGATAAATCAATACTTCGATTGTTGTGTAACGGATACCTCCTCCGAGAACGAGGATAATCGCGAAACTGTTCATGCAGAGTAAAAATATCAATACAAAGGCCGAACCGATTGAAGGCAACAACAATGGCAGAGTAATCCTGAAATAACGCTTCATATTTCCTGCACCGAGTGAACGTGCTGCCTGGAGATATTGCTCGGAAATCCGCTCCCACTGATCACCGATGATTTTCATTGCAATGGGGAAATTATAAAAAACATGCGCAATCAAAATTCCGGAAAGTGAATAGAGGAATTGCACCGGTGGCTCTTCTGTACCAAATAAAGCCATCAAGCCACGGTTGATCCAGCCGTTGTTGCCAAAAAACAGCACCATCGCCAAAACTACTAAAATCGAAGGTAGGATGAAGGGGAGATAGGTCAGCAAACGAAACCAGCGCTGTCCCGGAAAATTGTAGTGGGTGAGCAACCAAGCCCCGGGGAGTCCAACAATAATAGAAAGAACTGCGCTCAGAAATGCCTGAAAGAGTGAAAAAGCAATAACACGTAAGTTCCATGGATCACTCAAAAAATCCAGAAAAAACTCACCCTGCAAAAAACTTTCTTCCGGATGCAAAGGATTACTTCCGGTAAGAAAACTTAAAACCGGCCAGTAAAATCCTGCTCCAAGTAAAAGCAGAGCGGATATTTGCAGAAGCCGTAGAGGGTGATATTTCATTTTTTATAAATTACTCAGACATTGCCCGTTACCAAGCTATAGTTGCTTACTTGAGTGATGTCTTTTCATGGATTGATTAAAAACTGAGCGCGAGGTTTTACTGATTTCTTCCGGACTTTCTGAACGTAACCATGCGCCGGATGTCTTTGCAAAAGCAGCTATTTTGCCTGACAACTTGGTTTGTTCAAAATACATCTTGATAGCAGACTCAATCACAAATTTTTTGGTTGTCCCCAATTCACCTGCTAAAATACCTATTTGCTGAATGACGCCCTCATCAATACGTGAAGATAAAACTTTATCCATTATTGATCTCAAGTAAGATGTTTAGGTAATCGACTTTTTTGAACTTGTTTCTTTTTTTCTATATTCCCTTTTTCGGCAATGATCCGTTCCAGCAACTTTTCAGCCGGTTCGTCTGCCGGATCTTGCGCCGCCAATTCCCCCCGAAACGCCTTGGCCAATACCGATTGCGAAAGTTTATCCACACACATTTTCGCTTTTTGGTAACGCACTTCCATTTTGTCCGCCACCGCAAACAGCGCGTCAACTTGACGCACAATCTCTTTCTGCTCGTGAAGTGGG
>Ga0209252_1002430_pt1 | contig 11173 bp, 8 predicted proteins | sample SaaInlV_135m_DNA_3_FD_184673 | JGI IMG/M metagenome (GOLD analysis project Ga0209252, IMG submission 184673) | Marine microbial communities from expanding oxygen minimum zones in the Saanich Inlet - Saanich Inlet SI074_LV_100m_DNA (SPAdes) (version 2) | ecosystem: Environmental > Aquatic > Marine... | reverse complement strand
TATTGAAAGGTCTTTCAGAGAATTCTATAAATCAGAAATTTAATCAAGCTTTGGACAATGCTGATGAGCTTCAAAAACAGTCTGATCAAACATATTTAGAATCTTTTTTTGATGCATTTGAATCAAATTCTGATCCTACTAAGTTAACATCTCCTGAGATTTTTGGAAACAGAACATTAAGTTCTGATGTTTCATTTGATACCTCAGATGATGACATGAAGTCAATTATAAGGGTAAAGATTGATGAATCAATTATTTCTGCTTTTGAAGTTTTAAGAAAACGTATTGATAAATTCGGTGTTACTCAACCTAATATTCAAAGACTGGGTTCCTCAGGTAGAATATTAATTGAGTTACCTGGTGCCAAAGATATTGATAGAATCCAAAATTTATTACAAAGTACTGCGCAATTAGAATTCTGGGAAACATATAAAAATGACGATTTTATTAACTTTATTTCTTCTGCTAATACATACTTATCATCAATTCAGATAGATAATCTTAAATCTGAATCAAGTGAATCTGACATAGATGATCTTCTTTCAGAAGTTGAGCAAACTTCAGATTCAATTCAAAATAGATCAAATCCTCTTCTAAGTCTTGTAAGAGCTTACAGTTATCAAGGTGGGCCAATTATAGCAAGATTTTTACCAAGAGATCAAGAGCTTGTTAATTCATATCTAACTCTTCCAGATGTAAGGAAACTTCTACCAAGAGATTACAGGTATGTTAAATTTTTATGGGGTAAAGAGGATCAAGATGGTTTAACAAGTCTTTATGCTATAAAATCAAATAGAGATGACTTATCCCCTTTAAGTGGGGGGGTAGTTGTAGACGCGTCCCAAACTTATGATGCTGTTGGTGCTGCAGCAGTTTCAATGCAAATGAACGCTCAAGGTGCTAGAGTATGGGAGAGCTTAACAGGCACAGCTTACAGTCAGAGTTCTAATATTGCAATAGTTTTAGATGATGTTGTATACTCTGCTCCCGGTGTTACAAGAGGCGCAATTAGTGGAGGTAGGTCAGAAATTACTGGCGAATTTGATTTAAATGAAGCAATAGATTTAGCAAATGTTTTAAGAGCTGGTAAACTTCCTGCTTCTGCATCTATAATTCAATCTGAAGTAGTTGGTCCTTCTTTAGGTCAAGAGGCAATTGATAGTGGTGTTTATTCCTTTTTAATTGCATTAATATTTGTTCTTGTTTGGATGATCTTCTATTATGGACCTGCAGGTATTTTTGCTGATATTGCACTAATATTAAATATTGTTCTAATATTTGGGATTTTAGCTGGTCTTGGAGCTGTTCTAACTCTTCCAGGTATAGCAGGTATTGTTCTTACTATAGGAATATCCGTTGATGCTAATGTTTTAATTTTTGAGAGGATTAGGGAAGAATTAAGAAAAGAAAAAGGGTTGAAGCAATCAATTAATGATGGTTTTAATAATGCACTATCTTCAATATTAGATGCAAACATAACAACTGGTCTAACTGCACTTGTATTATATATTTTTGGTTCTGGACCAATTAAAGGTTTTGCAACTACTTTACTAATAGGTATAGCAACATCTTTATTTACCGCAATTTTTATAACAAGATTATTAATTGACAATAAAGTATTTAAATCTGGAAAACTATCTTTTTCTACAAAATCAACAAAAGATTTATTCAGTAATCTAAAAATAAAATTTTTAACTAAAAGAAAAGCAACCTACGTGATTTCTGCTGTTTTAATTTTTATTAGCATAAGTTCACTTATTGTCCAGGGTTTAAATCAAGGAGTAGACTTTTTAGGTGGAAGATCATATATAGTTAGATTTGATAAAGAGGTAAAATCGTCTGATATAGAATCTACTCTAAATAACGCTTTTGGAAGTGCTGAGGTTAAAACATTTGGTGCATCAAATCAATTAAAAATTACTACTAAATATAAAGTTGATGAGGAAGGTCTTGAGGTAGATAATGAAATTAAAAATATTCTATTTGAAAATCTAAATTCTCAATATATTACTCCACTAACATTTCAACAATTTTCTTTGGGTGAGGATGTGGGTATAATGTCTAGTATTAAAGTTGGACCTACCATAGCGGATGATATAAAGCAAAATTCAGTATGGGCAATTTTTGGCTCCCTAATAATTGTATTCCTATACATATTACTTAGATTTCAAAAGTGGCAATACTCTATAGGAGCTGTTTCTGCTGTCTTTCATGATGTTCTTATAGTTCTTGGTATATTCTCACTTACATATAAAATAATGCCATTTAATATGGAGATTAACCAAGCTTTTATTGCTGCCTTACTTACTGTAATAGGATATTCCTTAAACGATACTGTAGTTGTGTTTGATAGAATTAGAGAATTCTTTAGAATTCATAAATCTTGGGAAAATGATGAAATAGTAAATACTGCTTTAAACAGTACTTTAAGTCGTACTCTTAATACTTCATTAACTACACTAATTGTACTTATAGCAATATTTATATTTGGTGGTGAATCAATTAGAGGATTTATGTTTGCTTTAATTATTGGTGTTTTGGTAGGAACCTATTCATCTGTCTTCATTGCGACTCCAATTATGTTCGATTCTTACAATAAAAAAAATTAAATAACAGACCTTTTATTTTTTATCAATAAAAAAATAACTCCTGTAATTATAAAAGGAATGCTTAGCCACTGACCAGATGATAGTCCAGGCAAGAATGTTTCTAATCCACCTTGGCTTTCTTTCACAAATTCTACAACAAACCTGATCGTGAATAAACCAATCAAAAAGAATCCAAATAACCTTCCTTCTTTTTCTCTTATAGATGTTTGATATAACTTGTAGAGTATGATGAAAAGAATAATATAACCAAAGGATTCATATAGCTGAGCAGGATGTCTTGGAAGTGTTTCTCCTCTGTTGATAAATATTACACCCCAGTCACTTCCTGTATATTTTCCAAGAATTTCTGAATTGAAAAAATTACCTATTCTTACAAATGCTCCACCAATTGCAATAGGTATAGTTAGTCTATCAAAAATCCATAATAAACTTTTAAAATTATATTTTCTCTTAAATAGTAAGAGTCCAATAGTAATTCCAATTGCAGCTCCATGGCTTGCAAGTCCTCTGAATCCAGTAAACTTATAACCATCAATTAATCCTAATATTGAAGAATTTGATGACTCTTGAATAGGTAATAATATTTCAATAATATGATTTTGATAATAGCCCCATTGATAGAAAAAAACTTCACCAAACCTAGCTCCAAGAAAAACAGAAATCACCATATAAATAAGCATTGGATCAAGATATTTTTCATCTACATTTTCCTTAAGAAAGAAAGATTTTACTAGATTATAACCTATAAGAAAAGCTAAAATGAACATTAGGCTATACACGTATATAGAAAAGCCACCAATTTCAAAAAGTGTTTCACTTGGGGACCATTTTATTTGGGAAATTATCATTTCTAAATATAAATATATTTTATGGAACAGGGTCATACCCTCCTTTAAATAATGAATTGCACTTCAGTATTCTTTTAGCAGTTAAAAAAGAACCCTTAAAAACTCCATATTTCTTTAAAGCAATAATACCATATTCCGAACATGTTGGAGAGTAAATACAATTTCCTCCAATTAGAGGTGATATAAATAACCTATAAAATTTTATTAAGAGAATAAAAGGATAAGCAAGAAGCTGACTAATCTTTATCATTTAGATTTACTCCAATATTAGCAAGTTTGTCTCTGATCTTATCAGAAAGATCATAATTTTTATTTAATCTAGCTTCATCTCTCACTTCTTTAAGTACTTCAAGAATTGAGTCATTATTTGAAGTGGTTGAATCATCAAAATTAATCCCAAGAATCTTATTTAAAAATATATTCATCAAGTTTAGAAAGTAATCTCTTTCACGATTACTGATTTTAATATCAGAATCATTAATAAATTTTGTAGAATTAAATAATTCAGCAATTAACATTGGAGAATTAAAATCATCATTCAAACATGCATAACATTTATTTTCCCATTCTTTAATTGTGTTAAATAAAATATCATTTTTTTCATTTGACACCTCACCTTCCTTGACTCTTTTTATGATTTCTAGGAGTCTGTTATAACCTTTTTCAGATGCTATAAGTGACGAATCACTAATATCAAGAACATTTCTGTAATGAGCTTGTAGGAAGAAAAATCTAATAACATTAGAATCAAATGGTTTAGAAAAAATATTATTTTTGCCAGTAATTAATTCAACTGGTAAAATATTATTACCTGTTGATTTAGACATTTTTTTATTGTTAAGGGTTAGCATGTTTGCATGAATCCAATATTTAGCTGGATCTTTTCCTGTATGAGCTTTACTTTGTGCAATTTCGCAATCATGATGAGGAAATTTTAAATCCATACCACCTCCATGAATATCAAAATGATCACCTAAATACTTTTTGCTCATTGCAGTGCACTCAAGATGCCAACCAGGAAATCCTTCACTCCAAGGAGATTTCCATTTCATTAAATGATTGTTGTCAGCTTTTTTCCATAACGCAAAATCAAATTCATTTTTTTTATCCTCTTGATTGTCTAATGTCCTTGAATTTGATTTTAGATTTTCAAGATCTCTGCCAGATAAAATTCCGTAATCATTTAATTTATCATATTCTTCTATATCAAAATATACTGAACCATTGGATAGGTAAGCTAGATTTTTATCTATTAAATCCTGAATAATAGAGATTTGTTCAATTATATGACCTGATGCAATTGGTTCAATACTAGGATCTAATGCATTAAAGTTAGTAAGTGTATTTTTAAAATCGTTAGTATACTTTTGAGCAACTTCCATTGGCTCAAGCTTTTCAAGTTTAGCTTTTTTAGATATTCTATCTTCTCCACCTTCCTCTAAATGACCAACATCAGTTATATTTCTAACATATCTTACTTTATAACCAAGATGAATGAAATATCTGTATATAACATCAAAAGAAATAAATGTTCTACAATTTCCAAGGTGAACATCACTATAAACAGTAGGTCCACACACATACATTCCAATAGACCCTTTTTCAATAGACTTAAACTTTTCTTTAGAATTACTTAAAGAATTATATATATGTAAGTCTTTTGAGATCATTAAATATCTGTTTCTAATTTAATATAGTCTAAGAACTCTCTTTTGTATTTTGTCTCCTTAAATTTACCTCCAAACTCAGCAGTTACAGTGCTTGAATTGTAATCTCTGATTCCTCTGGAGTTTACACATAGATGTTTTGCATCAATTACACATGCAACATCTTCTGTATTAAGAACTTCCTTTAATTCTTTTACAATTTGAATATTAAGCCTCTCTTGAACTTGAGGTCTATCTGCATAATATTTAACTATTCTATTCATTTTTGAAAGACCTACAACAGTTCCACTTGATATGTATGCAACATGAGCAAGACCAACAATTGGGAGAAGATGATGTTCGCAAGTTGAGTAAAGTGTTATATTTTTTTCTACTAACATTTCTCCATACTTGAACTTATTATCAAAAGTAGATGCAACAGGTTTGTTTTCTGGATTAAGACCTCCAAAGATTTCATTAACAAACATTTTTGCCACTCTTTTAGGGGTTCCTTTAAGACTGTCATCATTCATGTCCATTCCTATTATCTCGAGTATATCATGCATTTTTTCCTGGATGAGCTTGATTTTATCGGAGTTAGAAATCTTGAAAGCATCTTTTCTTATTGGATTATTGATACTTGAACCAAGGTGGTCATCTCCTAAGGAATCAGTGTCATTTTTAAGTATATCGTGAAGTTTCATAAATAAAATTTGAGTTGTACAAAGATAGTTATTATGTCGTTAAATAGAAGTTAAATTTTGATAGTAAATGAAGCATATAGGGACAAAATATTTTTATCAATAGAGTATTTGTTTGTTAAACCTTTACTGTATAGTCTATTTTGATTATAATTATTAGACTTGGTTACTCCTATATCAAATTCCATATAATCGTAGTTTAATCCTAAGCCTGCTGACACGCCACTTATTTTATTATCTAGACTAGAGTCTGGGCCTTTATATGAAAAATAACCAGCTCTTAGATTAAGATTTTTAATTCTGTATTCACCACCAAATCTAAAAGACTCGGAATAACCTGCTAACTTATTTTCTATTGAATAATTAAGTGAATTTAAATAGGAGTCTTTGCCATTATTATCATCAAATTTAGAATTTTTAAATTTTGTTATTTCATAATCAAAACTTAGTAAACCTTTTTTACCAAATATATATGCTAGACTGAATAAGGACTTAGATGGAAGGGTTAGTTTATATTCATCATAAATATTTACAGTATTTGGGTCTATTCTATATTTAGCCAGACCCTCCTTCTCATTAATATCAGTTTCAACAAATTGTGTATTCTCCTCCTCAATTTTAAGATTTGTAGGACTAGTATAAGAAAGTCCAAATCTAAACTGTTTAATTTTAATTATAGTTCCAATTTGAAACGACAACCCATTTCCTAGAGCTAATAAATCTTCTTTAAAAAGAACTCTATTTACATTAGAATCATTTGAATAACCACTCTCCTGGAATACTTTAGTTTCTTCAAATACTGTCTCGTGAAAGTTAATATTTATACCAGTGAAAATATAGTTATTAAAGGAAGTGCCAAAATTGACACTATGTTTCAAGTGATCTCCAGTTCTATTAATTTCAAGGCCTTGATTTAGATTATCATATTTAGAATTAGAAATATAATTTGTATAATCCTCACCCGATTGATTGATTATATAGCTTTGATAACCAAGAAATGCTTGTTGATCTGCAAAACCATAATTATCTCCTAAATAATTATAGACACTTTGTGTTGTTTCGTCATCATAAATTAGTAGATCTTCATAAGGAATTCCGTCAGCATAATGTAAAAAGTAACTATCTACTCCATTATTGTTGTTTCCTGATAAATTATATGAACTACTAAAGTCACTTAGCACACTCAGATTATACGCTATTGAAAATTTAGACTTTCTATTTTCATAAACTAATACAACCCCAGATCCTCCATATGAAAACAAATCATTTTTTGAATTAGAATTAGAGTTATTAAAATTATTAGCAATCTTTTGATTCTTATATTTTAAAGTAATTCCTATTTCTGAATCAAGAAAAACGGAAGAACTAGCTGGATTTATTGAAATTGCAGAAAGATCTCCACCTAATGCTCCAAAAGCTCCACCCATAGAGTTAAATCTAGATGTTCCTTCATGATTAAATGAATTATATCTTAATACATCTTCATATGTTTGAGATATAGATAATTGATTAATACTTAAGAATAAGTAAAGCAGAAAAGCTTTTTTAAACATCTAGTTTATCTTTCCGCCTCCGCCTCTTGAACCTGAAGAACTGCCTTTTGAACCTCCACCGCTAACTCCACCAGAGGAGTAGGAGCTTCCTCCTTGTGATGATCTAGTAGAAGAATTATTAAATTGAGTACGTCTAGTAGAAGAATTATTAAATTGAGTACGACTTGTAGAACCTATATTATCATAACTAGAAGTTCTACTGAAGGAGTTTCCTCTTTGACTTGGATTAGTAGATCTAACTTGTCTATATGCTTCTCTTACGTAATCATTTTTAATAGCACTTAAGTTAGGAATAGATCTATTTCTGTTGATGTTATTTTGGTATGAGCTACCTCGAGAATAAACTCCGATTAAATTATTGTCCTTAACCTGTCTTAAGTTTGGACTTTTATTAACTCTATCAAAGTCTGAATCTCCTGTTCTGTTAATATAGACTCCTCCATATGATCCAAGCCTTGAATAAAGACTTGAGACACTTACTCCTTGAGAATCTCTTTTTCTTCCGCTTTCATTAGTTGAGTTTTCTTCACCTCTTCTTGAAGCAGAGTTACTAAAACTTACTCTAGTTGAACTAGCCTTTTCATTTCCGTATTGATCTTTATAAGCAGTTTCATACATACCACCATTATACCAAGGATAATTTCTAGAATGCCTCATCATATACCAATAGTAATTTCCTAATGAAGTTGCATATGGAGAAAAATAGAAATTCATAGGTCCATAAAAAGGATAACCTAAATTATATGCAAAGCTATTATAGAAAAAAGGTGATCTAAACCCATAATTTATAAATGATCCATTGTTAGAGAAGAATGGATTATATCCCATATTATAAGAAAAAGGATCGAGATAAAATCTTCCAAAACTTGGAAAGAAATTATTTACAACCTCTCTTGAATCAGGATTAGCGCCCCATGGTAAATTTCCAGAATCAGTATCAATAGAATTAGTTAAAAGAGATTCATCTGCTAAATCTTTAAATACAACTTCATAATCAGTACCTCTTTCATTTGATACATAGATCCCATCATTATCACTGTAATATGATGCTAGTTGATATGAAGAACAACTAACAAATAATGCAGAGAATATAAAAACTTTAAAAGACACTATTATTTTTCTCATCTATATAAATTTATAAATAATTTATTAAACTAATATTACTACTTTTACATATACTTATATAAAATACAATAATTATGCCAATTATTTATTATAATTCTAAATTACATTGAGTTCATGGGAAAGAAAATAACTTCTAGAGAAGAAGACTATTCTAAGTGGTATAATGATATTGTTTCAGAAGCAGGACTTGCTGAATCTTCAGACGTAAGAGGATGTATGGTTATTAAGCCATATGGCTTTGCTATATGGGAATTAATGAAATCTCAGCTAGATATAATGTTTAAGGAGACAGGGCATGAAAATGCTTATTTTCCATTATTTGTTCCTAAATCTTTATTTGAAGCAGAAGAAAAAAATGCTGCAGGTTTTGCCAAAGAATGTGCAATAGTGACTCATTATAGATTGAAAAATGATCCTGAGAAAAAGGGTAAATTAATTGTTGATCCAGATTCAAAGCTAGAAGAAGAGTTGATTGTAAGACCAACAAGTGAGGCAATTATATGGAAGACTTACAAAAAATGGATTCAATCTTACAGAGATCTACCTATTCTTATTAATCAATGGGCAAATGTTGTAAGATGGGAAATGAGAACAAGATTATTTTTGAGAACAGCTGAGTTTCTATGGCAGGAAGGTCATACTGCTCATGCTACAAAAGAAGAGGCACTTATTGAAACAAAATTGATCAATGATTTATACTCTGATTTTGCTGAGAAATACATGGCTATGCCTGTAGTGAAAGGTTATAAATCTGAATCTGAAAGATTTGCAGGTGCTGAAGAAACATTATGTATTGAAGCATTAATGCAAGATGGTAAAGCTCTTCAAGCTGGTACCTCTCACTTTTTAGGTCAAAACTTTGCAAAAGCATTTGATGTTAAGTTTGCTGATAAATCAGGAAAACTTGAATATGTTTGGGCAACATCTTGGGGAGTTTCAACTAGGTTAATGGGAGCATTAATTATGTCTCATAGTGATGACCTTGGGTTAGTTCTCCCTCCTTTACTCGCTCCAATTCAAATTATTATAATTCCTTTGATTAAGTCTAAAGATGATCCTAAAAAAATATTAGATAAAACAAACGAACTATTTGAATCATTAAAAAGTCAAGGAATTAGAGTTAAAATTGATAATAGAGAAAATTCTAGCCTAGGGTTTAAGCTAAATGACTCTGAAGTTAAAGGAATTCCTATGAGAATAGTTATTGGTGAAAAGGAAATTGACAACAATGAATTTGAAGTGTTTTATCGACATAATCTTAAAAAAATATCCTCAAATTTTGATAACCTCATTGACATTGTTAGTTCTTCTTTAACTACTGTTCAAACTGAAATGATTACTAATTCAAAGAAAAGGTTAAAGAAAAATACTCATGAAGTAAACACTTATGATGAGTTTAAAGAATTAATATCAAATCAAAGTGGTTTTGTTATTGCAGGTTGGGATGGAACTAATGAGACAGAGGAAGCAATTAAAAGTGAAACAAAAGCTACAATTAGATGTATACCTGAAAACCTTGATTTTAAAGGGGTGACATGCATTTATTCTGGTAAGCCAGCACGTTATAAAGTAATATTTTCAAAATCTTATTGAAATATTAAAATTTAAATTAAATTTGCACCCGAAAGGCCCGTTCGTCTATCGGTTAGGACCTCAGGTTTTCATCCTGGAAAGAGGGGTTCGATTCCCCTACGGGCTACAAAATTAAAAATTATGGCAAATCATAAATCTGCTTTAAAAAGAATTCGTTCAAATGAAACAAAGAAGTCTTTGAATAAACTTCAGCACAAGACTACTAGGAATGCTATTAAAAAATTAAAAGAATCTAAAACTAAGAAGGAGGCAGGTAAACTTTTTCCAGGTGTAGTTTCATTAATCGATAAGTTAGCTAAGAAAAACGTTATTCACAAAAACAAAGCATCTAATCTTAAATCAAAGCTTAGTAAGCTAAAATAATTAGGAGTTCATTGATATAAGGAACTCTTCATTACTTTTTGTTTTTCTGAATCTATCATTGATAAATTCCATTGCTTCAACAGGATTCATGTCTGCTAAATACTTTCTCATTATCCACATCCTCTGAATTGTAGTTTCGTCTAGAAGTAAGTCATCTCTTCTTGTACTCGATGATACTAAGTCTATGGCTGGGAATATTCTTCTATTAGATATTCTTCTGTCTAATTGCAGCTCCATATTACCTGTTCCTTTAAATTCCTCAAAAATAACTTCATCCATTTTTGAACCTGTATCAGTAAGAGCAGTAGATATAATTGACAATGATCCTCCATTTTCAATATTCCTTGCAGCTCCAAAAAATCGCTTTGGTTTTTGAAGTGCATTAGCATCAACTCCACCACTTAAAATTTTACCAGATGCTGGTTGAACTGTATTGTATGCTCTGGCTAATCTTGTGATTGAATCTAAAAGTATTACTACATCATGACCACACTCCACTAATCTTTTAGCTTTTTCTAAAACCATATTAGCAACTTTGACATGTCTATCAGCTGGTTCATCAAATGTAGAAGCTACAACTTCTCCTTTAACGTTCCTTTGCATGTCAGTAACCTCTTCGGGTCTTTCATCTATTAATAAAATTATTTGAAAAACTTCTGGATGGTTTGCAGCAATTGCATTAGCAACATCTTTAAGTAACATTGTTTTACCAGTTTTAGGTTGAGAGACAATCAT
>Ga0209252_1002418_pt1 | contig 11206 bp, 13 predicted proteins | sample SaaInlV_135m_DNA_3_FD_184673 | JGI IMG/M metagenome (GOLD analysis project Ga0209252, IMG submission 184673) | Marine microbial communities from expanding oxygen minimum zones in the Saanich Inlet - Saanich Inlet SI074_LV_100m_DNA (SPAdes) (version 2) | ecosystem: Environmental > Aquatic >... | reverse complement strand
TGATCAGCACAAGCTGACACTTCATGACATTCATCAAGTAGTGGAACAAATGGATCCGCTGGATGGTGCATTTGAATTTTTAAACTGGTTAAGAAAACGTAATGAAGTGGTAATACTTTCTGATACATTCAGAGAATTTGTTGAACCTTTATTACATAAACTGCATTACCCAACTGTATTTTGTCATTCGCTGAAACTCGATGATGATTTGCGAATTGTGGATTATTGCCTTAGACAAAAAGACCAAAAAAGACATGCAGTAAAAGCGTTAAAAGGTTTGAATTATCATATAGTTGCAGTCGGCGACTCGTACAACGATATCAGCATGCTGCAGGAAGCGGATCATGGAATCTTCTTTAGGCCAACAAAAAAAATTGTAGGCGAATATCCGGATTTCCCCGTGACTCATGAATTTGACGCATTAAAAAACGAACTGGAACAGCTGAAAAAATAATGCGAAAAAACGAAAGCAGAGCTCAAAAAGGAGAAGGTAGGAAGCAAAAATTTACAGGAGACAGAAAAAGCCAATCCGCCAAAAAAGAAAGCTACCGGGAGAAGAGTCAGTTTAAAAGACACGAAAAGGAAAATGGTCGGTCATTTGCCTCAGCAAAAAAAGATGGGAAAGGACGAAAGACAGGCGCTTCCGGAAGTGACTTTCTTTATGGAATTCTTCCGGTGCTGGGTGCTTTAAGCCATCGACGTAGAAAACTGGATCACCTCTATTTGAAACAAGACGCTGATTCCTCCGAGCGTTTGAAAAAAATTCGGGTGCTTGCAGAACAGCATAGAGTTCCGCTGAGTGAAGTTCCTGTCAAAAAACTAGAGGAAATGTGTCCTGATGCAGTTCACCAGGGTGTGGTCCTGCGTTGCGGTGCCTTGCCCTTCTCTTCTCTCTCCGATCTTCCGCAAAGTGCTGAAGGTCAATATCCCTTGATTGTCGTGCTGGACCAAATCGAAGATCCCCATAATCTTGGTGCTATTCTGAGAACATGCGGTTTTTTTAAAGTGAGTGGCGTGGTCGTGCCTCAGGACCACACTTCCGGCTTAACTGCAGTGGTGGCTAAGGCTTCAGCAGGAGTTTCGGAATGGTTCCCGGTGATCTCTACCCCGAACCTTGCCAGATTTCTTCAAGAACAAAAAGCTAAAGGTTTTTGGGTGATAGGACTCGCCGGAGATGCTACTGAAAGTGTGGCGGATTTCGTGCCTGACAGACCGCTGATTCTTGTGCTGGGTAATGAAGGAAAAGGTATGCGCCGTCTCAGTCGTAAACATTGCGACTGGCTTGTTAGTATCCCGGGCAATCCGGAAGTATCTTCATTAAATGTCAGCAATGCCGCAGCAGTTGTACTCTTTCATTTGCAGAACCAACCTCAAATCTCCTAAACAAAATCCCCGACCTAATTCCCTGCCTGGATATTTTGCAGGGATATTGCACTACGAAAAACCTCACGCCAGTAGAGTGAAATTGACAGTTTATCTGCCTGCTTAATTTTCCTGCAGATTTGATATAGCTGTGCGTCGAATAATTGAAGCCTAAAAATTTTATAACTAAAATAAAAATCCAAATATGCCGCGTTTTAGTCTGGAAACTGCTTTAAAAGTCAGGGAGCGTCTGGAAAAGCTCTACCAGAAAGCACTGGCGGAACAAGTACAGTTGGAGCAACAGCATCGAGATAGAAAAAAACTGATGCAGGAGGCTCTAGATGTTCATAACAGTGATTTAGACAAAGCTAAAGCAGAAGGTGTGACGATAAATCAGCTGTTAATGGGTGGAAATTTTCAGCAACGAATCAAACAGCACCTTGAACTTACTCAAACTCAACTCAATGAGCAGTTGGAAATAGTGGAATTGAAACGTCATGAGTTGACTCAAGCAACTCAAAAGAAACGTGTGCTGGAAATTTTAAAGGAAAAAGAAATTGAAAAATTCAAAGCAGAAACGGAACGTCTTGATCGTTTGGAAGCGGATGAAATTGCCCAGAATTATCGACGGGATATTCAAAGTTAATAAAAATATTGCCCAATTATAAATAATTATCGTACATATCAATATTGTTTCGTAACAGGAATATCATGCATAAAATATTAAATATTATTAATGATTACAAATTCTTATATTTATTTATTGGATTTGTCTTGTTGGCAAGGCCCGCTTATAGCATACCAACAAGCATCGATGAATTGAAACAATCCTTCGGTACGCTCTGCGCAGATTACGGACTTGATTTTTGTGCGGTTGAAGCAGATGTCAAAAACAAAGCAAAGAAACCTCGAAAGTTTACAGAGACCGAAAAAAAGATTCTAACCAGACTTGCGGAACAACAGGATCGCTTGAGTTTAAGGAGTTTGGAACTGGACCGCAGAGAAGGACAGCTTAAAACTCTGCAGGAGGATATTCAACGTCAGGTTAGCCAGTTGGATAAACTCCAACAGAAGATTGAAAAAGATATCATTAAAAAGAAAACTCAGGATGATGCGCAATTAATAAAGGCAGTTGCCTTATATTCAAAGATGGATGCAGGCATTGCAGCACAATCGTTGGCAAAATTGGAGAGAAAAATTGCCGTCAACATTCTGAAACAAATGAAAGAAAAACAGGCATCTTTGATACTTTCCAGTATGGGCGCGGCTGAATCAGCCAGCATTATTGAAGAGATAACAAGAAAAAAATGAGATAGTTATGATGGAAGCAATTGGACAAAAAGCAGTTATACCGGTAATTGACGAGGCCGTAGCGGCAACTGAGTTTGGAATGGATTCTGGAGAGAATGGTGAAAACAAAGTTTTTGATGCTACTCTTGAACAAATGCTGGCGGAACTTCCACTTGATGAAAAACTGCTCGAGGAACTTCTTGATGAAGATGGCTTGTCTGCGTCACTCAATTCAGTTCTTTTGACTCAAAACCAACTTGAACCGGAAATTGCTGATACAGATTTTGGAATTGTAAATAATTCAAATATGCCTTTGGATCTGCTCGCAGATGATCTTTGGAGTGAGGATGTGTCTTCTTTGCAAACTCAGGTTTTGAAAAAATCGACTCCGATTTCAGCAGAAATGATTGAGGTGCTTGATCCAAGATTTACGGTTGATGGGAGCAAATTTGATGTTCTGCCTGTAAGTGGAATCGCCGAGACAGGGCTTCAGTCTTTACTGGGGGATTCAACGGCTGAGTCCACAGATCCTTTACTACAAGCGGTATTTCATCAAGTTAAACCCCTCGGAAATGGAGCAGAAATTTCTGTACAAGAACAACAGCAGTTGAGCAGGTCAACCCCGCTTGCAATAGAAGAGGAGCTATCCACAAGTGACCTGCAATCTATTCTGCAAAAAACAGCCAGCCAGTCAGTTTTAGCTGAAGGTGATCTTGGAATTTCAAAAAGTGAATTACCGCCGGAATTGCAGCCAAACTCTAATCAAAAGCTTCAGGGAAATAATGTTCTTGCTCAGGATCTTAGTTCAATTCTTGAAAATCAGCAAAACCTTAAAAGAGGCGATGTACCTTTAACTCCGGAACAAATAAAAGCGGCGGAAAGTCTTCAAGTTGTAGAAAAATTTAAAACAAATGATGCACTGCAGACTACAGAGAAGTTTCAAGTTGCTAAAGAGTTCCAGAGTGGAACCAGAGAAAAAGCAGTTGAAGGCTTACAGACGTCTGAGAAATTTCAGCTTGCGGAAGAATTTAAAAGCGGAGCAAAAACAAAACTGGAAGCTGGTTTTCAAGCTACTGAAAAATTTAAATTAGCAGAAGAACTTCAAAGTGGAGGGAAAACAATAACTGCAGAAAATTTACAAAAGGCAGGAGTAGAGAGTACGGCAGATGCTTCAGCAAAGGTATCGGAACAGACTTCAAATCAGTTTAGAACATTGACCGTAAAAGACACTCAACTTTCTGGCAGTTCTAAATCTTCAGCGGACACGGTTTCGCCTGCAGGGATGAACTCATTAGCGGAAGTTTCCGGAACTTCAATGGTCAAAGGAACTGCCACAAATACTTCAGCGGAACCTTTACGCGGTGCGGATCTGCCTTTTAACATGGAGCAGGTAGTGAGTCGAGTCAGGATTCTGCGCGGCAATGGTGTTGAAGAAATGACTCTGCGTTTGCATCCGGAAGATCTGGGACAAATAACTGTGAAAATTCGGCAATCCGGAGCTGAGCTCTTGATTGATATGCGTGTTGATAATCCTCAAGCAAAACTATTAGTGGAGGCTGGATTTGATGCACTGCGCAGCAAATTTTTGGATCAGGAATTTTCTTATCAGGATTTAGCCCTCAACGTTGACATCAACGAACGAGATTCACAATTCAGCGGTGATCGGAAAAATTATAAATTCGAAGAGGACATGAACTCAGCGGAAAGAGGAAAAAATGAAGAAATTGCGGAAGTTGAAGAAACACCGCGTGTTATTAACCGGAATGATTCCGGACTAAACCTATACGTCTGAGCAAAGGTAATTATGCAAACCGGAAACAATGTTGAACAAGCCCTGCAGATCAATGCGACCAGTCTGCGTAACCGCGCGGCTAAAAGCAGCAATGACGGTAAAGAACTGGGGAAACAGGACTTTCTTAATTTACTGATGACACAAATGGCGAATCAGGATCCGATGAATCCCATGGACTCAGAAGGAATGATGCAACAGTTGGCATCCCTGGGAACAGTAGAACAGTTACAGAATCTCAATAGCCAGACTGCAAAGATGATGGAAATCCAGCAAAACATCGCACGCTCCACAATAGGAAACTTGTTGGGTAAAGATGTGGAAGTTGGCGCAAAGGAAATACCTTTGAACAACGGTGATACTATTCCTGTAACTTACAAGCTGGAGGGCATTGCCGAACGTGTGATGCTGCTTGTGCATGATTCAACAGGTGAAATGATCCGTGAAATAAACCTCGAAAGCAGAGCACAGGGCGCTCATGAATTTGCTTGGGATGGACGTGATAATGACGGTGACATGATGCCGAATGGAAACTACAGCTACAATGTGTTCGCCAGAACAGACGGCGGAGAAGAGGTTGGGGTTACACTTACCAAGTCCGGACAAGTTTCAATGGTACGTTTTGAAGGAAGTGATCCGCTGCTGAAAATCAATGGCGAGTGGGTACAGGCGAAGGAAATAGTTGGCATGGGTAATAAATCTAAATTACGTTATCAAAGCGCGGTACCTCTGCCTGCCAGAACAGAACTTATGACACGTAAAACTCCAGTATGGAGTTCAAAGGATTCAGAATAAGAACGGTTGAACCTGGGAGTTCAACTTCAAATGAATAGTTTCTAACTCTTAACTATTTTCATCATATCTATGCGAAACGATGGAGTGTATCGCCTGATATATTTTCTAATATTGTTTAAGGAGAAATAATATGGCGTTACTTGGATCATTAAATACTGGGGCCAGTGGGGTAAAAACTCAGGGCAAAACCATGCAGGTTGTTGGTAATAATATTGCCAACGTTAATACATTTGGATTTAAACGCAACAGTGTTGCTTTTGAAGACTTGATGGGAAATGCCTGGCCACAAGGTGCTGCTTTCACCAAAGCCAGCAACGGCGTGAAAATTGGTGGTGTAGAGATGGACTATTCTCAGGGTGCCTTTGAAACTACTGCTCTAAGTACAGATTTGGCGATTGCGGGAGGAGGTTTTTTTACAGTCGTTAATCCGAGCACAAACAATGAATCATATACACGAAACGGTCAATTTTCATATGACAAGGAGGGCTTTCTATCCACCCTGCGTGGAGGACGTATACAAGCTCTGAAAGTGGACAGGGTTACAGGAGAAAGTAAAGGTATCCCCGGTGCGTTGCAAGTCCTGGGACTTGTAGATGCACCTCAGCCAACCGGAACAGGACTTAAAGGGACGGGAATTAAGCTTGCAGCGAATCTTGATGCCAACGCTTCAGTCAAAGATGTTCCAGTTGATCCGACTAATGTGACGGACAACATGTATAATTTTGCTACTTCAACCACTGTTTATGATGCTTTGGGTAATACTCATGCTGCAACTGTTGCGATGAGAAAACGTCCAGACCTGCCTGAGCAAATTGATCCTGGTACCGGTCAGCCTATCGCGGGAACCGGTGTAAGTAACCAGTGGGAATACTACGTTATGTTTGATGGCGCTTCTTTAGGTCAAGTGCCGGGTACTATGGTCGCCGTCGGTGGTGGATTCATGCAGTTTACGGACGACGGGAAATTAATTGCCGCAACCGGTGGTTCTTTCGAAGCACAACCGGGAGGAGTTGATCCGGACGGAAATCCTTTACCAGCAGGACCACCACGTTTAATTCCACAACCAGTTGACCCTGACACGGGTGTTCCACAATTCGCAATTCCATTTGGTGGAGGCGCACCTTTAGTGATCGGGCTTCATCTAGGAGATGGCTTTAATCCAGATGATCCTACAGATCCAAGATCAGGTTTGGATGGGATCACTCAGTTTGCCGGACATTATAACGTACTTCGGACAAGTGCTGACGGAAATCCGGCAGGTACTTTGGAAAGTATTTTTCTGGAAGATAACGGTACAGTAAACGGAGTATTTGACGCAGGATATACACGTTCAATTGGCAGAATCGTTTTGACTAAATTCGATAATCCAGGAAAACTTGCTCAGGTTGGTGAAAACATGCTTGTTGAAACCTTAGGTTCCGGAAAGAAAGTGACGGGTGAGGCAGGTACTGCGGGATTAGGTGAAATACGTAGTAAAAGTTTGGAACAATCAAACGTTGATCTCTCCCAGGAATTTGTCAAAATGGTAGAAACACAACGTGCCTTTCAAGCAAGCGCTAAAACAGTGACTACTTCTGATGAGATGATTCAGGATCTGATCAACATGAAGCGTTAATTCATTAATGTTATGAGGGCCGCATTCGGCCCTCATGATTCGCTTTTCCGTAATTTACTCTTCGTTTTCTTCTTTTTATTTCCCTTTTTTCTCTGCTTCTTGCTTGCGAAGCTGATAATTCCAGTTGTAAAAGACTTGATCCAGTCCTAAAAAGTATGAAATTCACCACTTTTGAATAACGCTTAGTATCAGCAGCTTTGTGGGTTTGCAGAGCAAAGCAGCCCAACTCCACTTTGTCCGACAGCATGTTTTTGTAAGCTATTTTTTATGCAACAGCCAATTGATGTACTTCTCTGTATATTTTATTAGCTATAGTATCCTCTGCAATATCAAGATCATAATCCATCTGAAGCCCAAGCCAAAAAGATGCAGAATTCCCAAAATATGTCGAGAGACGCAATGCCGTGTCTGCGGTAATACTTCTCTTGCCGTGGACAATCTCGTTTATCCTCCGAGGAGAAACTTGAAGATCACGTCCAAGTTGGTTTTGGCTGATTTTCATCGGTTGTAGAAATTCTTCATTGAGAATTTTTCCTGGATGTACTGCTACTATTTTTTTCATCTTTTCACCTCAATGGTAGTCTACGATTTCGACTTGGTATGCATGACCGTTTTTCCATTCAAAACAGATTCTCCATTGTCGATTAATTCGGATACTGTATTGTCCTTTTCTTTTTCCTGATAATGGCTCAAGTTGATTTGATGGAGGAATGTTTAAATCCTGAATAGACGAACTCCTATTCAACATTCTGAGTTTTCGAAAGGCAATTTGCTGAATATCGGCAGGTAATTTCTTTGAAAATTGCCTACCAAATACTTTCTTAGTTTCTTTGCATTTAAAATCTTCTATCACGACTATTACACTCTATAACACATAACGTTATCCGTCAAGAGATCTTTTTTATAACTTTAATGGTTAACGAATAAACTCACAGTCGGACGGCGAATTCATTCTAAAATCTTTTGTAATAACTATTTCCATTATTTTATCAAAAACCTTCATATTCGCTACCAGCATTAGCCATCCGATGGAGTGTGGTTTATGTCTAGTCACTAATCTTCAAAGCATCTAACAGGGTTTCAACTAAGTCTATACAACCTTCTCTTATTCTGAAATTATCTTTTGTCCATTCGTTGTCAGGATAATCATAAAATATTATTTGTCTTAAATAATCTTTTTTTGCTTGCCCCAATTGATTTGAAATTAACGCAATATAATATCCCGCTTGACTTTCATCAGGTGCTTCCCCTGTCTTGACAAATTCCTGTTTTAATTCTTTTCTTGAAATTTGATTATTTGATAGAAGTGCTGGCAACAGAACATTTTTCATTCTATTTGCGGAATAATTTGCTCGTTTAAAATAGGCTTTTAATAATTCCATCAATTTTTCTGTTTCATATTCCCCCGGTTCGTCGGACATTTTAATTTTAAATTTCTTCTTACTCGTCTTTTCTTTTGCAATTTCTTCGGGTATTGCAACTGTCCTTGAAAGCAATTCGGTTCCATTTGAAGTTTTTGCATAGCTCAAAATAATTGCATTGACACTTAAATCAAAATTAGATGACAGCCATTCAATCATTCGGATTAAAGATTCTTCAATTGAAAATCCAACTAACAATAACCTTTGAGTTTGATTGATTGTTAAATCATCAATTTCAATATCTTCAAAATTTACAGCAATATGCTCCTCCAAACTATTTCCAGTATAAGACATACAAATTTCACTCAATTTGTCAATATCCCAAGAGGATAAGTCCGAAGCATAATCAATAGCTTGTGCTAAAACTACCCTTGCAAGTTTATCCCGTTTGAGTTCGACAACTACTATATTTCCATTGTTATCGATAGCCAAAAAATCTAATGGACCTGATTTTGTATAGACCTGCTCGCCAATTATTAAAATATCTGTTCCAAGAATTTCTGGTTTTGTTTTTATCCAACTCTCTAAATCTTCTGTTTCCTTTCTATTATTATCAGCAAGAGTAGAATTAATAGGAGAAAGATTTCCTTCGATAATTTCCCAAGTTTTTATATTTGTAGCCATCTTTAATCCTAAATGTTAGTTATGATAGGAGACATAACTTATTATTTTCAGGTAATTTACCCGGTTAACCCATGAATTTCTGAATTATCAGGCATGTTGCCTTACAAGCAGTCTATTCAGCTAACACCCTGACAAGTTGATAATTAGCGGATTATCGGGTTTATAAATCAATTTTCTTTCAAATAGGATTTTACCTTCACTCAAAATGAATGTCAACTCACCATTCAAAGCGACAATGCTTGGGCAATTCAGGGGTTTGATGTGATGAATTCCGCGTCTGTGTTGTGCATAGCACGGAGTGACAATGTAGCAGGAATCGTGATTTGAAACCACAGCGGCTTCCAAAACTTTTGTATTTTCAACAAGTTTGGCAAGGTCTTGGCTTTGAATTGCGTGATCAAGCATCATTTTTCAGAAAGCATAGTAGAACCCGACAAATGAAGCAGTACCGCCAAGGGAGAGAGATTTATTTTCTGTTGCGACCTTTAAGTCAGCAGAAATGTATTGCTGAGTCAGCACGATTCCCATTCCATTTAAAGGTATTCGCATACCAAACTTGTAGAAAAATGGTTTATCAACCTGTCCGAATACTGTTCCATAAGTCGTAGAACTTCCCGTAGTCAGTTGTTCCTGTACTTTTGCTGAATAATTACCTGTACCAAAACCTATGAAGGGGTACCAGAAATCTCCTCGATAATAAAAATTTAATCCGTACAAAAGTCCCACTGCGGATATGTTTACAGAAGAACTGTCATTTTCAAAACTGTATGATTTGCTGTAGCTGTGTACCTCAAGACCAAAACCACTGGCAAAAGATCCGCTTGTCTTGTAAAAGTCGAATGATAAAACTTTTGGACTAACCTCTCGATTTTCATTCAACGCACCATGAGTATCCGCCAAAGTTGATAAGTACGAATCTGATGTTCCCACAACCGGAGCAGGGCTTCCGGTATCCTGATTTCCGTATTGCAGAGCAAAGTAAACCACCGTATCTTCTGCACTCCAGCCTGTAAATGTAAAGAAAAACAGGGATGCGGCTGTCAGCATTAGTTTTGAAAATAATCTCACCAATGAACCCCCAATTCCCAAAAGAAGACAAAATCAGTTTCGTTGCCAAAATTGTTGTAATCCTGTACAAATCCACTTTCCCAAAAAATTGAACCTGAGAGGTACTTGTAACCAAATGCGGAAACGCTGGTTGGTACGCTCAGGTTAGAGTTTCGCTGTTCCTGATTTTCACCACTGGTGGAACGGGAACTGGCACTGGAAGTCGGAAAAATACTACTTTGCGAAACAGTTTGAAAAACAAAAGAGTCTACTTCCGAAAAGCGATATTCCATCGACATGAAACGGTGGAACAGTGAAGACGCAAATCCGAGGTTATTGCCGATTCTGGTTTGTCCGTCACCAAAATAGACAATCCAGTTATCGAAACCTTTTGAAAGGATAAAATAATGTCCCCAGTCAGCACCGCCGCTGCGAATTAATTTTTGTTCCCCGCTGCGGTCCGTGTTGGCGAATTTGTAACTTAGTTTAAGACTTGCAGCCGGCATGACCTTACCACCTGCTGACAAGTTCCATTTGAGATCCATATTTGGCTCCCCTCTGACATTGTAGATCTGCTTTGTACTCGCAAAGACAAATTGTCCATCTTTGACCACATAATAGTCATATTGGTTGCGCTCTGACAGGGCACGGTAGGCACCGCCTTTTTTGAAATTTGAAATGCCGACCATGCTGTGTACACTTTCGATGGTGCTATCCATAGTCCCGCCGTCAAAAGAGACAAACGGTAATTCAAGTTTGAATTCTAATGAATCCGATAATCCATAACGGTACTTGATTTTTTTGCGTTTGCTCTCTGCATCCAAATACAGGCTGAATCCATTGACTGTATTACCGTCTTTATCCAAAAAATCTGTTAAAGTCAGCCCCCTTGCGGTTTCTGTTTTTGTAATTTGCTCTGTAGGTCCCTGTGTGTTGACAAAAGTGTTTGCGATCTCCATCCCAATAGACAATCTTGTTTCACCACCTTTTAAGGTCAAAGTGTTTTCAGGAGACATTGCGAGGAAAGGTTGGTTCACTAAAAATTGAGGTCGAATTTCAAGGGGACCCAGACCAAAATTTTCTCCACCAGCAAGCGCAGATTCTTCTCCGGAGAAAAAAAACTGTAAAACTGTAAAAAAAACTAATAATCCTTTTATTTTCATAGACCTGAACTTAGAACAAATATACTTCCGCCGGCTTTAAAATTTGGCAACATACCCAGCGAAAGTGAATCCAAGAGTTATGCCTTTTACCTTGTGAAAA
>Ga0209252_1002409_pt1 | contig 11245 bp, 10 predicted proteins | sample SaaInlV_135m_DNA_3_FD_184673 | JGI IMG/M metagenome (GOLD analysis project Ga0209252, IMG submission 184673) | Marine microbial communities from expanding oxygen minimum zones in the Saanich Inlet - Saanich Inlet SI074_LV_100m_DNA (SPAdes) (version 2) | ecosystem: Environmental > Aquatic >... | reverse complement strand
CTGATATAATCATCCAACAAAGCGTTTCCAGGACCTGTATCAAACGCCAGCAACTCATTTTCATGACCAAGCCAAGAAATATTTGCTACACCACCCAAATTCAAAATTGCCAAAGGTTTTATTAACTTAGTTGCTATTGCTTGATGGTAAAGTGGAACCAGAGGTGCACCTTGTCCTCCTTGTTTCACATCATTACTACGAAAATCACAAACAACATCCACTCCTGTTAATTTCGCAAGTAGCTCACCATCTCCAATTTGCAAAGTCATTCTTCGAGCAGGACTATGAAAAACGGTGTGCCCATGAAAACCAATCAGGTCAATTTCATTCGCAGGAGTATTTGTTTTTTTTAGTAGTTGAATAATGACTTCGGCATGTTTTACCGTGATTTGCTCTTCTACGTTTTTAGAATCTATACCAGAAGAAACTAGCTCAGATAATTTTTGCCTCAAATCTTCCGAATAAGGTACTGTAATCGCTTCGCCTGCTTCTACATGGAGTAAGCCGTCAGTTTTCAAAAATGCCGCATCTATACCATCCATCGATGTGCCGCTCATCAATCCTATAACGTTTTTAAACATACTTTACTTTCGTCAGGTTGTTTCTAAGACTTTAGCCAAATTTCCATTATATTCATCAAGCAGTTTATTGGCGCCATCTGAGTTGATTCCTAACTTTGCCATTACAACAGCAGTTTTTACATGATTTCCGGATTCCTGCAACAGTTCAGTGGCAATTTCTGTTGAAACTTCCCCAAGTTCGGAGACCATTTCCATTGCCCTTCGTATTAATTTTTTGTTGGTTGTCTGTACGTCCACCATTCTGTTTTGGTAAACTTTACCCAGACACACCATCGTAGCGGTACTTAGCATGTTGAGCACCATTTTCTGAGCAGTTCCAGCCTTAAGCCTAGTGGAACCGGCCAGAACTTCCGGTCCAACTGGAACACCAATAGACACATCAACATTATCCAATAAAGGAGAAGGTGAGTTGCAGGCAAGACCCACAGTAGCTGCGCCTTGTTCGCGGGCAAATTCAACCGCTGCAAGGACGAAAGGTGTCGTACCGCTTGCGGCAATAGCAACGACCACATCACGATGATCTACTTTATTTTTCAGCATTGAGGCTTCACCGGCACTGCGGTCATCTTCAGCACCTTCAACAGCATCTGACATGGCTGTTTCGCCACCTGCCATTATACCTTGTACCATCTCCGGTAGCGTACCGAAAGTGGGTGGACATTCCGATGCGTCCAAGATTCCTAAGCGCCCACTTGTACCTGCTCCAACATAAAACAGTCGACCACCCTTCTCTAAACGTTCTGCAATCAATTCAACTGCTGAAGCAATTTCGGTTAGTACTTCTCTGACTGAGTCAGTAACGGTCGCATCTTCAACATTCATTATTTCCACAATCTCCAGAGCAGACATTTTATGCAAATGGAGTGTGTTAGAATTAGGTTTTTCTGTCAGCATAAGTAATTAAATATTATTGGGTTTAAACGATTGGTTTTATTTTATTGCTCCGGCAGTCATTCCGGCAATAAATTGTTTTGATTGTATGATGAAAATAACCACTATGGGCAAAGCTGCTAAAGTCAATCCTGCGTAGAGGACTCCGTAATTGATGCTGTATTCACCAAAAAACATTGTCAGCCCTTGAGCCAGTGTTTTCCACTGGGGGTCATGAATAAATATCAGCGGAAAGAAAAAGTCGTTCCAAATAGGAACTGCATTGTAGATTCCTGCAATAACAAGCGCCGGCATAATCAAAGGTAACATTATTTGAACCAAAATTCTTGCCTCACTGGCTCCATCGATACGTGCAGAATCTTCTAATTCTGAAGGCAATGTTTTAAGAAAACCGGTTAGTATAAAGACAGTTGAGGGCAAACCCATGGCAGTATAAATAGCAATTAAACCAAAAAGAGTATCAATCAATCCCAAAGCCTTTAGCTGAATAAACAATGGAATGATTGCAAGTCGTAAAGGTAGCATTAGTCCACTGAGGAAAAACAAATATAGCATGAGATTGCCTTTAAAATTATACCGCGCCAAAGCATAAGCCGCCATAGTACCCATTACCAGTAAAAATGCGACTGATAGAGTGGTTACTATAACTGAATTCAGAAAATATGCAGGCACATCCGTTTCAGTCCAGATCACGATAAAGTTATCTAAATTGAAACTATTTGGCAGCGAAAATGGCCTGTTGTAAATCTCGTAATTCGTTTTAAATCCGGAAATTACCATTACCAGAATAGGGTAGAGCATGATAAGCGCATTGACTCCTAAGAAAATGTGCATTAACAAGACATTACTATTCAGAGTTTTTTTGGTCATTAGTCAGCTAATTTATTTGAATTTCTCGTGCGGTAAGAAATTTTGTTACCAAAGTAGATATACTGAAAATAAAGATAAAAATAAGTACGGCAAGAGCACTTCCTTCTCCAAAATTAGAACCTCCGGCACTGACAGAACCAAATGCAGTCCGATAAAAAAGCAGGCCCAAAGTGTCAGTAGAATAGCCTGGAGATCCTTCAAGACTACCCATGATATAAGGAATTTCAAACCAGTTAAATGAACCTATAAATGTTAAGACAACAATAATCGTAATTGCGGGAGCCATCAGTGGCCAGATGATGTTTTTGGCTATTTGCCATTCACCAGCTCCATCCAGACGTGCAGCTTCCAGATAGTCCTTTGGAATACGCTGAATGGCCGCAAGAAAAACAATCGTAGGAAAGCCAACCCAATGCCAGGCATTCACGACCATCATTGACGCAAGTGCTGTTTCAGTCCATCCCAGCCAGGGCAAGGCCCATTCACCAAATCCTATTAGGCGTAAAAATTGATTCACCAAACCAAAAATAGGATTTAGAAACATTTTCCATTGAAAACCAATAATTACAGTTGAGAGAATAACAGGCAGGAAGAAGACAACTTGATAGAACCGGTACCCTTTCGGCTCTCGAGCTAAAAACATTGCCAGCACAAGCGCAAGTCCGTTTTGAACTACCATAAGTGTTACAAACACTACTATATTATTAGTGAAGGCATTCAACAGGTAGCCATTTTGAGGCGATTTTAACAGTACATTATAATAATTCCCGAGTCCGTTAAAAGAACCTTTAATAAGTCCATCCCATTCGTAAAAACTGTAAAGGATGGCTGTAGCCATTGGATAAAAAACAAAGGCAATTAAAACAGTTACAGGAGGAGCGAGCAAAAATAACAGCCACAAACGACGCCTCATACTGCGACTTAAGAATTCTTTTTGGTTAGGAATCTTAGCAGAAGATGTCATTATTAATCAACCGGTTTTGTTTCATCTGTTTGCACTTTCAAAGCTAACAGATTGCAAGTCAGGGTCTCAGTTTGTACAACAAAAATGATAGAACTACCAAACGCAGATTTTACTATGTGGTCTTCATTATTAAACATTTTAGAACCACCTATTTGCTTGTAGAATTGGCGTAATACCATGTTGGCTTTGTATGATCACGGGGAATTTAAAAGCAGAGAAAAAGTATATTGTTTTCAGGTAGGTACACCCTCTAAGAAAATACACATTTCTTAGAAGGTGTTTAAATAATGATCAAAATGCATAAAGCGAGAATAGCTTCAACACATTTTGAATTGTTAAGCTTGAGGTTAGTTGTCCCAGGCTTTCATTCCATCAACTATATCTTTAGCAACTTGAACAGGCGTTTTAGTTCCTGCATAAATCTGCTGTAGACCATTTTGAAGCATGGTTGAACCAGTAGGCTTATCAAAGCGGTAACCGACAAGCATGATGTAAGGTGTAGCGTTGTTATGCATCTCAGCGATTTGTGCGAGCAGTGGATCACTCGAAACAGCTCCTTCAATGGTAGAAACATTAGCCAATTTGTCTGTCAGCATTTGTCCAAAAGGCTGTGTTGCAGTGAAACGAATGAATTTAAGTGCAGCTTCTTTGTTTTTAGATGCCGCATTCACTCCATATCCACCATCAAGAAAGCTAGAAACAAGGCGTGTACTGTCTGTCCATGCACCAGGTGCGGGCATAATTCCGAAGTTTATTCCTGCTTTACGGAACCCTGGGATCTCCCATGATCCGCCTGCAAACATTGCAGCCTGACTACTCACGAACAATTGTTTCATGGTTGCATAGTCAACACCTTCAAAACCGTTAGGCATAAACTCTTTCAGCTCAAGCATTTTTTCTAAGGCACCAACATAGCGAGAATCATCAAAATTAGTTTGACCTGCCTTTACGTCATTAAAAAAGGCTTTACCATAGAAGTTGGGCATAAAAATACCACCCATGACTTCAGCAGTCCAACCGTCTTTTGTGCCATTAGCCAAAGGTGTTACACCGGCTGCTTTCAATTTGCGTGAAGCAGCTTTGAACTCATCCCACGTTGCTGGAATTGCTATACCTTTATCAGAGAAAACATCTTTATTATAATAGAGTAATAATGTTTGTGAGGCAAAAGGTACTGCATAGACTCGTCCATCAGCACGTAAAGTTGTACCTCCTAACTCGTCAGCACTTAACAGTTTAAGGTCAACTTTACCGTCCAACGGTTCCAGGTAACCCGGTTTCGAAATTTTTTCTAAACTGCCGTATGAACGGGTGTGGATGATATCAGGACCACTACCTGCAGCAAGTGCGGTGGTCAAGATTGTGTTGTAGCTCTTTGCTTCATGAGCAGTGTACTTAACCTTTATGCCCGGATTTGATTTTTCAAACTCAGCAATAATTTCGTTGTAGGATTTCACGTCCTCTTGCCGCCAACTCCAAAAACTCAGTGTTGTCTCCGCCAAAAGTGTTCCAGTCACAAACATTGCTCCTATTAGCAGCAACGATTTTCTCAATGTCAACCAACTTGTTTGCATGATACCTTTTTCATGTTAATGATGAACAAAAATGAATGCAAAATGCATTCTCCGAATTTTATGGACAACCCCAGACCAATCCGGTATAGGCCAGTATAATAATATTTAGTTAATCCACTTGTCAACAAAATTATTAATAAGGTTAGTTTTACTATATATTAAAAGGCTCACATTATTATCATCCTGCCCTGGTTCATTAGGAATCCCCTCAAGTGAAACATTGTTATGTGATAATAATAAGCTAAAAATCATATATTATAATCGATTAGATATTCATGTATGTCCTTTATATACTAAAAACTTATAACAATTCATTCATCAAGAATTATTTATCCAGATGAAGCTAATTATAAATGAAGGCATCACCATATCGTAAATGTTTGACTTTTCCTGCCAACCATTTTGCTGCAGCTTTAGCTGACTCTTCACGAAAACTGTATGTACACAAAGTGGTCAAAGGCTTTGTCTCAGGGAGATCGAAGGAATCCCTTAATGCGACAACCGTTATACTGCAAGATGTAAATTTTTTTGCCCAGTCTAAGGTCGCTTTATCAAGTGAACGGTCAAAGTCCATTCCCGGAAGATTGTAATTCTCCAAAATTACAATTAAATGTTCTGGCTGATCTGAGAAATTTTCATTTATTTCTCTAATATTAACTTCAAAAGAATGTTTTAGTTCTTCTACAAAACAATCAAATGATGATTTCCTGGGATTTGGACCGATACCACGTGTTTTAATAACAGGAACAAATGCTTGTTCGGATGAAGCACGAACAACGGACAGTTTGCTACCTGTTTTCGGAAATGACCAGTCCTGATGCTGCTGAAGCAATCGCATTGCCTTTTCTGCAGTCTTTTGAGAGCTGATAAACCGGTCCCCGCCTTTAGATTTTTCAGGAGACCCTCTACCAGCAAGTCTTCGTAAATTCCTTATTCTCTCAAAGGCCGAATACAGTCTATCTTCCGGAATTTGTCCATCTTGAATTGCCTTAGTTACACCATCAATTAAATCCCTTTGGCGTTTTTGATAATCACCATCGTGGTCATAATGTTCTTCAGCAAGCATGATCAAATCTACTCCTGCTGATAAGGCAGCTACAGCAGCATCTACTGGTTTATAATATTTTCGTAGAGCATGCATGTTCATAGAGTCAGAAATAACAACCCCTTGAAAACCTAATTTTTCTCGTAAAATTTCCTGTAAAATAATTTTAGAGAAAGTTGCAGGATTTTCAGAGTCTAGTGCCTCAAATAAGATGTGAGAAGTCATAACTACGTCAACACCTGCCTTAATACCTTCGCGGAAGGGAGCAAGGTCTATTGACCAAACATCAGCCTTTGAACGACTCACTGTTGGAAGGTCTCTGTGTGAATCTATTTTGGTGTCACCATGTCCCGGAAAGTGTTTGAGTGTAGTAAGAACGCCTGCTGACTTTGCTCCTTTTACTGCTGCAGCGACATGTTCGCCCACATCTTTTGGATCAGTTCCAAAAGAACGCATTCCAATTATAGCGTTTAAAGGATTGGTATTTACATCTGCACATGGAGAAAAAACTAGATTCAACCCACATTGACGAAGCTCTTGGGCAATGTCATGATAACGTTGTTGAGTAAGAGCAAGGTTTCCGGCTGAACCTAGTGCAAGATTCCCTGGACCGGGATGAGAATCTTCTGCCATAACTGACCAGGAACCTTCCTGATCAACTCCCAACAGTAAAGATAATGAATCTCCGCGGTTTTTAGCTGCAGCTTGTAAAATCTGTGAGAGGTTTAAAGCAGAATTGATGTTTGGAATGTTGTCATTACTTAAATAAAGGCCTGATAATCCATATTCCTGAATCATTTCAATTGCTGGTTCAGCATCTTCACCTGCAAAAGCAAGGAGAAACAATTCACCGGATTTAGAAGCAAAATTTTTGTAACTTTTTTTCATTTGACTGCTCCTAAAGTCATTCCTCGAATGAGAAAGCGTTGAAAGAAGAGAGCAATCAAGAAAGGGGGAAACATTGTAACCACAGCTGCAGCTGCCATGTCTTCCCACGCCACTTCGTATTGCCCCACAAAGAGTGATAGAACGACTGTTAACATCTGTGAATCCGGACTTCTTGTAAAAATCAAAGGTAAAAGAAAATTGTTCCAAACTGTAAGCAAAGATACTAGAAACACTGCTGCCATACCGGATTTTGAAAGTGGATAGATTATCCATCTCATCAATTGCCAGCGGCTACAACCATCTACAATTGCAGCCTCCTCAATCTCAGGGTTAATCTCCCTTACGAAGGTTGACATCAACCATATTCCAAGGGGAAGAAGAAAAACTATGAACAGCAAAATCATGCCAAAAAGTGTGTCGATCAACCCAGCTTTACTGATCATGAAAAACAAAGCAATAATGGAGACCCAAAGCGGCAAAGGCATCATCAGCATCAGGAAAAAGAAAATGAAACCCTTACCTTTGAACTTCATTCTAGCAAAAACATATCCTGCATTGGTTGATAGAAATGTTACAAAAGCAGCAGATACAATTGAAACGAAAAGAGTATTAAACAAACTTTTCCACATCAATCCTTCTGTTGGACTGACATCACCCCCTCTATATGTTCCTCCACCTTGAAAAAGCCTAATGTAGGCATCCAATGTTGGCTCTGAAGGAAACCAAGATTTAATTGGAGTAGAGTAGAGTTCCATACGCGTGGAAATTGATGAGACAAAAATCCAGTAAATAGGGCCAATTGCCCAAAATAATGCAATTGCACAGAACAAATAGATCCAGATACGCTTAATATAATTACTGTTGAAAGAAAGTGGCATTGCAGTTTTGTGAATATCTATTAAGATTTGACAGCTTGATTGTAAAGCCTTGTCACGAATACAATAGCTACACCTAAAGAAAGGAAAAGGATAAGGTAAGACAAGGCAGCACCCAAGCCAATTCGGAGATCCCTGAAGACCAATTCATAATTGTAGAGCATTAGAGTTTTAGTAAAAGGATTGATAGCTCCACCGGCAGAACCTCCAGCGGTAAGAGTCCATATTACGTCAAAAATCTGGAAGGCTGCGATAAACTCGATTGTTAATGCAATAGCGAAACTTGGCATGAGTAGTGGCAAAACAATATTTTTAAATGATTGCCAACTACTGGCCCCATCAATTTTTGCTGCTTCTAATAAGTCCTTTGGTATCGATTGTAGTCCGGCAAGTAAGATGATTGTTGGAAAGGCAAAGCGTGTCCATGTTTGAACTACAGCTACCCAAATGACTTGGGTGTCCGGATTTCTTAGCCAAGTTACGTATTCATCTATTATTCCCAATTGATAAAGGAGTCCGTTAAGGGCTCCATACTCCCCGTTGAGAAGCCATCCCCACAAAAACCCATTGACTATTGGCGGGAGCATCCATGGTAAAAGAATCAAAGTGCGCACCATTGCTCTGCCAGGGAAGACTTCTGTGAGCAAAAGAGCCAATCCTAGGGATAACAGTAATTCCAACGGAAGCGTTAAGGCTACCACCAGAAGTGATCGGGCAGTGACGATCCAGAATTCTGAATTTTCTATTAGTTTTGAATAGTTTTTTAGCCAGATAAACTTAGGAAGTCGGCGTATCCTAAGATTTTCATTTGTGAAAGATGTAATAAGAGAATCAACTGCAGGAAAATATATAAGTATTCCAACAAGTATAATCAAAGGAAGCAGAATAACCGTGATAAATACTATATCTTGACGGTTTTCTCGGAGATGATCAGTTAGCACGAGGCTGTCAAATGAGTGATCAATGGAGTTTTGACGGAGAGGGAAAAAACTGCTCCGTCAAAACTACTGATGTATTATTCATATTCTGATTTAAGTTCGTTCCAGATAGCTGCAATTTTGTCGACAGTCTTATCAGAATCCGAACCTGTTTGTACTGCAGTCAAAATTTGTTCTGAAACTTTTGCAGTGAAGGGCCCCCACCAAAGAGCTTGACGTGGTAGTTCGTCCACTTTCTTTGATTGTGCCAGAATTTGTGAATATCCATCCACCAGTCCTTCCCCGTTCAATTCAGCTGCGACTGATGCACGTGAAGGATAGAGACCAAAAGCTTTATATATACTCTTCTGATTAGCCTTTCCTGTATACCATCGGATAAATTTCCAGGAAGCCTCAACATTTTTTGAGTACTTAGCAATGCCTATTGCTGCAGGGAAACTCCAAGTATTTCCAACACCAGGTAAGACCATATAAGCTACATGAGGTGCTTGTTTGGATTTCTTAGAATTGTTGCCAATTCTAATCGAACCCTGCCATCCTTGGTGAAATGTACCAGTACCACTCCAGAAAATCGAATGCTGGTTTATAGTTCCTGCCACAATTTCTGGACTAATTAATTCTTCCGAAAAAAACTCAAGTAACATTCTCATAGCCTCTCTTGATTTGGATCCCTTGTTAGCGAAAACAGGTTTCAGATCGTTATCAAACATAGAGTCGCCCATAGAAAGTGCCATAAGATACCAAGACCAATCGCTGGCTTTCATTGCAATTGGATGCTTATCAATACCGCTGGATTTGAGCTTTTTGGCCATTCTATTCAGTTCTGACCATGAACTGGGTGGAGAGTTAAATCCGGCTTTCTTAAGTCTGTCTGTATTGTAATCCATCATGACCAGTTGTGCATAAACAGGCACTCCAAATTGTTCACCACCAATGTTCCAAAATTCCTGACCTGTAAGGTCCTTTTCTAGGGGATCCTTCGATTGCAGATCATTTAATGAACGCATCATATCAATAGCTACAAGATTTGAAGGCGCTTCTTGAGTAAGAAAAATCACATCAGCTGGTGATTGATTGGTGGCTGCTGCAATTTGAGTCCGACTAAAAAGATCTTTGTTTTGAACGGATTGTATTTCTACAGTAATGCCAGTTTCCTTTTGAAATGATTCTAATAATGCTTTATCTGGAGGGGCCCCCCATGAAGGCGTTAGAAAAGTTATTTTTTCAGCATGTAAAGCTGCTGGTATTAGTACCAACAATAGGATACTTAACAGAATATTTTTTATTGATCGCATGGTTTCTCCTTGTATAAATTATTCAAAGTTAAGATATATTCAAATCAAAGTAGCTAAACTTGTCGCCATTCTATACCAAGATTATTTTATATATCATTTTCAGTTAATTATGGAAAGGTGATGTGCTATTGAATAGAATTAAAATTGTTCAGCCCAGACCAATCCGGTATAGGCCAATATGATAATATTTAGTTAATCCACTTGTCAACATAAATATTCAGAGAAGATATTTCTTAACGTAACTTTATATATCAATAATTAGTTCCAATTGTATTTATTGATATTTTTACAAGTTAGCCATTAACGCGGCACCTTCTACAGGAGAATACTTTGGGGTAGGCACTTTTGCGAGGCCGATTTTCTGCATCAGCAAATGACGCAAAAGAGTAGCTGAACTAAGCAATCCTCCTGCAAACATCACTGGAGGATTGGTGAAATCCAAGCGTTTAACTACGCTCAAATACAGTTGGTACAATTGCTCAGCTCCGTCTTCTACAATTCGATGTGCTTCTAGATCACCTGCAGTAGCACACGCCAGCACAAGAGGAGCCATTTCTGAGATGTCCCGATTATTTCTTTCAGGATTATAGGTCCAGCTTATCAACTCATCCGGAGTAGTTATTTTTAAATGTGCGAAAGTTTGCTGATAAAGACTTGTCTCCTCCATGCAGCCATCAGCCACACGGGTTGCGGACTTCAACATTTCCAAGCCAAGCCAATAACCGCTTCCGCCATCATCCAGCAAATAGCCCCAACCTCCGGAATGAGCAGATTCACCAGAGGCATCAATTCCACAGGCAGCACTGCCAGTTCCGGACAGAACTAAAACACCGTATCGTTCCCCATGTGCGCCAATCAGCGCAATTTCATAATCCGGAGCTACTGTTATCTGCGCATGTGGCAAAGACTGCTTTAAAATAGCACTGAGCCAGTCAGGATTTTGCGCAGCTCCTGCCATGCCTGCACCCACGTAATGCACAGTTGAGGAAGCAATTCCCGCTTCGTCAAGAGTTTTTTGCAGTGTAGACTTCAGCAGTTCTTCTGCTTGGGTAAATCCAAGGACGCTGGGATTAGCAGTTTCGGAAAGTTCCAAGAGATAGATACATTTCAGACTTTCACCGTAAATTCCAATCCGCAATGTTGAACCACCGCCGTCAATTCCCAGGCTAAACATTGTATACCCTCAAACTGAAAATTGTTGTAAAGCTCCAACAGTATTTTGGATGTCTTGCATACGTGTTGATCCAGCTTCGCGTTCAATGGCCAAAGCACCTTGATAACCGATGCGGCTTAAGGTACTCAAAAATTCATTGTTGTCAAAATC
>Ga0209252_1002402_pt1 | contig 11266 bp, 13 predicted proteins | sample SaaInlV_135m_DNA_3_FD_184673 | JGI IMG/M metagenome (GOLD analysis project Ga0209252, IMG submission 184673) | Marine microbial communities from expanding oxygen minimum zones in the Saanich Inlet - Saanich Inlet SI074_LV_100m_DNA (SPAdes) (version 2) | ecosystem: Environmental > Aquatic >... | reverse complement strand
CATTGCAAGTCCTGCGCCATTAACCATGCAACCAATAGATCCATCAAGCTTCACATAATTCATATCGTGTTCTGCTGCCTGTAACTCTAAAGGATCTTCTTCAGTCAAATCTTTTAATTCAACTAAATCAGGATGACGAAATAAAGCGTTATCATCTAAACTGATTTTAGCATCTAATACTACAAAGCTGCCTTGTTTATTTAAAACTAAAGGATTAATTTCAATCGTTGATGCATCTATAGAATTAAAGGCTAATAAAAGTTGGTTAGTGATAGAATTTAATTCTTCAAATTGACTTTGACTAATATCTAGTTTTGTTTGCAAGTTTTTGTCTAGAGAAATATTTTTATTTGTTTCAAAATGAATATTAATAATTTTTTCAGGACTAGAAATAGCAACTTCTTCAATATCCATACCTCCTGCAGAAGAAATCATCATCATTACTGATGAAGACTTTCTATCAATCAATAAGCTAAGATAGAATTCTCGTTGAATATCACATCCTTCTTCAATAAAAATTCGGTTAACTGTTTTGCCTTGATCTCCTGTTTGTTTTGTTACTAATATATTGCCCATCATTGAAGATGCAATGGCCGACACTTGCTCTTTTTCAAATACTACTTGTACGCCGCCTTTATCATTAAAAGACTTCTTAAAATAACCAGCACCCCTGCCACCTGCATGTATTTGAGATTTAACTACCCAAGGTGGTCCACTTAAGTCACCGATATCCTTTTCAATAGAATCTAAATTTTTATCATAAGACTTGCCTTCAAGTATAGGCAATCCAAATTTTTTTAAAACTTCTTTAGCTTGATATTCGTGTAAATTCATTCGATTACTTACTAACTAATTATTCTTTCTTTAAACTGACACTGATTAAATTAAATTCATTTTTTAGAAGTTAATTTTTTTGCAAGTGCTGTTAGATTTTTAACGGCTTTCACTGAATTGTTAAATTCTTTCTTTTCATTTGCATTTAATTGCAACTCTAAGACTTTCTCAACTCCTTTTTTACCGATTATTACTGGAACACCAACATACAAACCTTTTACACCGTATTGCCCATTCAAATATGCGGCACAAGGTAAAACTCTTTTTTGATCTTTTAAAAAAGACTCAGCCATTGCAATTGCAGATGAAGCAGGCGCGTAAAATGCTGAAGCTGTTTTCATTAATCTTCCAATTTCACCACCACCATCTCTTGTTCTTTCGATAATAGCATCAATTTTTTTCTGAGTTGACCATTTCAATTTTATTAATTCTGGTACCGGAATTCCTCCAACAGTCGCGTATCTAATAACGGGAACCATTGTATCACCGTGTCCTCCAAGAACAAAAGCGCTAACATCTTCTACTGACACCTTAAACTCTTCTGCTAGGAAATATTTTAATCTGGCGCTATCAAGAACTCCCGCCATACCAACACACATATTGGTTTTTAATCCTGCAGCTTTTTGAAGAATACTTACCATGGCATCAAGAGGGTTGGTAATACAAATAACAAAAGCTTGTGGGCAATTTGATTTTATTCCTTTTCCAACTGTTTGAATAATTGCAGAGTTTTTTTCTACTAAATCATCTCTGGTCATTCCAGGGCGACGTTGAAATCCTGCTGTCACAATAACCACATCAGCATCTTTCATCTCACGGTAATTCGAGGAACCACTCATCTTAGCGTTAAAACTTTCAATAGTAGAGGATTGAGCTAAATCAAGTGCTTTTCCTTTTGTCATACCATCTGCAATGTCAATTAGAACAACATCACCTAGTTCTTTTAATCCAATTAAATGTGCAAGAGTTCCGCCGATATTTCCTGCTCCGACGAGAGCAATTTTCTTTCTCATGATGGTCATATACAAGAATTATAATTCTGTAACAATAGCCTTCTTTAAATCAGCAATAGCTTTAGCTGGGTTTAAACCTTTCGGACATGAACGTGTACAATTCATAATAGAGTGACAGCGGTAGAGCTTCATCGAATCATTAACCGCCATTAATCTATTTTTTCTTTCTGCATCTCTAGAATCATTGACCCATCTCGCCGCTTGCATTAAAACTGCTGGACCTAAATATTCATCGCTGTTCCACCAATAACTTGGACAAGATGTTGTGCAGCAAAAACACAGTACACACTCCCATTGACCATCTAGTTTTTCTCTATCTTTAGGGCTTTGTTTTTTTTCTTCAGTCACTTTAATAGCAGTATCTGTATTTTCAGTTGAACGCTGCAGCCAAGGTTTGATTGAAGCTAATTGCTCATATGCCTTACTAAGATCAGGAACTAAATCTTTTACAACTGGCATATGTGGCAATGGATAAATTCTTATTTCACCATTAACCTCTTCAATAGGTTTCAGACAAGCTAATGTATTAACACCATCAATATTCATAGCACATGAACCACACACTCCTTCACGACACGATCTTCTAAAAGTTAATGACGAGTCAATCTCATTTTTGATTTTCATTAAAGCATCCAAAACCATTGGACCACATTTTGTTAAATCAATTTCATAGCTATCCAAACGAGGATTGCCTTGATCTTCAGGGTTCCAGCGATAAATAACTACCTTTTTTGGTTTTTCAGATATTTCTTTTACAGGATGATTAATTCCTTTTATTACTTTTGAGTTGGTTGGTAGTGTGAACTCAACCATTTAGTAAACTCTTTTTTTAGGAGGAATAGGCTGAACATGATTTGTTAACGTATTCAAATGTACAGGTCGTGTACCCATCTTCACATTACCTTTTTTATCAACCCAGGACAATGAGTGAACAAGCCAATTAGAATCATCTCTTTCTTGATGATCCTCTCTCGCATGCGCTCCTCTGCTCTCTGTTCTGTTTAAAGCAGAATGAAGAGTTACTTTAGATTGAGCCATTAAATTATGTAACTCTAGTGACTCTGTAAGGTCAGTATTGAAAATCATTGATTTATCTTTAACATCTATATTATCCATTGAGCTTTCAATATGATTAAATTCTTCAATACCCTTTGAGATAAGCTCATCAGTTCTAAAAACAGCACACTTTTCTTGCATAACTTTTTGCATGGAGGTTCTTAATTCTCCTGTTGAACTATCACCCTTATTGTATCGAATTTTATCAAAGCGCTCCAAAATTGGATCTAATACGCTAGACTCAACATCAACTGGTTTGTTATTAGGTTTTACTTTTTTAGATGCTGTAATACTTGAAGCTTTTCCAAAAACTACTAGATCGATTAAAGAATTGGTACCTAATCGATTAGCCCCATGAACAGAAACACATGCTGCTTCTCCAACAGCTAATAAGCCTTCACATATAGCATCAGGATTATCTGCGGTTGGTCGAAGGACCTCAGTTCTGTGATTAGTGGGAATACCTCCCATATTATAATGAACTGTTGGTAGAACTGGGATTGGATTTTTAGTAAGGTCCACCCCAGCAAAAATTTTTGCTGTTTCTGAAATACCTGGTAGTCTTTTGTGCAATGTTGAAGAATCTATATGTTCTAAATGTAAAAGAACATGATCTGCTTTTTCACCACAACCTCTATTTTCATTTATTTCGATTGTCATAGCTCGACTCACTACATCTCTTGAGGCTAAGTCTTTTGCATTAGGTGCATATCGTTCCATAAATCTTTCACCATCACTATTAGTTAAGTAACCACCTTCGCCTCTTGCGCCCTCTGTAATTAATACACCTGCACCATATACTCCTGTAGGATGAAACTGGATAAATTCCATATCTGATAAAGGTAGGTTTTGTCTTAGGGCCATTGCACTTCCATCTCCTGTGCAAATATGCGCACTTGTTGAAGAAAAATATGCTCGCCCATAGCCTCCCGTCGCAAGTATTGTCTGGTGTGATAAAAATCTATGTATTGATCCATCTTCTAAACACCATGCAACAACACCTTTACAGTTTCCATCATTATCCATAATTAAATCAAGAACAAAATACTCAATATAAAACTCTACATTGTGTTTAAGTGATTGTTGGTACAAAGTATGTAAAAGTGCATGACCTGTTCGATCAGCCGCCGCACAAGCTCTCATCGCTGGAGCTCCTTCTCCATTATTCGTTAAATGTCCACCAAATGGTCTTTGATAAATTTTACCATCATCCGTTCTACTAAATGGCATGCCATATTCTTCTAATTCAATTACAGCCTCGGGAGCATTAGAGCATAAATACTCTATTGCATCTTGATCTCCGAGCCAATCAGATCCCTTGACTGTATCGTACATATGCCACTTCCAATTATCATCACCCATATTGCCTAACGCTGCACCAATACCGCCTTGCGCCGCAACTGTATGACTTCTTGTTGGAAATACTTTTGAAATACATGCTGTCTTTAAACCAGATTCAGCAGATCCTAAGGTTGCTCTCAAACCAGATCCACCAGCACCTACAACAACGACATCATAATGATGATCAATTACTTGATAAGAATTACTCATAAATTAATCATAAATATAATAGAGAGGGTTGTTAAAATTATAAATAAATAAGCTAAGGCGCTTATAAATAATATAGTAACTTTTTTTAATTTATCTGATGTGACATAATCTTCAACTATCGTCTCACAACCTAGCTTTGCATGGTACAACATAGCTATTACTAAAATAAAAAAAAGTGATGAATTAAATTTTGATAAGAAAAATGCTTTCGTTTCTTGATAATCATAGTTTGAAAGTAAAACACACTGATACACAAACCAAAAAGTAAGAGGTATTAAAATAACCGCAGTTATTCTTTGTAGTATCCATTTATTTGCATAATTTTTCATACAGATAGCCAAACAAATAAAGTGGATAATATTGATAGAGCTAAAACAATATAAGCGCTTTTGTAAACAGCATCTAATTCCATCATTTTTCCATAACTCCAAATCAAATATCTTATGCCATTAAAAAGATGATAAAAAATCGCCATAGTCCAAAAAAATAAAAAAACCTTAAAAATTACATATGAACTGATGGACTGAAATATTGAAAAATAATTAGGGCCTAAAGCAATTAGAATAATCCATATTGATAATAAAAGAGCTCCAATACTCATCCCAATACCGGTAAATCTATGAAAAATAGAAAAAACTGCTGGTAAAACCTTTTTGTAAATAGAAAGGTGTGGGGATAAAGGGCGATTCAGAGACATTTCTTATTTTAAAATAGGTACTTTATTAACACTAAGTATATTTTTTTTGCAGAAATTCAAAAAAAATTATAGTTTCTAATGATAAAACAATAAATATCAAAATGTGTATAAGTCTGTGGATAGTTAAGATTTTAACAATAAATTTCCTTAAAAATCAATGAATTTTTATATCTTATATGTTCGCAAAAGTTGAATTTTATTATCTTTGTAGTAATCAGGACATAGTCGGATTGTAACTCAATTTCTTTGCTTCGGAGGAACGCCTAGAAATATTTTCATCTTACCCGCCGTTTGATGAATACCGAGTTTTTTTACTAGAGAAGTGTCTGCCAAGGTACGACTAGCAAAGACAATCCGACTTTTTATTTTAGATTGTTCTCAAAAAATTCTCTCATTTTTAAGGCATATTCATTTGGATACTTAAACATAGCATCTACATGATAAGAATTATTTGCTAACCAGAAATCAGAGTTAATATTGTTTTTTATTGAATATTTTTTGAAAAATTCAAAATGTCTCACCAGCATTCGTTGATCTTTATCACCATGAGTAAAAAAATATGATTGAGATTTTGATAATTTTTTAACTGGATTCAAATTTGTTGGGTCAACACCTGCAAGTAATTGTCCAAAAAAACTTACCACCGGGCCGAATTCAATTGATAAACCATAGCGTGATATCTCATCCTTAAGAACCATTTTAAATTCTGCTAATGAACTGTCTAACCAAATGGCTTTGATATTAGGCTCTTCGCTGGCAGCAAATATAACTGGCACAGCTCCTAGAGAAATACCATGCAAACCTATCTTGTTACTATCATACCCAATTTTTTGTAAAAAATCATAAGCACCTAAAACATCATTGTATGATCTTAGTCCTAAATCTTCATAATCAGAGGTAATGTCACTTTGTCCATAATTTCGAAGATCAATAGTTAATGCATTAATTCCTTGCTTAATTAATAAACTAGCAATTAAGTTAGATTCTGGTTTACATTTTCCATTTGGAAAAATTCCATGAACAACTATGACAATAGGCCGGTCTGCAAAATAATTAAATAGCCATCCATTAAGCTGCACTCCATTCTCTCGAGAAGGAAAATATACATTATCCCACTCATCAAGATGATATTCAGTTGAGGGAAAGTTTTCTCTTAGTCTGCTTCTTGATAAGTTACTATATTCATGAGCATCAATTTTTGTGCTCCATGTATTAGGTAGAGCATCTTCATGCCATCCACAAGAGTGATCAATTTTCAAAATACTATTGGCAACATAATATCCTGCCGAAGCATATGCTATAAAACCTGCAAGCAAGATTATGGCTAATGTAATAAATATTTTTTTTTTCATGTGGGTTGAATAATTGTCATTTCATAAAGCCTGCTTGCTGTTCTTTCAAATTCTTTTTTTAATGAATTAATTTGACATAATAATGAAATAGGGCTTTCAGCTAGTATAACAACAGAACTCTTTTTATCATAAAGCATATCAATTAAGCTAATAAACCTTCTACATTGATCACTTAAATCATTGTTCATTATCGGGATGTTTTCAATAAAAATTAGATTAAACTCTTTAGCAATATTTGTATAATCCTCATGACCAAGATTAGTATTACAAATAAAATCAAAATTACATAACGCAACATTAGCAGAACATTTTGTAAAATTAATTTTTCTACTTTTTGATTGTATAATTTTAGTTGTTAAACTTTTACTATCAACTAATCTCTCAAAAAGTTTATGGAACTCATCTGAAGTATCATGGGCTATTGGAGTAAAATAAGTCTTTGATTGATTCAGCGTTAGCCTCCTATAATCTTGATCACCCTCAACTGAAATAACATTATAATTTTTATTTATATGATTAATAAAAGGCAAAAAATCTGCTCTTTGTAAGCCATTTTGATACAATTCGTTTGGACTAAAATTAGATGATGTCATTATGAAAATATTATTTTCCTCAAAAAGATGAAAAACTTTTTTTACAATAAGCGCATCTACGATGTTAAAGATATGCAATTCATCAATAAAAAGTATTTTAATATTTTTAGATAAATTTTTAACAAAAGATTCTAATTTTTTTTCTTTATCACCTTCTAAATTTATAGCATGATGAATATCATTCATAAGGTGGTTAAAGTGTATTTTTTTACCCTGCTTACTAAATTGAGAAAATAAATTAAGTAAAAAAGTTTTTCCAGTTCCAACACTTCCATAAACATAAATACCTAGCTTTTTTGATTTAGAAAAAAACATAGATTTTTTATTAAAATCATCACACGTAGATTGAATTTGTTTCAATATACTAATCTGATTATTATCTTTTTTTATAAAATTATTTTTAAAAAAACCTGCATAATGATCTTCAACTGTAAAACTCATTATTTTTTTTCTAAAAATTTTTTTAAATTCTCAAGGGTTTCTTTTTCTGCATTTGTTAGAACTCCTTTATTTTTTTTATCAGCCAATCTTTTATATTCATTCATAAGATATTTAATACTATCAGATACTTTTTCATTCATGGCAACTTATTATAAATTGGAAGAAGTGTAGAAACAATTATTATTACTATACTGACAATTCCAATTGTAAAAATACCTAATCCCCAATCTATAAAATAACCAAATACTAAAGGTGATAATGCACTTGCAAATACAGCTCCTGCATGAAGAAGGGCTTTGACAGTTCCCAAACTCTCAACACCATAAATCTCTGCCCATAATGAACCAATAAATGGCGTGCTAATCCCCATATTTAGGCCATAAAGACACATATAAATTATTAAAAAAAACACACTATCAAAAAATAATAAAATAATTACAGCTAAAAACAAAGGGGACAAAACAGTGATGGCGGTCTTCTTCGTATCAAGCCGATCAACTATTGGCCCTCCAAATAGTAGACCAATAACTGAAAAAAATCCTAGCAAAATGTACCCATTGCCAAGCATTTCTAGTGACCAACCTTTTTGATTAAAAACATATATTTGATGAAACATTAATCCTGTAGAAATAAATGGAGATGCTATCGACAAAGGTAGATAAATATAAAATTTTCGATCCTTAATTATATCTCTTGTTCGTAATTTTTTATTTAATGGGTTATCTTTAAGTGTTTTCTGAAAATTTATATGCCTAACTTGTTGACCAGATAATGCAATAAAGAGAAAAGGAATAAATAATATAATTGAAAAACTCGCATAAAGCCAAAGCTGACTAACATTCAAATCTTTTATTAGATTTAATGAGATATAAGGCAGAAACATAACACCAGTCATGCCTCCAAGAGTAGCAACAGATAATGCTTTTCCTCTATTTTTACCAAAATAACGAGCCATTGTAGTTTCTCCTGCATGAGTCATTGCTCCTTGCCCAAAAAAACGAAGCATAAAAATAATAATAAAGAGAAAAAAAATATTATTGATTAAAAAAGCCATACCAAGACATGCTATGAAAAGACCTAAAGTTACTAAAAGTGAATATATACGAAGATCAATGCGATCAATTAACTTAGCAAAACTAATTAAAAAAAAAGAACTTAGTAAAGTAGAAATTGCATAAACAAATCCAAACTCGCCATCAGTGAGATTATAAAAGCTTCTAATCTCAGTATTAAAAAGTGATATAAAAAAAGTTTGTCCATAACTCGCAAAAAAAACTATAAGAAATCCATAAATTAATAACTTTGGATCAAAATAAAAAAAATTTTTCACTTATGTTAATTTAACTACTTGTAAAAACATTGATTTTTTTTGAATAATTAATTTTAGATTAAATTGAGAACATATATTTTTAAATCGGTGTTTTTTAGGATGATTAACTGTTTTGAAATGAATATTATCATGCCCAAATAAAGTTTTCTGCCCAATACTTTCATAATATATTTTATTAATACTAGATTTTCTTTTTATTGGCATTATCTACTCATAATTTTTTGAACTTTATTTAATAATTTAACCATCTTATTTTTATCTATTCTTCCTGTATTAACATTCCTAGGACTTGGATGATAGGAACCTATTAAAATTTTATTATCTGGAAGATAATATTTTCCACCATGCTGGAAAATAAAATCTTTTTTTTTAATATTATAATCCTGCATATAAAAATTTAAACAAGCATCAAAAGCTATTTTACCAAGTGCTACAATAGTATTAATTTTATTTAAATAAGTTATTTCCTCTTTAAAGAATTTAAAACATGTCTTTAATTCTTCTGGTTTAGGTTTATCTTCAGGAGGAACACATTTTAGCGCTGTAGTTAAATAAAGATTTCGTAATTCTAAGCCATCTTCTCTTGAAACAGAAATATTTTGGTTAGAAAAACCTGTTTTATAAAGACAGTCAAATAAAAAATCCGCTGATTTATCACCTGTAAAAACTCTTCCAGTTCTGTTGCCTCCATGAGCGGCAGGAGCAAGACCAATCATAAGTAACTGAGCCTCACCATCACCATAACCTGTAATAGGTTTACCCCAATATTGTTCATCAATATATTGACGTCTTTTTTCTTTAGCAATTTTTTCCCTAAAACTTACTAGTCGAGCACACTGTCGGCACTTAGAGATTTTATTATTTAATTTTGTTAATGTCATGAAGATTATTCTTCTGTAATATAACAATAATATGAATGAAAGGGCAAAAATAATACTTGAGTTTTGGTTTGTTCAATCTGAAATGAAAGATTGGTTTGCAAAAAATGATGAGTTTGACAATAAAATTAAGGAATTATTTTTTGATGATTTAAATAAAGCAATAAATAATGAATATGATGAATGGCAAGACTCACCAGAAGAGTGTGTGGCATTAGTTATTTTATTAGATCAATTTTCAAGAAATTTATTTCGAAATAGCTCAAAAAGTTTTCAACAAGACTACAAAATAAGACTAATTGTTAATGAAGCGATTGACAGAGGTTTTTTAGAAGAATTAGATGAAATTAAAATACATTTCTTATTACTGCCCTTAATACACAGTGAAAATATTAGTGATCACGAATTTGGGCATAAGTTAATAGACGTGTATCTAAAGTCATTTAACGATTATGATAAAGTGAAAAAAGCATGGAATGATCATACGATAGCTATTAAAAAATTTGGTCGCTACCCACATAGAAATATTACACTTCAAAGAAAATCAACACCTGAAGAAGAAGAATTTTTAACACAGCCAAATAGCTCTTGGTAACTATCTAAGACTTGCCTCTATGTTTCCACCATCAACAGTAATTATATTTGCTGTTGTTTTTTTTAACAATGTTTGTGCGTAAAAAGCTTCTGCCACATCATCAGCCAATACTTTTAGGTTAAGTAAATATTAGACAGGTATTTTTCTCTACTAATACCTCTTGACGAGGCACGTTGATTAATTAAATTTTTAGTTAAAAGACCGCTTGCAATTCTATCAGCATTAATTCCATTTACTCTTATATTATATCCACCATATTCAAGAGCATATTGCTTCATTAAAAAAAGTGTACTTGATTTTGCAAGGCCATAAGGTCCAAAAAATTTTCCAGGATTAATAGCTTGTTTTGATAAATTATATAAAATTAAACCTCCTGTATTTTGCTTCTTCATAGCTTGAACAGTAAGTTGTGAAATATCAAGCATTATTTTTGTTCAACACCAGTTAATGCGCTAACAAATTGTTTTTGAAAAAGATAAATAAATATAAGTGGTAACAGACCTGCAATAGTTGAAGCAGCAAATTGTTGATTCCATATGGGGGCATATTCAGTTGAGAATCTTGCTAACACAACTTGAATTAAGTGAAGATCAGGAGAAGGTGCTGCAATTAATGGCCATAAAAAGGACTCCCATTGAAAAACAAAGAGTAACAAACCCGCACCCAATGTTACCGGTTTTGATAAAGGCATACATATTTTCCAATAAACACCAAACCACGATAAGCCATCTACTCTGGCTGCTTCCATCAACTCTTTTGGAATACCAATAAAAAACTGTCTAAATAAAAATATTATTATACCATTTGCAAGCATTGGAATTATCAAAGCATAATAAGTATCAAACCATCCAATTTGTCTCATCATTTTAAATAATGGGATTGCAATAGCATCTGCAGGTACAGCAAATGATAATAAAATAAATCCA
>Ga0209252_1002400_pt1 | contig 11269 bp, 10 predicted proteins | sample SaaInlV_135m_DNA_3_FD_184673 | JGI IMG/M metagenome (GOLD analysis project Ga0209252, IMG submission 184673) | Marine microbial communities from expanding oxygen minimum zones in the Saanich Inlet - Saanich Inlet SI074_LV_100m_DNA (SPAdes) (version 2) | ecosystem: Environmental > Aquatic >... | reverse complement strand
AACGATTTGGCTTAAGGAGAACTTACGATCCCCGATAGCATAGAGCTTTTGCAGGCAATCTAATTTTTCCTTACATTTCGGCGTTACATAAATTGATAAGGCTACTTTTTCTTTTGGCAGTCGTCCCATAACATCCCCCACAATATCATTAAATACGCACCAGTGTAAAATTAATAATTCACACGATGGGACTTTTCTCTTCATATGTCAATAGGGAATCTAAATTAAAACAGAGGACAGATGATGGGACTGAAAATGCAATACTCCCCCCAACTTTTGAATCTACATATGAAGAGTAGATTGAGAGTAAAAACAAGATTTTGTAGTCCTACCGAAATGCGGAGGGTATAATTAAGGATCTTGTGGAAGTACAAGAAACAGTCGTTCGGACAGCCCGCCCTGTTTTCTCAGCAGCTGAAAAGGCAAGTGATGAAGAAATAGCAGGTCTTCTGACCCAAAGAATTCAACTTCATGAAAAATCAGCCTGGATGTTGAGAAGTCTTTTGGACAATTTAAAGTGACAGAAAGGAATTAAATCATGCCAAAAAAAGAACGAGGTCTTTGGGAGCTATATAAACATGATCCAGAAAAAGCAGATGCTGACATTTGGGACAGAAAACCCGATCCTGTTTCGAGGAGAGGTTTTATAAAAAAAACAGGTCTTGCTACTATGGCTATAGCTATAGGTTCTCAAATTCCTTTTTTTCGTACCCTGCCAAGCGGGTTAATGGCATTAGCCCTGGCTGAAGCAGACGAAAAAACCGTTTTAAAAGGTAAAGAAGGTTTAATCATTTTAAATGATCGCCCAATTAATGCAGAACCTCCCGCTCATCTATTGGATGATGATTTCACTCCAAAGGGAAAACATTTTGTGCGGAACAATGGATTGCCGCCAGAGATTGAAGAAACACCCAATCAATGGACATTTTCTATAGAAGGAGAAGTTCATAAACCTCTTAAACTCACTTTGGATGACATCAAAACTAAACTCAAACACTACACATATGCACTCCAACTTGAATGTGGTGGAAATGGTAGAGCTGGATTTTATCCTCCCGCTAAAGGTAATCAATGGAAATTTGGAGCTATTGGTTGCGCAAACTATAAAGGGGTTCGATTAAGAGATGTATTGCAAATGGCAGAGTTAAAAGATTCCGCTGTTTATACAGGTTACTATGGAGCTGACCTTCATTTATCAGGAAACCCAGATAAAGTTTCAATTTCAAGAGGAACTCCAATCGCCAAAGCTTTAGAAGAACACACATTAATTGCATGGGAAATGAATGGCGAACCTCTTCCACACCTCCATGGGTTTCCTCTTCGAATAGTTAGTCCTGGCTGGCCGGCCTCAACCTCTCCAAAATGGTTAAAACGAATTTTGATTCAAAATAGGGTTCATGATGGGATGAAAATGGATCACTACAGAGTCCCTAAATATCCAGTAAAGCCTGGAACGGCTGTTCCAGATAAGGATATGACTATTATTGAGTCAATGCCTGTTAAATCTTTAATAACAAATCCAAAAACTGGAATAAAAATAAAATTTGGACAAACCTTGGATCTACGAGGTCATGCTTGGGCTGGAGACCTTTCAGTTGAAAGAATGGATTTATCCATTGATTTTGGGGCTACTTGGATTCAGGCAAACCTAAACAAACCGATCAATCGTTATGCTTGGCAAAATTGGAACGCTACTCTAAATTTCCCACTCAAAGGTTATTATGAGGTTTGGGCGAGAGCAACGGATAGTGAAGGAAGTATGCAACCTATGGTTGTTCCCGGATGGAACCCCTCAGGTTATTTAAACAATGCTATGCATCGGATTGCTATTACCGTTTTTTGAACGAAGGATAAAATATGCTTTCAAAAATGTCATACAAAAGACTAATTGGGATTGTTTTAATCGTATCCATTTTTCTTTTTGCCTCTAAATCATTCCTTTACGCTGAAGAAGATATGCAACAAGGTTTGCCTTCTGGACCTGGAGTAGATTTAGTCTTAGGTAATTGCACAATATGCCATTCAACCTCAATTATCTTGCAAAACCACATGGATCGCGAAGCTTGGGATAAGACAATTACTTGGATGCAAAAAGAACAAGGTATGTGGGAATTGGAAGCAGGCGACAGGAAGGCTATTCTTGAGTACCTTTCTAAACATCAAGGCATAAATCAAAAAACGAATCAAAATTCTAAAAGAAAAAATGCAATGTATGAGTTTGATTATTCAGCTAACCCCTTATGACGAGGATTTGACATGAGATTACTGAAACGAAGTTTAATATTTCTACTTATATTTGCCCCTTTAACCGCTTCTGCTGGCGATTTTGAGGATTTAAAGGAATTTTATGATCCCCTACCTAAAATGAAATACCCAACAGATAATCCATGGTCTAAGGAAAAGGAAAATCTAGGTAAAATCCTTTACTTTGATCCTCGACTTTCAGGGAGTAACTGGATTAGTTGTGCGACCTGTCATAACCCAGGTTTAGGCTGGGGAGATGGTTTGCCTCGACCTTTTGGCCATGGACAGAAGGAACTCGACCGACACTCTCCCACAATCATCAACAGTGGTTATTTTGAATCTCAGTTTTGGGATGGTCGCGCAAAATCCTTGGAGGAACAAGCTCTAGGCCCTATTGGGTCTCAGGTTGAAATGAAGCAAAACCTAGGTGAGCTTGAAAAAGAGCTCGATTCTATTCCCGGATATGTACGTTTATTCAAAAAGGTATTTCCAAAAGAAGGGATTAGTGAAAAAACAATAGCTAAAGCCATTGGCACTTATGAAAGGTCCATTGTTTCTAAAAACGCTCCTTATGATCGATATTTTGAAGGAGATAAAAATGCCATGTCAACATCTGCTTTAAATGGCATGAAGCTGTTTTTTGGAAAAGCAAAATGTTCTATTTGTCATAACGGCCCCGCATTCACTGACAGCGGATTTCACAATATTGGCGTGAAACAACACGGCCCGTTAAAGGAGGATTTGGGACGATATAACGTTACAAAAGATGATTTTGACAAAGGAGCATTCAAAACACCGGGGCTAAGGCATATCACCCGAAGCGCGCCCTATATGCATGATGGTAGTGAAGACACATTGGAGCAGGTTATTGGGTTTTATGATCGGGGAGGCGACATTGCAGAAAACCGCAGCCCTTTCATCACCCCACTGGGATTGACCGTTCAGGAAAAAAAAGATCTGGTGGAATTCATGAATGCATTAGAGGGAGAGCCCCTTATTGTGTCTTTTCCCGAGTTTCCTCCATCTCACGAATAATATTTATAAAATGTTTATAACTTTTTAAATAAAACTCCTCTAAAGTTTCAGTCCTGAGGTATTACAAAAGGGAGGAATTATGATTTATATGCAATATAGAAATCATCACCGTTTACTCATTCAATTGTTACTTTTTTTCACGTTACTCCTAATGGGAGTTAATGCTAATGCTTTTGATAGAAAAGCAACAGAGGAGCTGATCGAAAAACAATGTACAACCTGCCATAAATTTGAAGGCAAAGGTGAATCTCGATTCAATTTAAAAGCCCCTGATTTAATGTGGGGTGGAAGCAAGTTTAAGCGTGACTGGTTGGTCTCATGGCTCCAGGGCAAAGAAAATCCAGTATATGGCAAAGGTTACCGATGGGACTTGTCAACAATACCTATTCAGCATCCATCCATATCGCAAGATCAAGCAAATGGAGTGGCAGATTATTTTGCCAGAAATTTAAAGGACTCTACTGTTAAACCTAATACTATTGATTATTCCAAATTCTCGGAGATTGAATACAATTTTGGTGCAAAAATATTCCGTGATTTTTCTTGTCTGGGATGCCATCAAGTTTTGGAAGATGGAAAACCAACAGGGGGGGCTCAAAGCGCAGATTTTTTTGAGACTAGTAAACGCTTGAACCCAGATTGGATCTATCGATTTAACTCCAACCCTCCCGATTTCGTTCCTCATAGCGGTGAATACGTAGCAGATGTAAGTGGTCTTGGTTTACGTTACGTCACTGGATACATTGCTCTTCAAGGAAATCAAGGTTTTAAATTCTATGAGCCATGGAAAACTAAGTATTTTGCCAACACAGATACAACAATGGGAGCAAGAGTATACAAAGAATATTGTTCTCAATGTCATGGGGCTCAAGGTAAGGGAGACGGGCCTGCAGCATCAGGACTCAATCCAAAACCAGCTGTTCATTCCAACATGGCTCTAAGTGGTTTTCCAGACGACTACCTGTTCAATCTCATCTATTACGGTGGCAAATCGGTTGGAAAGTCCTCTTTAATGCCGGATTTTGGATTGACCTTGCCTCCTCAAGATTTGGCTAATGTGGTGGCTTATCTAAAGGACACTTTTAAAGGTAACTCCAATGCTTCCTCGGAAACTCAGGCCACAGCAAAAAAATTATCTGGAATTTGCCCGCAAAAGCGAACCACTAAAAAAGTCTCCTTTAAATATAGTGGAAAGAAAAATCCACTTAAACCGACTGCGGACAACCTTAAAGCGGGAGAAGCTTTGTACCAGAAAAAAGCCAAGCCCATGGCCTGCAAACTCTGCCACGGCAAAAAGGGTAACGGAAAAGGCCCTGGAGGTGCTGGCATTAACCCCGCTCCTAGAAACTTTACTTGTTCCTCCACTATGAAAGACATTACAGATGGGCAATTGTTTGGAATTATCAAAGAGGGTTCACCGGGAACAGCAATGCCTACCTTCAAAAACCTTAAGGATAAAGAGGTTTGGCAATTGATTCACTATATCCGTCAATTCAGCCCGTAGTACTTTTTGATGCCCGGCCTTAGTCTATCTTCATTTAGGCTGGGGCTCTAACGGATGTTTGAGAGAGGCCACAGTGAGAAATTCTATTTTTTTTATAATCGTAAGCCTTGTAGTTGCGATCTTCTGTTTTGCAGAAGTCGGCTGGGCTGAGCCCACAAATGTCACAGTCCGGGTAATCAGCAGAGATGCCAAGTTCATCGGCGACAGTATGGGCGGTGTAAAGGTCACCCTCCGGGATGCGCAGACAGGAGAATTGCTTGCCAGCGGTAAAACCCAGGGAAATACCGGAGACACAAAACGCATCATGACGCAGGACCGTAATCGGGATTTCTCGTTATCCACGGAAGACGCGGCCAAATTCTCAGCAACCCTCGATTTGGAGGAACCGCGTCTTATCGAGGTGACTGCATTTGGCCCTCTGGCGAAGCAAACTTCCGCAAATCGTGTTTCGGCTGTCCAGTGGATAGTTCCGGGCAAACACCTGACGGGAGGAGATGGTTGGCTTCTTCAAATGCCGGGTTTTGTGGTCGATGTATTAGCTCCTTCTATGAACTTCAAGCTAAAAGGAGGTGTACCAGGCATGGTTGAACTCAAGGCAAATGTGACGATGATGTGTGGTTGCCCCATTAAACCGGGTGGGCTATGGGATGCAAATCGTTATGAAGTTAAAGCCCTTATAAAGAGGAATGGCAAAACAGCCGGGAAAGTCAGCATGTCCTACGCTGACATCACAAGTCAATTCTCAGGAATTCTGCATGTAAAAGAGTCGGGAACTTATGAAGCCGTTATCTATGCTTATGATCCAAATAATGGTAACACAGGGTTGGACAAGATAACATTTATGGTTTCCGAATGAGGCCTTATTTCGAAAAAAAATGAAAAAGTGAACAACACTTAATAATAGGGGAATAGCTAGATGAGAAAAGCAGTGATAATAATTAGCATATTGTTTTTTGCTGGATTAACGGTTAACTCTTCAGCTGAAGATAAAACTCATAGCATGGATGAAGGAAGCCACCATAAAATGCATTCGGTTAAAGATGAGAGAATTTCTCTAGGTCTTTCTCCGGCTATGAAGCAACATCAATTGGCAAACATGAGAAACCATGTTGAAGCGGTGCAATCAATTATAGGATTGCTGTCAGAAGGTGCTTTTGACAAAGCATCCCACATAGCCTATTCCAAGTTGGGCTTAACAAAGGAAATGGAAAAGATGTGCAATAACTTTGAAAACGAAAATTTCAAGAATCTAGGGCTGGCCTTCCATAAAAGTGGCGATGCTCTAGGGGCCACATTAAAAACCAAAGATCTCAATAAATCTCTTGGTGCATTGCACACTACAATGAGTTACTGCGTCCAATGTCACGCTACTTTTCGACAATAAACATGACATCAGCCTATGCCCCTACAATCTTTCCCTCCCAGGGGCATGGCTAATTCATCCATCATTTTCTAAATCAACGATAGAAGGTTATAAATACCTTTAATTGGACTGCAAAACCTTCTCTCTAGACTCAAAAGCTTCCTCTTTAATTCTCCCCGACACAATGGTCTCATAGTGTGGCCTGACCACTTCGTTTCCATCGAAGTTGAAATCCAAATCAATCACAGAGTTTTCTTCAACATGAATTCTCTGGCTTCTCACCTTCATTAAAAAATGCCACGCATTGATTACATAGTCTCCAGGAGGAAGATCGTTGATCTGGTAAGCCCCATTCTCACTGGTAACGGAGTAATATGGATTTTGAACCCGGTAACCCCAGGCCTGCATGAACTCATGCATGCCACAAATCAATTGAAATATTTTTTGCTGTCCTGAAAATTTAATTTTGCTTGAGGATGTCTCCTCAGCAGGAATCGGGAGGTTGGAAATGATCTTGCCTCTTTTACTCTCATACACTTGGCTATTATGCATTACAGGATCAACGTTATTTATATGAATGGTCTCTCCTTGCCGCACGACACTAATGGTTGGAGAGAATTTGCAGTCTTTCGATAGTATTCTGACTGGTTCCTTCTGAAAAACTTTTCCCGCATCCACGTGCTCGATGGAAATGACCACGTCCTTTAGGCCACCATCCTGATACACCAGAAAATCATTCAGAACCCGATTCATATTTTCATCCGTATCGACCTCAGCACACAAGTCCATGTTCGGGAAAAGCACCTCATGGTAGATACGTGGAGGGGGAATTCTACCAGTTAAAAAAGCTTTTCCCTTAATAACTCCACCATTTTCAACTCCCATCTCCTGATATGCCAGCCCTGGACTTAGGAAAAGTTGAAAAAATGCCAATGAAGCAAATAACAATATGGAAACAGTAATTCTCATAAGTTTCACAGCTCCTTACTTTCAAGAAGATATTGCCCTTCCAATCATTATTAATACTACTGGAAGACTAATAACTTGTGGTCATGACAAAATAAACTTTGTCTATTTATCCAAGGTAGCTATTCAGAGTTAAAATATGATTAAAGCAAAATTAAAGAACGTTAATGATTAGATTTATGATAGAAACTTCCCACAAAGGAAGAAATCTTGGAATTGGCAGAACTAACAGAACAGATGTAAAGGCTATTAAATGATAGGTGATATGAGAAACCAACCTAGAATCAAAGTTTGATAAAAACACCCAATATTAGGTTTTGGAGCAGGGGGTCGGAGGCTCGAATCTACTTAGCCTAATCAACAAGATCAATGACTTATGGATTTTCCCTGAAAGTGATTTTTGTTTTAGGCTAGCGTCTGGAGGGGGAATCCGCCTTTAAGCCCCATTGTTTTCTGGCAAGAAGCCTCTTTATTTTTTAATTTTCTTTATACGACCTCTACTAATCTTACCTTTATCTGCACAGCCTGCCATGATTCAGGAAATAGCCTGGGCATGATTAGTCTGGATTAAGGTCTAACTACTCCGACTCAAGACTAGGCCGATTTGATTGCTTGCCTGAGGAACATATTTAAGAGAAAATAACTTATGAGTTCAATATTATTTGATTTTAAGTAGTTTGATTAAATGAATTGGAAAAATATAAACAACCTGTTCAAATCGAAGTTTTCGTTTGTAATTTACTTGATGACAATGTTCTTTGTCAGTACATTGTCCAGTTCCTCCTGGGGCGAAGAGCCTTTTAGCTGTTCTCCGCCATCAGCTTACGAAGCCCCTCCATATGTAGAACCTCGGCCTTTACCACCGCAATCACGATTACACCTGATTGATAATAGAGACGGAACGATTTCCGATCCAGACTCAGGTTTGCTATGGACCCAAAAAGACAGCTACGCCGACCTTGGGAAATGCCTTAGTTGGCCTGAGGCTATTAAATATGTTGAGGGTCTAAAAACTGCTGGGTATACAGATTGGAGAGTTCCAACTATCCATGAACTTTCTACGATTTATGATAATACCAAGAGTAATAATATGGCCTGGGATCACAACCCTGAAGTTCCTCTTGCGTTAGATGAAAAGTTTTCAGATGGGGCGGCCTACTGGTATTGGAGTAGCGACTGCGGAACCCTCGAAATGAAAATTTGTTGTGCAAAAACCCTTTATTTCGCGAAAGGTTTCATTCACATGCGGAATTTGGACTTGTGCAATAATGGTGGGGTTCGCGCTGTCAGAGCAATTGAATGAAGACAAAAAAGAAAGGCTTCCAATGGCAACTAAACGCATATTAATAGTTGGTGGCGTAGCAGGAGGGGCAACAGCAGCTGCGCATGCTCGGCGACTATCTGAAGAAGCAGAGATAATAATGTTTGAGAGGGGCCCTCATGTTTCTTTTGCTAACTGCGGACTTCCTTATTACATAGGTGGTGAAATCACTGAAAAAGAAGACCTATTGGTTCAGACTCCAGAGGGTCTTCGCTCTAGATTTAACCTTGATGTTCGGGTCAAGTCCGAAGTCGTCACCATTGACCCCTCTAACCAGAAGATTGAAATTTTAGATTCTGACTCTGGCAATAAATATTGGGAAGCCTATGACGATCTTGTTTTATCAACCGGTGCGTCACCATTAAAACCTCCTATTCCGGGAATTGATTTGAAAGGGCATTTCACTGTTCGCAATATTCCAGATATTGAAGCCATAAAGACCTGGATCACGAATCATAAACCTATTAAAGCGGTAGTAGTAGGTGGAGGTTTTATTGGTTTGGAAATGGTCGAGCAACTTCATCTACTTGGGTTAGATGTTACCATCGTAGAAGCTCTTCCACAGGTTATGGCTCCACTTGACCCAGAAATGTCAGCTTGGCTTCATCAAAAACTCCGCGATAAAAATGTCGGACTGCATTTGAATGATCCTGTTGCAAAATTTGACAATCCACAATCAGAAGAAGGATCGCAAGCTTCAATCGTGGAATTAAAAAGTGGGCAACGCATCCCTGCAGATATAGTAATCCTAGGTCTGGGTGTTAGACCAGAAATACAATTAGGTAAAGATGCGGGTTTGGTAATTGGAGATAAAGGTGGTTTTCGAGTTGATGATTTTCTTCAGTCAAGTGTCCCCCATATTTGGGCAATCGGCGATGCCATTGAAGTGCGCGATTTTGTAACGGGAGAGTGGGCTCTGATTCCCCTTGCCGGGCCAGCGAACCGCCAGGGAAGAATTGTTGCTGAAAATATATTTGAAAATTCAATGAAGTACCCGGGGACTTGCGGCACTGCCATTTTACGTTTATTTGATCTCACAGTAGCCAGTACCGGAACCAATGAAAAAACCTTGAAAACTCTTAGCATCCCTTACGATGCTGTTCACTTGCACCCACCCACTCATGCATCCTATTATCCAGGCGCAACTCCTCTAACAATGAAAGTTCTTTTTAATTCACAAACAGGGAAATTATTGGGCGCTCAGATGATAGGAAAAGAAGGCGTTGATAAACGAATTGATGTTTTTGCCACTGCCGTAAAAGCTGGGATGACGGCCCAGGATTTAGAAAATATCGAACTTGCTTATGCCCCTCCATTTGGGTCCGCCAAAGACCCCATCAATTTAGCTGGAATGGTTGCTGGGCATGTTCTTAAAGGGGAAGTTCGAAATTGCCAATGGCATGAAATTGCAACACTCGATCCAGAAAAAACTACTATTTTAGATGTTCGCGATAAAGATGAACGCGAGGAGGGGTACATACCAGGTTCACTTCATATACCTTTGCCAGAACTCCGTAACCGATTTATGGAATTGGAAAAGGATCGTGAAGTTATTGCATATTGCCAGAGTGGGCAACGCTCATATTTTGCCAGTCGTTTTTTAGCTCAACAAGGATTTCGGGTAAAAAATCTTACGGGTGCTTACCGCACATGGAAAACCGCAACGAGTTAATAGGTAAGATTTTAATGGAATCATCCTAGGGATCACATCAAAAAACCGTGTACCCCTCGATAAGTAAAGTCTACGACATCAAGTTTCGCTACATACTTTAAAAAGATACACAATCTTTTACCTCCGGTCATTTTCTGTTGAGATTCTTGATTAAAGCATTCCTTTTGCTAATATCCCTGACCATACTGGTACCTCCCCCTGTTTTCGCCAAACTAACCGACCCACAGTGGCTTCGAGTCACACATGAAGAAACAAAATTAATACGGCTTCATTTCTTCTGGTCGAAAACCTGCCCGCATTGCCAAAAAGCTAAACCTTTCATTAGCGGCCTGACTCAGTCTTATGATTGGTTGGAACTCAACTCCTATGAAATAAGCGAACACCAAGAAAATGTAGCTTTATATAGGACTCTTTCAAAGAAAATAGGGGAGGAAAAATTTGCAGTACCAGCTTTTTTGTTTTGCGAACAGATTGTGATTGGTTATCTCGATGATCAGACAACCGGGTCTCTTTTACACAACAAACTTTTAAAGTGCAGGGCCTCTCTCGCTCAAAATAAACAAGCAGTGCCAAGTAACGCCTCGGAAGCGGATGGAACAAAACTTTCCATTCCATTTCTGGGAGAATTAGATTCAGAAAGTGTATCTTTACCCATTTTCACCATTATCATTGCCGGGTTGGATGCTTTCAACCCCTGCGCATTTTTCGTTTTGTTATTACTATTGAGCTTGCTGACCAACGTCAAAGACCGAAAAAAAATGCTGTTAGTTGGCGGAATTTTCATTTTTTTCTCCGGGTTCATTTATTTTATTTTCATGGCGGCTTGGTTAAACCTTTTTCTTTACCTAGGTGAATTAAGGTTCATGACCCTAATCGCAGCCGTGGTCGCAATTGGAGTTTCTTTAATTAATATAAAAGATTATTTTTTATTTAAGAAAGGAGTTTCTCTATCCATACCAGACAGCGCAAAACCTGGCCTGTATGGAAAAATTAGAAAATTGATGAATGCATCAAATTTGCCAACCATGATTCTGGGGACCGTAATGTTAGCCATTGTGGCGAATACGTACGAATTGCTTTGCACTTCAGGATTTCCAATGATTTTTACTCGAATTCTTACTCTTAACGATTTATCTACGTGGGGCTATTATCTTTACTTGATAC
>Ga0209252_1002391_pt1 | contig 11300 bp, 10 predicted proteins | sample SaaInlV_135m_DNA_3_FD_184673 | JGI IMG/M metagenome (GOLD analysis project Ga0209252, IMG submission 184673) | Marine microbial communities from expanding oxygen minimum zones in the Saanich Inlet - Saanich Inlet SI074_LV_100m_DNA (SPAdes) (version 2) | ecosystem: Environmental > Aquatic >... | reverse complement strand
TTAAGCTTAAATCAAAAACATACAATGGTGTATGTAATGTTGGCAAAAGGCCAACGCTTGGCGGCAGCAAAACTCTTTTAGAGGTTTTTATATTTGATTTTAACGAAGAGATTTACGGTGACTATGTAACCGTTATTTTCAAGCAGAAGTGTCGAGAGGAAAAAAAATTCGACTCTTTTGATGCGCTAAAAAAACAAATTAAAAATGACGTCGAAAAAAGCAGGCTTTTTTTTCAAGGCAATATTTATTAAACCCTCAGCCTCCAAGAAAGCTCTTTCCCAGCATAAAAAGGAATCACTGTAGAGCTTGAAAAGTCATAACTTTCAGGAATCTGCCATGGAGTTTTTTCTAGCGTGATTGTTTCTATATTTCTTGGAAGACCATAAAAGTCAGCGCCAAAGTGTGAGGCAAATCCTTCCAGCATATCAATTTTATTGGCCCTGTCAAAAGACTCTGCATAGAGCTCAATAGCCGCATGGGCGCTAAAAACTCCAGCACACCCGCAGGCCGACTCTTTTTGGTGTTTATCGTGCGGCGCTGAGTCTGTTCCTAAGAAAAATTTTGAACTCCCTGAGGTGGCCGCCGCAATTAAAGCTTCTTGATGAGGCGTCCTTCTTTTTAAAACAGGTAAACAGTAAAAGTGGGGCTTAATGCCGCCAACAAGCATATGGTTTCTGTTGGAAAGCAAATGGTGTGGCGTTATTGTTGCAGCAATATTTGTCTTGCTTTGGTCAACAAAATCAACAGCATCTTTAGTTGTGATATGCTCCAAAACAACTTTAAGCTTAGGAAAATTTTTAACTAAAGGGTCGAGAACAGAATCTAAAAAAACCTTCTCTCTATCAAAGACGTCTATGTCACTATCTGTAACCTCTCCATGAATAAGAAGAGGCACTCCTTCTTTTTGCATCTGCTCAAGGACAGGGTAGGTTTTTTGCAAGCTTGTAACACCGCTATCTGAATTCGTTGTTGCGCCTGCAGGATAAAACTTTACAGCATAAACATGGCTTTCATTGCTAGCATCGATTATATCTTGCTGAGTTGTGGTGTCTGTTAGATAAAGAGTCATCAAGGGACTAAAATTTGTATTGTTGGGAAGCGCTTGCATGATTTCCTCTCGGTACTTCAAGGCCTCATCTGATGTTCTTACTGGTGGAGATAAATTTGGCATAATAATGGCTCTGCCCATTTGTTTTGCTGTCATTCCAACAACAGAACTCATTTCAAGCCCATTTCTCAAGTGCAAATGCCAATCATCGGGCTTAGTAATAGTTATTTGTTTCACTTGAATGCCACGCTTTGCATCGAAATTGATCGGATGTCACCCATGGCACTGCTTATATTTTTTTCCAGACCCACACGGACACGGATCATTTCTCCCAACCTTCAAGTTTCTGGCGGGCTGTTTTGATGAAACTACTCTTCTTGGAGGCGCAGCTTTTCTTTGTGGCAGCTTGGGTTTTGCCTCTTGCTCTCGCTCTGCTAGAATTTCTTGTTGCTTAGAGCCAACCTGCTCAAGATTAACGCTGCAAAGCGCCTGAACAATTTCAATATTTATGGTGTCAAGAAGCTCAGTAAACATTGAAAACGACTCACGTTTAAACTCCTGAACAGGGTTTTTCTGGCCATAACCACGCAAATTGACGCTTTGTCTGAGCTGATCCATAACAGCCAGATGCTCCTTCCAATGATGATCAAGTGCTCTTAACATAACTGCCTTTTCGAACGTTCTCATCATCTCAACACCAAGGTTTTTTTCTTTAACTTCGTGGGATGTAACAAAGCCTTTCTGAATCATTTTTAGTATTTCATCAACGTCCATACCTTCATCAATCATGCCCTGAAGAGGTATGTTAGTACCATAAGATTTTATCAAGGTATCTTGAAGGCCCTTAACATCCCAGTCTTCCTCAAGAACTTTTGGCGAGATATGTGCCGCAAAAATATCACTAATGACATCCTCTCTGATTGTTTCATAACGAACTTTAACGTCTTCTGTGCCCATAAGCTCGTCCCTTAGTTCATATACCACCTTCCTTTGGTCGTTAGCAACATCATCATATTCTAAAAGGTGTTTACGCGCATCGTAGTGCATTCCTTCAACCTTTTTCTGGGCGTTGGCAATTGTTTTGTTAAGCCAGCTATGCTCAAGAGCCTCTCCTTCTTTCATTCCAAGCTTCTTCATCATGCTTGCAGTTTTTTCAGAAGCAAATATCTTCATGAGGCTGTCTTCTAAAGACAAATAGAATCGCGTTGAACCAATATCTCCTTGTCGACCGGCGCGCCCTCTGAGCTGGTTATCGACCCTTCGTGACTCATTTCGCTCTGTTCCAACAATGTGCAGACCTCCTGACCCAATAACAGCATTATGTTTCTCTCTCCAAGCTTGCTTTTCTGACTCACCGGCACCCTCTGCTAGCCTGCCCCCCAAAACAATGTCTGTTCCTCTTCCAGCCATATTCGTAGAAATTGTAACGGCTCCTGGAGCGCCTGCATTTGCAACAATTTCAGCTTCACGTTCGTGCTGCTTAGCATTAAGAACTTCATGTTTAATTTTGTGCTTCTTAAGCAAAACTGATACGCTCTCAGAGCTCTCAATACTATTGGTGCCAACAAGGACAGGTTGATGTCTCTTTTGACAATCTTGAATGTCTTTGACCACCGCGTCTAGCTTTTCATCCATAGTCCCGTAAATTAGATCCGAGTGGTCTACTCGGGTGGACTTTGTATTTGGAGGAACAACAACAACTTCTAAGCCGTAAATGTCGTGAAGCTCAGCAGCTTCTGTTTCTGCAGTGCCTGTCATGCCAGATAGCTTTTCATAAAGCCTAAAATAGTTTTGATAAGTGATCGAAGCCAGTGTCTGGTTTTCTTGTTTAATGCTTACGTTTTCTTTTGCCTCTATCGCTTGATGTAGGCCTTCAGACCACCTTCTTCCTTCCATTGTTCTGCCAGTAAACTCATCAACAATAACAACGTCGTCGTTCTGGACAATATAGTCTACATTTTTTTGAAATAACACGTGTGCCCTAAGGCCGGAAATTAAGTGCTGCAATAAAATAATATTGCTTACATCATAAAGGCTAGCTCCTTCTTGCAAAGCGCCAGCCTCTATAAGCATATCTTCTGCTTTAATGTGGCCATCGTCGCTTAAAAAAACCTGCTTGTGCTTTTCATCAACAGTGTAATCCCCAGGAATTAGAATCTCAACCTCTTTGCCTTCACCTTTTTCTGTTTGAAGCGTAAAACTAGGAATCATTTTGTTAATAGCCTTGTATACTTGCGCATGGTCTCCAGTAGGCCCAGAGATTACCAAAGGCGTTCTTGCTTCGTCTATTAGAATTGAGTCAACTTCGTCAATAATCGCAAAGGCTAACTCATTCTGCATTTTGTGTTCTTGAGAAAAAGCCATATTGTCTCGAAGATAATCAAAACCAAGCTCATTATTTGTTGCATAGGTAATATCACAAGAGTATGCCTTTTGTTTTTCATCTCCGGACATTCCTGAAACTGAAGTTCCAACAGTAAGACCCAAAAAAGAGAAGACTTTTCCCATCCATTCAGCATCTCTGGATGCTAAATAATCATTAACGGTAACAATGTGAACGCGTTTTTCAGTGATTGCATTTAAGTAAGCCGGAAGCGTTGCAACAAGAGTCTTTCCCTCTCCAGTGCCCATCTCAGAAATGCTGCCTTCATTAAGAACCATGCCGCCAATAAGCTGGACATCATAATGCCTAAGGCCAAGTGTTCTTTGACTTGCCTCCCGGACCACTGCAAAAGCTTCAGGCAAAATGCTATCCATCGGCTCGTTTTCTTTAAATCTAGCTTTGAGCTTTTCGGTCATCGCTGACAAATCATTGTCACTCAATGAACTCATTTGATCTTCCAGAGAGTTGATCATGTTGACCTGGCTATTGTACTTTTTAATTAGCCGGTCATTATGCGACCCTAAAACTTTTGATAAAACATTATTTATAATACTCATGGAAGAACGAAACATTAGTTGACAAAACTGTGGTATTTTCTCATATATGCAAGATAAAACAAAAGAAAACCCTACAAATTTTAAAGCTGCAGGCAAACTAGGCAAAATGTTTGAAAAGGCCAAGTCACACAATCGCTTTAATTCTGCATTTCAGTCTCAACTTCCCTCCGAGCTAAGTGGCCTGTCGCTCTCTCTTGTTGATGACCAAAAAGTTTTTCTCGTAGCCAAAAACCCTTCTGTTGCCTATCGTGCTCAAAGACAAAAAAAACTACTTCTCACAATCATAAAAAAAATTGAAGGGCTTTCTGGAGCAAAATCTTTAGTCATCAGGGTTGATGAAAAAAAATACTAGTAAGGTTGAATCATTTTTGCTTTTAAATATCAGTCGTTTACATTATAATGGTGCGGTTTTTTATCTTAACATCATAGATCATTTTTATGTCTGAACAAACTATTGACCTAAAGAAAAGGCGCTTCTTAACTAATGCAACAGGGGTTGTTGGCGCAGTTGGTGTTGGCTTTGTAGCCTGGCCTTTCTTATCAACGTGGAAGCCTTCTGCTAAAACAAAAGCCGCTGGAGCGCCTGTTGATGTCGATATTTCTAAACTGGAGTCCGGCCAACTTGTTCGTGTTTTATGGCGTAAAAAGCCCGTTTGGATTTTTAAGCGCGATGAAAATGCACTAGAGTCCCTAAACTCAAAAGACCTAATTAATCGTCTTGCTGATCCTGACGGAACTGGCAATTCTAAAAACCAACAGCCAGACTATGTGACTTCAAATTTTCGCTCTATTAAAAACAAAGAGAGTGTTGCGGTCATTGTTGGTGTTTGCACACACCTTGGCTGTTCACCAACCTACAGGCCTGAGCCTGGGGCATCTGATTTGGGAGGAGATAGCTGGAAGGGTGGCTTTTACTGTCCATGTCACGGCTCAAAGTTTGACCTTGCTGGAAGAGTATATGCTGGAGTGCCAGCGCCTACTAATCTTGTTATACCCCCTTACCAATACGTCACCGAATCTCTGATTCGTATTGGAACTGACCAAAAAAATACTTAAGAGAAGAGCATGAAAAATAAACAAAGCTGGATAGATCAAAGATTTCCTCTTTCAAAGGTTTGGAACGAGCATTTAGCGGAATACTACACGCCTAGAAACTTTAACTTTTGGTATTTCTTTGGTGGGCTGGCTATTCTTATGCTTGGAATGCAGCTTCTTACTGGAATCTTTTTAACCATGCACTTTAAGCCGGATGCAGCCAATGCATTTGCCTCAGTTGAATATATTATGAGAGATGTAGAATGGGGTTGGCTTATTCGCTACTTACACTCGACAGGAGCATCTGCATTCTTTGTAATCATTTATCTTCACATGTATAGAGCCCTTCTTTATGGCTCATATAAAGGCCCTCGAGAACTGCTTTGGATTATGGGGATGATTCTTTATGTTGCGCTCACTGCTGAAGCTTTCTTTGGCTATGTTCTGCCTTATGGGCAAATGTCTTTTTGGGGCGCCCAAGTTATTATTTCTTTATTTGGCTCTGTGCCTGTTATTGGGCCAGATCTTTTAATTTGGCTATTAGGTGACTACGCTGTCGGTGATGCCACCATAGGCCGTTTTTTCTCGCTTCATGTTATTGTATTACCACTCATTCTTGTTGTGCTTGTTTTCTTGCATTTGGTGGCGCTTCATCATGTGGGATCAAACAATCCGGACGGCATTGAGATTAAACAAAACAAAGACAAGGATGGCATTCCAAAAGATGGCATTCCATTCCACCCGTACTTCACAATTAAAGACAGCATGGTGGTTGTAGGATTTCTATGGTTGTTCTCTGCTGTGATTTTCTATGCCCCTGCTCTAAACGGCTACTTTTTAGAGCATGCTAACTTTGTAGAGGCAAACCCACTTAAGACCCCAGAACATATTGCCCCTCTTTGGTACTTGACGCCATTCTATTCAGTATTAAGAGCGATACCGCCATTATTTGGCTCTCAGTTTCCAGGGGTTTTGGCTATGGGCGCGGCCATTGTTATCTTTTTTGCGTTGCCTTGGCTTGACAGAAGCCCAGTTAAATCAATTCGATACAGAAGTCCTATTTACAAATGGGCGCTTGGTGTCTTCGTTGTCAGTTTTGTTATGCTTGGATGGCTGGGGCTTCAGCCAGTAACGCCAACCAATGCATTGCTCGGTCGTATTTTTACAATTCTTTATTTTGCTTATTTTATTTTAATGCCTTGGTACACATCTATTGGCAAAACAAAAGAAGTTCCTGCAAGGGTCACGGAGTAGATTATGAAAAAATTAAAAATACTGTCCCTTTCTATTGCCTTGTCAATCTTATCGTTCAATGTCTCAGCTGCAGGCAAGGCTCATCTGGATCATGCTGATACCGACATAATGGATACAGCCTCTCTTCAAAATGGCGCAAAACTATTCATGAACTATTGCTCAGGCTGTCATGCTATCGGCTTTATGAGATATAACCGAATAGGCAAAGACTTGGGACTTAGCGATGAACTCGTTGCCCAAAACTTAATGTTTGCTGGTGAAAAAACTGGCGAAACAATAACAACTGCAATGCCAGAAGGTGCTGCAGCAAAATGGTTTGGCGGCGTTCCTCCAGACCTTTCTTTGGTTGCTAGATCAAAAGGAACAGACTGGATATACACCTATCTAAGAAGTTTTTATGATGACGAGTCAAGAATATTTGGAGTCAACAACAAAGTCTTAACTAATGTTTCAATGCCTGATGCGCTTTGGTCGCTTAGAGAGTCTCAATCTGAGGCAGAGTTTGATAACAGTGTTCGTGATATAACGAACTTTTTGGACTACGTAGGCGAGCCAGCTAAACTAATACGGTTGCAGCTTGGTAAATGGGTGTTATTATTCTTAGGCATTCTATTTGTTCTTGTCTATCTACTCAAAAAAGAGTACTGGAAAGATGTCAAATATGGCATTTGGAGACCTCGCGACTGATTTCTGATACAATCTTTCATATACATCCTTTGTCTTAAAACGGCAAAGGACTTTTTTTTAATTTGGTAAAAAACTATGCTATCAAAACCTAATCCAGCCTCAACAACACTTTATTCTGCATCACAAGAGCTTGAATCTCATGCTGTCAGATTTATTATGGCCCACAAATCAATCGAATGCCAGGTCATAGAGCTAAAATTTGACGAGATGCCAGAAGAGGTGCTCGAACTTAATCCATGCGAGACACTTCCCACTCTTTTTGACAGAGGGATGGTCCTGTATGATCTTTCAGTTATTATGGAGTATCTTGATGAACGCTTTCCTTTCCCGCCTCTTTTGCCAGTTGATCCAATTGAAAAGGCTGAAAAAAGACTTTTAATCTATCGCTTCACTAGGGCAGATGGGTGTTGGTATGAGCTTGTCGGCAAAATCCTCAATGGAAATAAAAAAGAAGCTGATGCCGCCAGAAAAACTCTTAATGGAAATTTACTAGAGCTTCTTCCACTATTTTCTCACAAGCCTTACTTTAAAAGTGAAACCATGACGCTTGTTGATGTTTGTATTGCGCCAATCCTTTGGAGGCTTGATCTTTTGGGAATTTCTCTAGGAGAAAAAGCAAAACCAATCAAGGATTATGCAAATAGACTTTTTGAAAAAGAAGGGTTTCACGACAGCCTAACCTTTGCAGAAAAAGACTTTAACTAGAAATAAATGCCTGGTGTTATTCCCTATTTAATCCGAGCATATTGTGACTGGATAGAGGATAACAGCTTTACCCCATACGTTTTAGTAAACGCCAAATGTGCTGGCGTGTCCGTTCCTGATGGATTTGATAATCATGGGAAAATAGTCTTAAACATTAGCTCTTCTGCAGCCATTGATCGTCTTATTACCAATGACTCCATAAATTTTAAAGCAAGGTTTCAAGGAAAATCTCAAAAGATTGTTGTTCCCTGTGAGGCCGTCTTGTCTATTTATGCCCAAGAGAATGGCGAAGGGATGCTTTTTGATAGCAAAGATATTAGCGCTGAAAAAAAAGACAAAAAACCAAACCTTACGATACTAGATTAATTTTTCAACCTTAGAATTAAATGGCTCTGGGTTATGTTTTGAATACTTTAGGACTGGCACGTCGGTGTAGGAGCGAAGCGCCTCAAGATTTGAAAGTGTGTTACGTTCAACCTCATTAAGGACAACAAAAGCCACTTTAAGCTTTTTATTTTGCACAGCATCAATAGCTAATAAAGCTTGGCTTATTGCGCCTAGCTCATCCCTAACAACAATAACAACGGGCAATCCCAGTTGAACAGCTAGATCTGAATTAAGCGCTTTGTCTGCTATCGGCGAGTAGAATCCGCCGGCCCCTTCAACAAAGACAAAACTCTCGCCAACTCCATCATTACAAGCGCAGACTAAATCATCAAGATTTAGGGCGCTTCCCTCATCCAGGCTTGCCTTTTCAGGGCTTGCCTCAAGCTCAAAACAATAAGGACAAACTTGACTCAAGCTTTCTCCAGAAGCACATGCCTTGTTAAGCTTAACTGCGTCCTTTGGAATACAACTTCCATCAACCAGTTCACAATCCGTTTCAACAGGCTTTCTTACAACGATTTTTCTTTTTTTGCTAAGATGCTTGATTATTTCAACAGAAACTGTAGTTTTTCCAACTTCTGTATTACTTCCTGTAACAAAAACTCCATTCATAGCAACATTTTAGACGAAGTTAGTGACTCCCAAGTCACCATAAAAGTATAATGTCGACAATGCAAAATAATCTTAAAACAAGTTTCTGTGGGATGGCACTAAACTCGCCTATCGTTTTGCTTTCAGGATGCGTTGGGTTTGGAGAAGAGTATACGCGAATCAAGGGTTTCACTAACTCTGAAGTCGGTGCGGTTTGTTTAAAGGGTACAACCTTAGAGCCAAGACTGGGAAACAAAACGCACAGGGTTGCCGAAACTCCAAATGGTATGCTGAATGCAATTGGACTTCAAAACCCTGGAACAACCTCAGTAATTACAGATATTCTGCCTGCTTTAGATAAAGATGAAACAAGGTTTATTATTAATATTTCTGGATCTAGTGTTGAGGAATATGGCGAGATAGCTAAGCATTTTGACGATACTGATATTGATGCAATTGAAATTAACATCTCCTGTCCAAATGTAAAAGAAGGGGGAGTTGCTTTCGGAAACGACCCTGATATGTCCTATAAGGTTGTAGAAATTTGTCGCAAAAACACAAGCAAACCTATTATCACAAAACTTTCTCCTAACCAAACTGATATTGCCTCAAATGCGCTTCGATGTATCGATGCTGGGAGTGACGGCTTAGCTGTGATAAACACAGTAATGGGTATGGCAATAGATATAGAACAACAGAAGCCAGTGCTTGGCAATAACCAGGGCGGACTCTCTGGCCCAGCAATAAAACCAATTGCGCTTCTTAAAGTGCACCAAGTTTACCAAGTCAGCAAAAAACACAATGTGCCTATCATTGGGCAAGGCGGAATAGTCAATGCACAAGACGCAATAGAGTTTATTATTGCAGGAGCAGACACAATAGGGATTGGGACTGCTTTATTTTATGACCCACTTATATGTCAAGAAATCAATACCGGGATTAGCCAGTATTTGGATAACCATGGGCTGAAAAATATAAACTCTCTCGTTGGATCACTAAGCTTAAATTAAAACCAAACAATGCAACAAGAATATAACGCCAAAGCAATCGAAAAAGAGGCTCAGAATTATTGGGAAAAAAACAACTCTTTTGTCGTTACAGAGGACGAAAAAAAAGAGAAATATTATTGTCTATCTATGTTGCCATATCCTTCTGGAAGGCTACATATGGGACATGTGCGAAATTATAGTATTGGCGATGTAATTTCAAGATACCAAAGGATGCTTGGTAAAAACGTTATGCAGCCAATTGGATGGGATGCTTTTGGCCTGCCAGCCGAAAATGCTGCCATTAAAAATAAGGTCCCTCCTGCAGGATGGACCTATGAAAACATTAGCCATATGAAGCATCAGCTAATCGAATTAGGCTTTGGCTATGACTGGTCACGAGAACTGGCAACCTGTCACCCAGAATACTATCGATGGGAACAATGGTTCTTCATTAAGCTATTTAAAAAAGGGTTGGTTTACAAGAAAAAGGCTGTGGTAAATTGGGACCCGGTTGATCAAACAGTACTCGCCAACGAACAGGTTGTTGAGGGTTGTGGATGGCGCTCGGGAGCGCCTGTTGAAAAGAAAGAAATTTCTCAGTGGTATATGAAAATAACCGATTACGCAGATGAGCTCTTAGAAGACATTCAAAAACTAGATGGTTGGCCTGATGCTGTTCGAATGATGCAGACAAACTGGATAGGTAAATCGGTGGGTCTCGATATTGAGTTTAAACTCAATAAGTCGTCTTCACTCACGGTTTATACAACGAGGCCAGATACCTTATACGGTGTTACCTATCTTGCCATCGCTGCTGAACACCCTCTTGCAATAGAAGTAGGTAGAAATGATAAGCGTGTTCGAAAGTTTCTTGATGAGTGCAAGAAAATGGAAACTGCAGAAGCCGCAATCGAAACCATGGAAAAAAAGGGTGTTGACTCTGGACTCACATGTATCCACCCCTTAACCGGCAAACAAACTCCTATTTGGATTGCAAACTTTGTTCTAATGGGCTATGGAACTGGCGCAGTTATGAGCGTCCCGGCTCACGACCAAAGAGACTATGAATTTGCTAACAAATACAATATTCCTATTCAAGAAGTTATTTCAGACTCAAACGGGTTAGTTGATATAAGTGAGGCGGCCTTTGTTGAAAAAGGAATTCTTATCAATTCTGGGGAGTTCAACGGGCTTGATTTTAATGAGGCGTTTAAAGCGATAAGCAAAAAACTTTCAGCCTTAAAAATGGGCGAAGAGAAGACAAATTATCGCCTAAGAGATTGGGGGGTTTCAAGACAGCGTTATTGGGGCTGTCCTATTCCAATAATAAACTGTCCTTCCTGTGGTGCTGTTCCAGAGACTCTTGAAAAACTTCCTGTTAGGCTTCCAGAAAATGTTGCTATAGATGGTGTTGGCTCACCACTTAAAAAAATGCCTGACTTTTATAAGACTCCTTGTCCAAAATGTGGGGCTGGATCAGAGAGAGAAACAGACACTTTTGATACTTTCTTTGAGTCTTCTTGGTATTTTGCACGATACACTTGTGTCGATCAAAAGAATGCCATTTTAGATGAGCGTGCTAATTATTGGCTTCCAGTAGATCAGTATATTGGGGGTATAGAGCATGCCATATTACACCTTTTATATTCTCGTTTTTTTACAAA
>Ga0209252_1002380_pt1 | contig 11324 bp, 9 predicted proteins | sample SaaInlV_135m_DNA_3_FD_184673 | JGI IMG/M metagenome (GOLD analysis project Ga0209252, IMG submission 184673) | Marine microbial communities from expanding oxygen minimum zones in the Saanich Inlet - Saanich Inlet SI074_LV_100m_DNA (SPAdes) (version 2) | ecosystem: Environmental > Aquatic > Marine... | reverse complement strand
AATTTGGATGAAGAACAACATCACCCAAGCCGCCTTGGCCACCCGCAAAGACCTTGGGAACTCCTGTTACTAAAGACTGTTCGCCATTCGTATTTACAAGCCAAAGCCTGCCAGATTTTGTGCTGACAAGCAGGTTTTTATCATCGATGAAAGACATAGCCCAAGGTCCGGAAAAACTAGAAACAACCTTCCCTTCCAATTTGCTCCCAGCACTACCAGTGAGGATATTATCAGCCCCCGCCTGTGTCGCGAGTGTCATCAGGAACGCTATCAGTAAGGTGCGCATGGGGTTAATCGCCTTATGCTTTCAGTTTAAATTATCTGTGGATTAAAGATAATCATTATAATTTACCACTGGACCCGAAAATGAATGGAAACTTTCACCATCTTCGTAAGGTTCAACGTACAGCCTCATCATTTCGCTCACACGATTATCTCTGTTCATTATTTCAATAAAACTTTCGACACTATGATGTACGCCTACCAGAGCGTACTCGCCTGTACCCAGATCAATTATGTGATGCATAATATCGTCGAAGGGATAATCCCGTACATATTCTGCAAAAGCCTTAAACAGCGCCTCTTCTTTACCTTCTTTTGGTCGGAAGCGTATACAATTGATCATTCCAGCCATATTTATTTCCCTTGATTTGCCTAAGAATAACGCCGCAGCAACTTTATATGCATTTGGCTGTTAGTAGTATGACAAGAACCGTGCTTCGGCAAGTTTTCAGCCCCTTTTTGCGTAGCAAGAGCCATCAGCAATGCTGTGCGCAAAGGGTTACTGTAATCAAACGTCAACTTCTGCCCATACTTTATATGGATCGAGTCCAGAACAATCATTTTTATTGATATGCATAAAAATAGGGTAAGCTACAGTTATAAGGTTTTCATCCATTCCATTTTCAGAAAGGGTGGTCATGATGTCTTCCTCTGTTTCTGCCTCCCAATGACAAAAGAAAAAGTCATCGGTTCCTACCCAAGTTGCAATGCATTGCGCTTTCGGGAAATCCCATCGTTCCACCCATTCATAGTCTGTGCGAACCGTATTTTTTAAACTTTCAAAAGCATTTTTCTTTGCCAAGTCGCTTTTGTAGGTATGGATTGCCATAAAAGTTTTGCGAGCCATCAGTATACTCCAGTGATTTGGACCAGAATAGCGTCGCACAAAAATATGTGAAGTCTGTTAAACTTAAAGATATTTCTAATTTATGGTAACAATATTACTGAATAAAGTAATTTATTGCTTCAAAACAATAAGTTACAATTTTATTTATAGCAAACAGACAGGCATTCGAACCCTAGAGGCGGTCTTCCGCCTACACACTTTCTAGGCCTGCGCCTTGGACCACGCGGCCACCGGTCCAATGGCCAGCCTTTTAGCCGTTGCTTGATATGCGAGCGCTCAAAGATGGAATGATGAGCCGCAAAAAAACCGAAGTTACAGCGCAGATTTTGCGCGGTCTTGGGGCAGAGAGATTTATGTTTGATCCCACTGGTCTGCCATTGGCGGGTGCCAAAGAAGTGATGCGCATAACAAAGCCAAAAACGAAGCTTTTTTACATCAAAGCCCAGTGATTTCGCACCACCGTGAAATAGCCGCGATACCGACGCAATACCGACATGCCATTTTCGGCTTTAATCGTAGCTGCGTTGATCTTCGATTACCAGACCGTCGCGGGGCAAACCGCCGGGGCGGATCAGCTCAATCTGGCCCTTTAGTTTGAGCGTTGCGGCCACGGTTTTTTCATAATGCGCCGCGTCTGTGGCCTCGGTTTCGATCTGCACAGTCATCGCATCCATTTCGCCTTCACGGCGCGCAATCACCCGCGCACGCGCGACTTCGGTATGCGCATCGACCAGCGCTGCCACCTGTTCAGGGCGCACAAACATGCCTTTGATTTTGGTGGTTTGATCGGCGCGGCCCATCCAGCCTTTGATGCGCATATTGGTGCGCCCGCACGGGCTTTGGCCCGGCAGAACAGCGCTTAAGTCCCCGGTTGCAAAACGAATTAACGGATAGTCGGGATTAAGCGTGGTAACCACAACTTCGCCCACTTCCCCCTCAGGGACCGGATTTCCAGTGCCCGGGGTGACGATCTCAACCAGCACGCCTTCGTCCACAATCATGCCCTCCATCGCGGGGCTTTCGTAAGCGATATTGCCCAGATCAGCAGTGGCATAACTTTGCAGGCAGGTGATCCCGCGATCGGCGTATTCCGCCCTCAGCGACGGGAAAAGCGCGCCGCCGCCGACAGCCGCCTTGGTGATCGATAGCCGCTCGCCCATTTGCGCGGCCTTATCAAGGATCACCTTGAGATAATCGGGCGTTCCTGCATAAGCGGTGCAACCAATATCAGCCGCCGCACGCACTTGCAATTCGGTTTGTCCAACCCCCGCCGGCACCACCGCCGCCCCCACTGCACGCGCGCCGCTTTCAAAGATTATTCCAGCAGGCGTGAGATGATAGCCAAAACAGTTTTGGATAATATCACCTTTGCCGATACCCAGCGCATGCAAGACACGCCCCATACGCCACCAGTCTTTATCGATGCCGCCCGGTTCGTAAATTGGCCCAGGAGATTGAAAAATATGGGAAAAATCAGAAGTTTTTAGGGCGTTGAAGCCGCCCAAAATATTTCCCGCAGTTTGAGCCTTGGTCAAATCGGATTTTCGTAGAACAGGAAGTGAGGGTAAATCTGAAACCGATGTTATCGCTGATGCATCCACCCCTTTAAACACGCCATTATATCCAGAAAGTGCACCCGCCCGAGCGATTTGCTTGGGCAATTTATCGGTGGTATCCGCGACCCGCTCCTCATTATTACGGGTCTCCAAGCCATCAAAAAACATCGTCTTCTCACTCTTTCTTTCCGATCAGCCAATCGTTTTAAATTTTTCTTTGCAGAAAATACTCAACTTAAACATACGCTCCATCTCGCTACTTCTATTGTAGCTTTCACCTCTATGGAGCTTGGTTAGTTCAGCCAACGTTTGCGTCTTCGGTAGCTGCGCACATTTCTAAAAGACTTACGTCCCTCGTCAGACATCCCAAGATAAAACTCCTTCACATCGGGGTTTTCCCGCAAATCCTTAGCCGGTCCGTCCATTACCACCCGGCCAGATTCTAGTATGTATCCATAATGCGCATAACGCAGGGCAACATTGGTATTTTGCTCGGCCAGTAAGAACGTAACGCCTTCTTTTTCATTCAAATCGCGTACGATTTGAAAAATCTCTTCTACGAGCTGCGGTGCAAGACCCATTGACGGCTCATCCAAAAGAACTGTTTCAGGCTTGGACATCAGGGCCCGACCGATCGCAACCATTTGCTGTTCACCGCCCGAGGTATAGCCTGCTAGTGATTTTCGCCGCTCTTTTAGGCGTGGAAAATAACCGTAAACCAACTCTAAATTCTGGTTAATCTCTGCGCGATTCGCTTTTCGCGTATAGGCTCCGGTTAAAAGATTTTCTTCAACCGTCAGGTGGCCAAAACAGTGCCGGCCTTCCATGACTTGGATCACTCCTCGGCGAACCAGCTCAGCCGGCGAAAGCCCATAAACGGGTTGATCGCGGTATATCACCGAGCCTTTTGTAACCTCTCCTCGCTCAGAAAGCAGAAGGTTTGAAATAGATTTTAATGTAGTGGATTTTCCAGCGCCATTTCCACCAAGCAGGGCTGTAATGCCGCCTTTAGGAACTTGCAGGCTCACACCTTTCAGGACCAAAATAACGTGATTGTAAATCACTTCTACGTTGTTGACTTCAAGTAACGTCTCTTGGGATTTGGCGGTATCTAGCATAACGTTTTATATCCAGCTGTTCATAACCCGGCGCGGATTTGATCCGCGCCGGAAAAGTGACTTGATTAATTACAAGTTTGTGTTTGCCATTCAGGCTTATCAGCCACATAGGCGTCAGCAGCTGCTGAAAGCAGTGGTCCAACCACATCATGCATAGGCTCAATTGGATCGGTGATTTTAACCCAATCAGAACCATCCCATTGCTGCATGAAGACCGATCCGCCACCTTCGTGATCAGAACAATCACCTTTTAGATCACCCGTAAATCCAGGCAGACCCAATTCGGCAAGCCGCGCTTGATCCAGCACAAAGTTCTCTAGGCCAGACCGCATATCAGCACCTGTTATGCCCTTTTTGCCTGTCATCTTCTGAGCTGTGGCAATCGCTTCGGCTACGATAACGGCGTTGTATAGACCCCGGTTATAAAGAACGTCGCCGACCGTGGATGGATCTGCTTGCGAATTTCCAGCCTCGACAACATGCTTAAGCACATCTTGCAGCGCTGGGAAGCCTGTACCGATACCTGAGAAGTTAGCGCCAATATAGCCTTTTCCGGCCTCGCCAACTGGCACCAGATCCGCATGTGCAGATGACCACCAGTTGCCGATGAAACGATCCATTGGATAACGGATTTTTGCCGCTTCTTTGACCGCTGTTGCGTTCATAGCGCCCCAACCCCACATGATCATCCAATCAGGGCGTTCTTTACGAACATTGAGCCACTGCGCTGATTGCGCTTGCATTTCTTTACCTGCAACAGGGAACATCGCAAGTTCAAATCCCAATTCAGGAGCCAGCTGTTCCAGCAGCGGGATAGGTTCACGACCATAACCAACATCTAGGTAGATAAAGCCAATCTTTTTACCGGAAAGACCGCCATTGCTGTCGATATACTTCAAGATCGAAGACATTTGAGACCAGTAGGATGTTGGATAGTTAAAGGTCCAAGGGAATTTTTCACCAATCGCAACCGCAGACAGGCCATAGCCCATGGACAGAACAGGAATTTGGTCAACAGGCGCTTTTGGAATAAGCTGCAAGGTGATCCCTGTTGAGAGCGGATTATAGACAAGTGCCCCATTGCCCTTGGTGGCTTCATAGCACTCAACGCCTTTTTGCGCGTTATAGGCTGTTTCACACTCTTCGATGACGATCTTAGCACCGCCGATGCCGCCATCGCGTGCATTCAACATTGCCAAATAGTCATGAAAGCCATTTGCGAATGGCGTTCCACCGCCCGCAAAAGGCCCAGTTCTATAGGACAGCGATGGAATATACAGTGTGTCTTCAGCTTGCGCTGCACTGATAGATGCCCCGGCGACCACAGCGACCGTTAAAGCACCTGAGATGAGCTTTCTAAACATATTATTTTCTCCCAGTTTCTGAATGGCGTCATGCCATTCCACCTATGAGACCTTTTTTCTCCCCCATTGGTGCGGTCCCAGTTACCCAATGGCTTATCACGACCCTAGTGCGGAAAGGGCCAGATTCTGAGCTTTTGCTTCACCAGTTGCCACAAGCGTGCCAGACCATGCGGTTCTTTGATCAAGATGAACACGATCATGACGCCGATAGCGACAAGCGAAACATTTTCCATAACGATTGGATTGATATCAAAAACTCTCTTACCAACTTCTTTCAGAATAATTGGGAAGGTCCAGATGAATGCTGCGCCCATGTAAGAGCCTGTGATCGATCCAAGGCCCCCTAGAATAACCATGAAGAGATACAAAAATGAATGGTTTACATCGAAACTTTCAACCTCTGCAGCCCCCAGCCAGAGGAACACCATCAAAGCGCCCGAAACACCACAATAGTAAGAAGACACTGCAAATGCGGACAGCTTCGCGCGAAGAGGACGTACCCCAATCAGTTCAGCGGCAATATCCATATCCCGGATCATCATCCAACTGCGCCCGATGCGTCCGCGCACTATATTTCCTGCAATAACAGTCAAAAATACCAATATCGTCAGTACGACTAAATATCGCGTGGCAGGCTCGGCGGCGGCCCCGGTGACAATCACCCCAAAGACCTCTCTTTGTGGTACTTCGATGGCTCCTGACGGATTGAAGTTGTACAGCCATCCGATACGAATAAAGCACCATTCAAGGAAAAACTGGGCAGCGAGCGTTGCAACAACAAGATAGAAACCCTTAATCCTTAAACTCGGCAATCCGAACAGCGCACCAACGGCAGCAGCAACAAAACCACTGGCCAAAATTAATACAATGATGTTCGTGTCGGGAAAATAGGATGTGAGCTTATAACATGAGTACGCACCCACCCCCATAAAGGCGCCTGTGCCAAGGCTGATTTGGCCCGTAAACCCGACCAAGATATTCAATCCTATTGTCGTGATTGTGAAGATCAAAACCGGGATCATTATGGCGTTCAGTGCGAACCCATACTCTAATCCCGGGATTCCGAAAAACGGGATGTACAGATAGGCAATGGCAAGCCAAATGCCTATGCCTATTTTATCCTGACGAATTGGAAACGCTTGAAGATCTTCTTGATAGGTTGCCTTGAACTGGCCTGCTTCGCGGTAAAACATCGGCTACACCCTTTCGATAATTTTTTCGCCAAACAGGCCTTGTGGCCGGTACAGCAAGAAGACAAGAGCAATCACATAGGCAAACCAGCCCTCAACCCCTGAGCCAAACAGCGGGCCCCAGTATATTTCAAAGACTTTTTCACCTATGCCGATAATCAAGCCTCCAACAATGGCGCCGGGCACAGATGTGAACCCTCCAAGAACAAGCACTGGTAGCGCTTTAAGAGCGATAATTTGGAGTGAAAAACTTACGTCAGAGCGCGCGCCCCACATGATTCCAGTCACCAAGGCAACTATCCCTGCAGCAAACCATGTAATCACCCAAATATGATTGAGCGAAATTCCGACGGACAAAGATGCCTGATGGTCATCTGCAACAGCTCTTAAAGCGCGGCCAACTTTGGTTTTTGAGAAAAAGAAGGCCAATCCCACGATAAGAGCAGCGGCAATCACAGCGGCCGCAATATCAATGTGTTGGAAAATCACCAAACCTCCGCCAGGCTCCCATACGGATGATCCGCTGGGCAGAAACAATTCCTTGGTGATCATGGTTTTGGTTTCACCACCAAATATCCACTGGCCCATCCCAATGAGAATATTTGTAAGTCCAATTGTCGCCATAAACAAAATAATGTCAGGTTGATTGACAAGATTTCGCAAAATCAAACGCTCAACAGAGTACGCCAGCGCATACATTGTCGCGAGTGTGAGCAATAAGGCCAACCATGCTGGCACCCCGAGTGCATGCAAACCAACAAGCGTTAGACCAGAAAACACAACCATAATGCCTTGGGCAAAGTTGAATATCCCTGAGGCTTTGAAGATTAACACAAAGCCCAAGGCGATAAGTGCATATAAAATACCTGATACAAAGCCTTCCCATAGGACTTGCATCAAAAAGTCAGGCATTTGCCACATCTGAACAAATGGATCGGCGAAGATGCCGTAAATTATATCACCCATTAGTGCTCTACCCCCAGATATGCATCAATAACTGCCTGATTTCGTTGAACTTCGTCTGGTGTGCCATCCGCCAGCATTTTACCGTAGTCTAAAACAACGACGCGATCAGCAAGATCCATCACGACGCTCATATCATGTTCGATCAGGGCAATAGTTGTTCCGTATTGATCATTCACATCAAGAATAAAGCGAGACATGTCTTCTTTTTCTTCCACATTCATCCCTGCCATCGGTTCATCTAGTAAGAGCAGCTTGGGCTCCATGGCCAGCGCGCGCGCCAGTTCGACCCGCTTTTGCAAACCATAGGGCAAGCTGCCAACTGGTGTCTTTCTGATCGCCTGAATTTCTAGAAAATCAATTATCTCTTCGCACTTACGGCGATGTTTCACTTCTTCGTCAAGAGCTGGACCAACCCGAAGCATCTGCCAAAAGAAGTTTTTCTTCATCATGAGCTGTCGGCCAGTCATCACGTTTTCAACTGTGGTCATCCCATGGAAAAGCGCGATATTTTGAAACGTACGGGCAATGCCTTGCTCAGCTATTTCATAGGGCTTCATTGAGGGGCGCTTTTCTCCGCGAAACCACACCTCTCCTTCTTGAGGGTGATAGAAGCCGTTAATCACATTTAACATAGACGATTTGCCCGCACCATTCGGGCCGATAATGGCGCGAATCTCACCTTCGTGAATGTCAAATGAAGCATCTTTGATTGCCACAACGCCACCAAACCTGAGGGTGATGTTTTTCATCTCCATGATCACACCACCTATGGTGCGACCATCTTCCGTGACATAATTTGTCGCTGTATCTTTCACCTGCTCACCCTCTATTCCGCTGCCATGCTCGTTGACCCGGTTGCCACGGGAACGTCGCATATCTCGAGCGTTGCGGTTATTTTGCCTTTTCCGCCATCTTCGTATGTCACCTCTGTTTCGGTGTAGACACTTTTTGAACCGTCATAGAGCGCCGTTACCAAATCTTCGAACTTTTCGCCGATAATCTTGCGACGTACCTTTCGAGTGCGCGTAAGTTCACCATCATCTGCATCCAGCTCTTTATGCAAAACTAAAAATCGGTGGATTTGACAGCCAGACAACATCTTATCCCGCGCCACAGATTGATTAACTTCTTCAACATGTACTTGAATAGCGGTCAAAACCTTTGGATGCCCCGCCAGTTCTTGATAGCTTGAATAGGCTATGTTGTTGCGTTCAGCCCAATTTCCCACAGCGTTTAAATCTATATTGATAAAAGCAACACAGCGATCCTTGTCTGCACCAAAAAGAACAGCCTCCAAGATATTGGGATAAAATTTTAGCTTATTCTCCACATATTTCGGGGCAAACATTGAACCATCTGCCAGTTTACCCACATCTTTTGCCCGATCAATAATTCGAAGATGACCAGTACTTTCTTCGAAAAACCCAGCATCCCCAGTAGCAACCCATCCCTCTGGATCTTTGGTTTCAGCTGTGCTTTCGGGGTTCTTGTAGTACTCTACAAATGTTCCCGGGCTTCGATAGTAGACTTCACCATTGTCAGCAATTTTAACCTCTACACTGGGACTTGGTACCCCCACTGTATCGCTCTGAACTTCACCGTCTGGCTGCTGGGTAATAAAAACGCTCGCCTCGGTTTGACCATATAGCTGCTTCAAGTTTATGCCCAATGAGCGATAGAAATCAAAAATTTCCGGACCAATGGCTTCTCCTGCGGTGTAACCCACTCGCACGTTTGAAAAGCCCAAGGTGTTTTTCAAAGGTCCGTACATGAATATTTCGCCCAAGGAATATTTGATGCGCTCCCAGATCCCAACGTCTTTGCCGTCCAAAATGGCCGAACCGTATTTAGCTGCATGCGCCATGAAGTAGTCGAACAAGGCCTTTTTCACTCGGCCTGCATCTTCCATGCGTATCATGACCGTTGTGAGCTGGCTTTCAAAAACTCTTGGCGGCGCAAAATAATAGCTGGGGCCAATTTCACGTAAATCCATAGCCATAGTTTGGGCACTTTCAGGACAGTTTACACAAAAACCAGTCCATGCAGCTTGGCCCATGCTGAAAATAAAATCACCAACCCAAGCCATAGGCAGATAGGCCAGCACTTCTTCATCTTTACCTAGTTTGTCAAACTCGCTCGAGGCTTTCGCTGTTTCGATAATGTTGCGATTCGACAGAACGACCCCTTTGGGTTTGCCGGTCGTGCCCGACGTATAGAGCATAACGCAAATCTTATCATAGGTTAGCGCAGAAATACTGCTATCCAGTTCTGCTTTTGCCTTATCGCTTGCCGCACGCCCCTGTTCTTGAACATCATTATAGGCATGCAAGCGAGAATGATCATATTTTCGCATGCCGCGAGGATCCAGGTAGATCATATGCTCAAAGCTCTCTAGCTCTGATTGGATTTCCAATACTTTATCAACTTGCTCTTGATCGCCAGCCACGACAAATCGCGCACCACAATGCGACAGCACATAGGTCATTTCTTCTGCGACAGCGTCTTGATAAAGGGGAACTGGGATCGCACCGACCATTTGAGCAGCAATCATAGCCCAATAAAGATATGGTCTGTTTCGGCCTATGACAGCCACAAAATCACCTGGGCCGACACCCAAATTCATAAATCCGAGAGCCAGGTCCGTAACTTCTTTTTCTGCTTCAGACCAAGTCCAGCTTTGCCAAATCCCAAGCTCTTTTTCCCGATAAGCAGGCGCGTTCGCAATTGATTTAGCATTGCGACGCAGGAGTGCTGGGATGGACTGCAGCCCATCACCGCCTATAGACGATTCTAACAACGATGTTGTCCTCCCTATTTTGTGCAGTAAGCACATCTTTTCAGTGTAGCCTCGCCATCAAAGATTTCGCAAAGATTTCTGAATTGTTACAAATTGTTACAAATGGCGAGTTTTACTAGCTGTTCTCCGTCTGCTTTGCTAGCCAATAAGAGGGAGGTCACGTATGGACACGGACATCAGTAATACAGCTGCCATGACAAGAGCAGGCTTGAACCTGATCCAGCAAGCTCTGACAATCTATGATGACGAGCTTCGGTTGGTTATTTGCAACCGCCGATTTGGCGAAATGTTTCGCTTACCTTCGCACCTTTTGACTAGGGGCGCCAATTTCAAAGATACTATCCGGCATTTGGTTGAAAATGGCGAATATGGCGATGTTGGTGATATCACCAAATTTGTCCAAGACCGCGTTGATACAGCCCGTGCTTTTGAGCCGCATTATATGGAACGCGTCCGAGCCAATGGTCAAATTATCAGCGTTGAAGGCGCACCTCTTTCACAAGGAGGGTGGGTAGCTGTTTACACTGATATCACCCGGATCAAACGCCAAGAAGACATGTTGCGAGGCCATTCTGAAGAGCTCTCTGGTCAGTTGTTGAACTATGCCGAAGAGCTGGCAGCAAAAAACCGTCAACTAGAAGCCACGAATACAGCCCTTGAGCAAGCAAAACGTGAACTGACCGAAATCGAAGCACGAACACGGCTAACGACTGAAATGATGCCAGCCCATATCGCGCATGTAAATCTTGAACGGCGTTATACATACTCGAACAGAAAGCTATCTTCTGTGATGCCGGAAAGACCGTCAGATATAATTGGAAGAACCGTTGCAGAAACGCTTGGAGCCCAGGCATATGTACAACTTGAGGAAAAGCTTAACCGTGCTTTCCAAGGGGAAGCCAATGTTTTCGAATTTTATGATGATTTGAGCTCTCGGCGCATCCGAACCGCATTGACCCCAGATGAAAAGGATAAAAAAATTGTCGGAGTGTACATCTTATCCATGGATGTCACCGAGGAAACACAAGCTAGATCAGCTTTGCAGCAGGCAAGCAAACGCCAAATGGCAGCCCAACTTACAAATGGCCTAGCACATGATTTTTCAAATTTACTGACCATCATAATGGGCGCGCAAAGCCGCCTTGATAAACTCCTTCTGGGTCCAGACGCCCACTATTTAATTGATGCAACCAAGGATGCTGCT
>Ga0209252_1002357_pt1 | contig 11390 bp, 9 predicted proteins | sample SaaInlV_135m_DNA_3_FD_184673 | JGI IMG/M metagenome (GOLD analysis project Ga0209252, IMG submission 184673) | Marine microbial communities from expanding oxygen minimum zones in the Saanich Inlet - Saanich Inlet SI074_LV_100m_DNA (SPAdes) (version 2) | ecosystem: Environmental > Aquatic > Marine... | reverse complement strand
GTATTTAGAAAAAAAACAAGACCCAAAATAACTACTAATCCAAGAATAGATTTAATTACTAATCCAATTACATTAGTTTTGCCTGAACTTGTATTTTTATTAAATTCCATATAACTTTAGTTAATTTCAAATTAAGACATATTTGTGTTTTTTCAATAAAGAAACTTATGAAATCAAAAAAAAATCTTGTTTTTTTAGGAATGATGGGATCAGGAAAGAGTTCTATTGGCTCATTGATTGCAAAAAAATTACAGTTAAATTTTATAGACATTGACAATGTAATTGAGAATGAATTAGGTCTATCAATTAAAAAAATATTTGAGATTAAAGGTGAAAATTATTTCAGAAAATTTGAAAAAAAAACTACATTAAAAAAACTAAAATCAAGCTCTACGGTAATATCACTTGGTGGCGGTGCTTTTTCAAACAAAGAGATAAGAAAAGAAGTCATAAAAAATCACATATCTTTTTGGTTAAATTGGAGCAATTACATATTGTTAAATAGAATTAAAAATAGCAAAAAAAGACCTTTAGCTTTCAATTCTTCAGAAAATGAAATAATTGATTTAATTAAAAAACGCTCTAACATTTATTCTAAAGCTTTATATAAAATTGAATGTGATAATTTAACTAAAAAAGAAATTGTTAAAGAAATTTTAAAAATTTATGAAACCCATTAAATTAAGGATAAGTACAAAAACTCAAAAATACTCAATTATTATTGGATCTAATTTAGTTTCAAATATATTAAAAATTTCTAAAAACAATTCCATTAATTTTAAAAAATGCCTACTTGTTATAGATAAAAATATTTCAAAAAAAATTATTTCAAAAATAAAAAAATCATTAAATAAAACAAATCTTTACGTTCATTTTTTTAATGCAAGTGAAATTAATAAAAATCAAAATAGTGTTAGTAAAATTTTAGATATTCTTTTAAAAAAAAACTTTTCTAGAGATGATTGTTTGATTTCAATTGGTGGAGGAATAACAGGAGATATTAGTGGTTTTGCAGCCAGTCTATTTAAAAGGGGTTTAAAATTTATTAATGTTCCAACAACACTTTTGTCACAAGTTGACTCATCCATTGGAGGGAAAACTGGAGTTAACACTAAATACGGAAAAAATTTAATTGGAAGTTTCTACCAACCAAATTTAGTTATTTCTGATATTCAATTTTTAGAAACACTTCCCAAAAGAGAAATAATATGTGGTTATGGAGAAATTTTGAAACACTCCTTAATTGCTAATAAAAGTTTTTATAATTTTTTAAATAAAAATAGTGATAACATTTTTAATCTATCTTCTCCATTTATAGAAAAAACAATCCATGAAAGTTGTAAGATTAAAAAAGATGTGGTTGAGAAAGATGAAAAAGAAAAAGGATTGAGAAAAACTTTAAATTTTGGTCATACTTTTGCACATGCATATGAAGCTACTTTGGGCTACTCCAAGAAACTAAATCATGGTGAAGCTGTAATTCTTGGAATGAAAACTGCATTAAATTTCAGTTTAAAGCATAAGTTACTAAAGAAAACAGAGCATAATTCAATTATTAATCATATTACAAAATTAGGTTTACCTTCAAAAATAAATACATTTTTTAATTTAAGAGATTTAAATAAAATTCTATCATTTATGCTTAAAGATAAAAAAAATCATTCAGATAAAATTAGTTTAGTTTTGTTAAAAAAAATTGGGTCTCCGATTATAAATAAAGAATATAGCAAAAAAGCCTTAGCTGTATTTTTAAAAAACGAACTAACTAATTAAAATTTGAATTGAGTGAATAAGCTCTTTTAATTCTTTATCTAAAATTTTATAAATTTTTTTATTACTCTCTATCCTTTTCATTTCTTTTAATTCAATTGATTTTAAGTTAATCTTTAGATGAAATTTTCCCTCTTGATTACCTGCATGATTTTTGTGAAGAAAAGACTTATCTTCTATATTAATGCTTTCAATTTTAATTTGATCTTTAAGTTTTTTTTTTACAATTGCAATTAACTCATTTATATCCATAAATATTATTATATATCATGAAAAATATTTGTGACTGGAATAATTGTAATGAAATTGGTGATTATAAAGCACCAGTTGAAAAGGATAATAGCAAAAAATATAGAATGCTTTGCTTAGAACACGTAAAAGAATTTAATAAGAATTGGAACTACTTTTCTGGAATGAATGATGATCAAGTTATGGATTTTTTAAAATCTGATATGATTTGGCATAAACCCACTCAAAGTTTTAGTTCCTCAGATAATTTTTTTAAAGTTCTTTGGAACAACACCCTAAGAGATGAATTGGATAAAGATAAGATCAATGGAGAATATGATCATATGCGTCAATTTAAATTTAATCATAAAGATATTAAAGCCTTTAGTATATTGGGCATTTCAGTAGGTTTAAAGTGGAAGAATATTCAGGATAAGTTCAAATTACTTGTCAAAAAATTTCACCCAGATATAAATGCTGGAAACAAAAAATTCGAGGAAAAACTAAAATTAATTACATTAGCTTACACACAACTTAAAAATACATATAGAGATAAAATTGACACCAAATCTTAATATACAACCTGATATCAAAGTTTCATTAAAACAAACTTTCGGAATAGATTCTGAAATGGAAGTGGAAGCATTTTCAAAAAAAAATGAATATGTTCCAGAAATTGATAAAAGTTATAAATTTGATAGAGACACTACACTTGCAATAATTTCTGGTTTTGCTTTTAATAAAAGAGTTTTAGTTCAGGGTTATCATGGTACTGGAAAGTCTACCCATATAGAACAAATTGCTGCAAGATTAAACTGGCCATGTATTCGTGTTAATCTTGATAGTCATGTGAGCAGAATAGATTTGATTGGAAAAGATGCAATTGTCTTAAAAGAAGGCAAGCAAGTCACTCAATTTAATGAGGGAATACTACCATGGTCTATACAAAACCCTGTTGCACTCGTGTTTGATGAATATGATGCAGGTAGACCAGATGTGATGTTTGTAATTCAAAGAGTTTTGGAAGCTGAGGGTAATTTCACACTACTTGATAAAAACAAAGTAATTAAACAAAATAAATTTTTTAGATTATTTGCTACATCTAATACCGTAGGACTTGGTGACACAACTGGTCTTTACCATGGAACTCAACAAATAAACCAGGGACAAATGGATAGATGGAATATTGTAACTACACTCAACTATCTTGGTCTTGAAAGAGAACTAGATATAGTTTTAGCTAAAAATAAAAATCTTAATAATGCTAAAGGTAAGGAAAAAGTTGCTAATATGATTAAAGTTGCCTCGCTAACGCGAAAAGGATTTATTGCTGGTGATATTTCAACTGTGATGAGTCCAAGAACTGTTATGCACTGGGCAGAAAATTCAGAGATTTTTAAAGATACTGGTTATGCCTTTAGAGTAACTTTTCTAAATAAATGTGATGATATTGAAAAAAATACTATCGCAGAATATTATCAAAGATGTTTTGGTGAAGAATTACCAGAATCACTGATAAATATTCAAATCTAAATGAGCAACAAAGAAACTACCTTAAAAGAAAAATTTAAACTTGCTTTAACATCTACAGCAAAAGTAATTTCTGATGATTTCGAGTTAAATAGCAAGTCATCTGATAAAAAAAAACAAAAAGAACTAAATACAATTGAAATTGAAGATTTAAATAATCCAAGTGATTTTATGAGGTTGAGAGCTGAAACAGATTCAGCTGCATTAAAAAAAAAATTTTCTAATGAGACTATTTATAGAAAAAATTTACCCTCTAGTAGTTCGTCAAGATCACTTTATAATATAGCTGAAAAAATTAGATACGAAGTATTAGGTGGGAAAATGCTTAAAGGAATAGAAAAAAATTTTAATGAAAATTATGCTCAAATAATCAATCGTAAAAGAAAAGACCAATTAAAAACTAAAGAAGATGTGCCAGTAGCAGAAGCTTTTGAGCTTTATATGCTTAAAAATTTTCATCAAATAAAACTAAGTCCTTTAACTTCTAGAATGCTAAATTTCTGGGAAAAAGACTTTGAACAATCAATAGAAAAACATAAAAAATTTTTACAGGAAAACATGGAAGATCAAAATAATTACAGTTCAAGATTTTCAAAAATTTTAGAAGAAATGAACATATTCCAAAGTGATGAAGATGATGAAAAGAGAGAAGAAAATCAAGACCAAGGACAAGACAATCCTTCAAATGATGATCAAAATAAAGACACGGAGGATAATAAAGAAGAAAATAATGATCAAGAAACTCAAGCTACTTTAGATGCAGATTACAATGTTGATGAATTTAACTTAGATGAACAACTTTCAGATGATGAGTCTGATGAACAAAGTTCAGAACAAATCGTTCAAAAAAATATTGATAATATTAATCTTGATTATAAAATTTTTACAACTCAATTTGATGAGATAACTAAAGCAGAAAATTTAGAAAATGCCAACGAGGTATCAAAGCTTAGAAGAACTTTAGATCAACAATTAGTTGGTTTTCAGGATGTAATCACTAAACTTGCAAATAAACTTCAAAGACAATTGCTTGCAAAACAAAATAGAGCATGGGAATTTGATTTAGAAGAAGGCTTGCTTGATAGTTCAAAATTACCAAGAATTATAATGGACCCATATAATTCTCTTTCATTTAAAAAAGAAAAAGATTTAGATTTTAAAGATACGATTGTAACTTTACTTATTGACAACTCTGGCTCTATGAGGGGTAGACCAATTACAATTGCAGCAATTTGTGCAGATATATTATCTAGAACTCTTGAGAGATGTTCTGTGAAAGTTGAAATATTAGGTTTTACCACAAAAAACTGGAAAGGTGGACAAAGTAGAGAGCATTGGAATAAAAACTCAAAACCCAAAACACCTGGAAGATTAAATGATTTAAGACACATCATATATAAAGGTGCAGATACACATTGGCGACAAGCTAAAAATAATTTAGGCCTAATGCTAAAAGAAGGTTTGCTTAAAGAAAATATTGATGGAGAAGCAATATCATGGGCTTACAATAGAATAAAAAAACGAAAAGAGGAAAGAAAAATATTAATGGTTATATCTGATGGAGCACCAGTTGATGATTCAACTCTTTCCGTAAATTCTGGTGACTTTTTAGAAAAACACCTGAAAAAGATGGTTAAGTTTATTGAAAACAAAACTGAAATAGAAGTTTTAGCAATTGGAATTGGTCATGATGTTTCTAGATATTATGATAAAGCAATCAAAATTACTGATGTTAATGAATTGGGTGATGTGATGATATCACAATTAAGTTCTTTATTTGATACAAAAAAAAAGTTTCATTAAATATTAAATAGATCTCTATTATTCCATCTAACAACAACTTCAGCACCACTTCTTGTTTTTGAATTTCTACAATTAATTGATGCAAAATTTTTTTCTAAAAGAGTCTTTCCTATAAACAAACCAAGTCCTAAGCCTGTTTTTGGCTTTTCTTGAGGATAATTTGTGCTCAAATAAGGTTCTCCAATTTTTGACAAAACATCCCTTGGATACCCATTTCCATCATCTTCAATTATAACTTCTGTTATTTCGCTATCACTCTTAAGGTTTATGTAGACTGTATTTTTTGAAAATTTATTAGCATTTCCAATAAAATTTCTTAACCCATAAACTATTTCTATAGATTTGGTTATTTTTCTAACATTTGAGTCTTGATCATAATTATAGATAAATTGTTTTTTACTGATCTCCTTAAAAGATGAAATAATTTCAGACAAGTAATCTCTCATAGTTAAGTCTTTATCAATAAAATCATCTTCTTCGACAGGATTGAGAGTTAAACGTTTTAAAATTTCATTACATCTCTCTACTTGACTTGCTAATAACTCAATATCTTTTTCAATTTCTTTTTGTCCTTTAAATTGTTTTATTAAATCTTGAGTAATTATCTTAATTGTTGAAAGAGGTGTTCCAAGAGAGTGTGCTGCAGCTGCAGCTTGACCACCTAAAGATAAAAGCTCGTGTTCTGTTGCCATTACTTCTTCCATTTTTGACAATGCTTCTTTTCTTAAACGTAATTGTGTACCAAATGTCATCGCAAAATAATTTAAAAAAATTAAAGCAATTATTAAAGATATAGGAATACTATAATAATAATATAGATTAACATGAAAATGATCGCTCAGAGGATTTGGTAAATCTACTGAATAAAATGTAAGAAAAATAATTACAGCAGTTGACAAAAATACAAGTAAAAAATTAGTTATAAAACTCAAATTAGAAGAAGAAAAAACACTTGGCATTAATAAAAAAATTACAAAAGGATTGACAACTCCCCCTGTTAAATAAAGTAAAACACCTAATTGAAAAATATCTATAACTAAAAAAAGAAATGCTGATCTATCTGATAGTTGAGTTTTTTGATAAATAAAAATTAAATATAAATTACTTAGAATTCCAAAAAATATTATTATATTTGAAACAAAACAATTAAATTCAAAATTCAAAAAAAAATATACAAAATTAACAGTAATTAATTGCCCAACTATACCTATCCATCTTAAGCTTATATAGGTAGATTTTTTAAATGTATGATGTTTTGAAGTTTCAAAAAACTTCATTATTAGATATCGAGATTTTGAACATTTATTGCATTAGAGATAATAAAATCTCTTCGTAAGGCAACATCGTTGCCCATTAATGTATGAATTAAACTTTGATCTTTCTTTAAATCTTTAGAATATTGAACTTGAAGTAAATTTCGGGTTTCAGGATCTAGAGTTGTGCTCCATAATTCTTCAGGGTTCATTTCTCCTAATCCTTTAAATCTCTGTATATTCATTTTTGATTTTTCAAGATCTAGCTCTTTAGCAAATTCTTTTGTTCCTTTTTTAATTTTTTTCAATTCTTTATTGTTATTAACAATATAATCTTCCAGTTCTTTTTCGTCTTTAATATATATTCCCTTAGAACCTTTGTTAATTTTAAATAATGGTGGTTGAGCTAAATACACATGGCCATTTTCAATTAATTTATTAAATGGTTTATTATTAAAGAAAGTTAATAGTAATGCTCTAATATGAGAACCATCAACATCAGCATCCGTCATAATAATAATTTTTCCATATCTTAAATCTTTTAAATCTATCTCTTGAGTTTTTGGATCTAGGCCTAATGCATTGATTAATGTAACTATCTCGTTAGAAGAAATCATTTTTGACAAAGCTTTGGTTCTTTGTTGCTCAGATGCGTCTCCATTACCATTCTTTTTTACAGTCAAGTCTTCAACATAAGTGTTTAAAATTTTCCCTCTTAAGGGTAAAACTGCCTGATTTGCTCTATTCCTTCCTTGTTTCGCCGATCCACCCGCCGAATCTCCCTCTACAATAAACAATTCTGTTCCATCTTGTTTACCTATCTGACAATCTGCTAACTTAACTGCTTGATTTGCTCTATTCCTTCCTTGTTTCGCCGATCCACCCGCCGAATCTCCCTCTACAATAAACAATTCTGTTCCATCTTGTTTACCTATCTGACAATCTGCTAACTTCCCAGGTAACCCACTTAATTCAAGCGCACCTTTACGTCTAACATTTTCTCTGGCTTTTCTAGCAACGTCTCTAGCTAGTGCTGCTTGGATAACTTTAGCTAAAATTATTTTTGCAACTGATGGGTTTTGATCGAACCATATAGATAATTTCTCATTAACTACTGTCTCAACAATCATTCTTACTTCTGATGAAACTAATTTATCTTTTGTTTGTGATGAAAACTTTGGATCAGGAATTTTAGTAGATAAAACACATGTAAGGCCCTCTTTAATATCGTCTCCTGAAATTGCTAATTTATTTTTTTTAAGTAGATTATGTTCAGTTGCATATTTGTTAATTACTCTTGTTAATGCACTTCTAAATCCTAATAAATGTGTTCCTCCATCTTTTTGATAAATATTGTTTGTATAAGCAAAAATATCTTCCGCATAACTTGCATTCCACTTTAATGAGCATTCAAGTTCTATGTTATCTTTTTTTCCTTCTATATAAATTGGTTTTTTAAATAAATCGTTTCCAGTTTTATTTTGCAGTTTTTCTCTTTTTTCATCTAAAAAATTTACAAACTCTAGAACACCCCCATCAAATTTAAATTCTATAATTTTTTCTTTTTTTTGACTAGCATCTATAAAGATAATTTTAATACCTTTGTTTAAAAATGCTAATTCTCTCATTCTTTTAATCAAAATATTTGCACTAAATTTTATTGAAGAAAATACTTCCTTAGATGGTAAAAAGGTTATTTGAGTTCCAGTTTGTTTAGATTTTCCAATAACTTTTAATGGAGCTTTGGCATCTCCATCTTTAAATTCTATAGCATACTTTTTACCATCTCTATTGATCTCTAATTGTAATTTTTCTGACAATGCATTTACAACCGAAACACCTACGCCATGTAATCCTCCTGAAACTTTATAAGAGTCATGATCAAATTTTCCACCCGCATGAAGTTGTGTCATAATAACTTCTGCTGCTGATTTTTTTTCTCCCTTATGCATATCAACAGGAATACCTCTTCCATCATCATTAACTGTTATTGTTCCGTCAGAATTAATTCTGACATTAATATTTTTACAATGGCCAGCGAGTGCTTCGTCAATAGAATTGTCTACTACTTCATAAACCATGTGGTGTAAGCCAGTTCCATCATCTGTATCACCTATGTACATTCCTGGTCTTTTTCTAACTGCTTCAAGACCCTTTAAAACTTTGATGGAGTCTGCTTGATATGTGTTTTTATTTGTCATTTTTTTTAATTTAAGGAAAAATAAATTATAACATTTTTAAAAAAAAATGCTTAATTATCTTTATGAATGTCTACTAAAAATTGAAAATTAGGCTTAAAAAACAAAGCTAATTTGATGGCGGAGAGAATGGGATTCGAACCCATGAAAGGATTGCTCCTTTACACGCTTTCCAAGCGTGCGCCTTCAACCACTCGGCCACCTCTCCTTTTTAAAAATTTTGACAATTCATTCAAAACTTTTTCCGTTTTAATTGTCTCTATTGATGTTGGCGACCTAACTAAAAATGGATCAATATCAATATTTTTAATTAGTGATGTGTAAGTTTGAGGAGGACAATCACCTTGAATTATCATTGTTTCAATATCTAAATTAACTGATAAATGTGAAAATCCAGTATCATTACCTATACAAAATTTACATTTTTTTAAATATGGAATCACATCACTAATTTTCTTATCTGATGTAAAAACTATATCTATACTATCTCTAAATTTTTTCTTTATTAAGCTTTCATCTTTTGATTGATCTAACCCACTAATAATCAAAAAATTTTTGTAATTTTTTTCCGCTAAAAACTGCATCACATTTATATAATTTTCTATTGACCATCTTCTTTCCTTTCCAGAGGAAGCAATAATTATTCCTACAGTATCTCGTAAACTATTTTCTATACTAGAAAGTGGTTTGTATTCTATCTTATTAGAATGGGTAATTTTTTTAACAGATTCTAAAGTTTCATTGTCCCCCTTGGTTTTGGAAAAAAAACTTGAATAAAATTTTTTATTTTTTTTTAAAAAAAAATTTTGAAACTTAAAGCCTAAACCCCAAATTTCTCTTATGTTCGAAAATTTTGCTATAAACAAATATCTTAAGGATGGGTGAAAAACATAACATGCTTTAAAATTAAATTTATTAATTTTATTAATGTTTTCTAATAAAGACTTAATGTTATTAATAATATTCTTAATTCCCTTTTTCGGTTCATCAAAATAAATAACTTCATCACAGAATGTGGTATCTCTTAAATAATATTCTGCTTGAGTAGATCTTTTTGTAAGAAAAACTACTTTTGAATTTTGGTATTCAGCTAGTTTTTGAAAACAATACATTTTTGAAACGAATTGCCCCCAACCTTTACCAGGGTCAATTATTAATATTCTGTTCATCTTTCTTTACTTATTTTCAACACCCCTATGAATGCTTCTTGAGGAATCTCTACTCTACCAAACTGTTTACCTCTGGCCTTTCCTTTTTTTTGTTTTTCTAAAAGTTTTCTCTTCCTGTCTGTTGCTCCACCGCCATGAATTTTAGTTAAAACATCTTTTTTAAAACCTTTAATTGTTTCCCTTGCTATAATCTTTCCACCTATTGCAGCTTGTACAGGTATCATAAAATTATGTCTTGGAATTAAATCTTTAAGTTTTTCACATACTTCTCTTCCTGTTTTTTGGGCAAAATCTTTATGGATCATCATTGCTAAAGCATCTACTGGCTCAGCATTCACTAAAATTCCAAGCTTTACTAGGTCTCCTTCTCTGTTATCTACAATTTCATAATCAAAACTTGCATAGCCACTTGTCATTGATTTAATCTTATCGTTAAAATCAAAAACCACTTCATTTAATGGCAACTCATAATTTATTACAGCTCTATTACCAGAGTAACTTAGATTTGTTTGTGTTCCTCTTTTATCCTGACATAGTTTAATTATTGGTCCTAAATATTGATCAGGTGTTATTACTGTTGCCTTAATCCAGGGCTCCTCTATTCGCTTTATTAAGGTAGGATCAGGTAAGCTGGAAGGATTATGTAAATTAATAGTATCTCCATTATTTAAATATACTTTGTAAACAACACCAGGTGTGGTTGTTAATAAATTTACATCAAATTCTCTTTCTAATCTCTCAGTAATTATTTCAAGGTGTAATAGCCCTAAGAAACCACATCTAAATCCCAAACCCAAAGCAGTTGATGACTCTGCCTCAAAAGAAAAACTGGCATCATTTAATTGAAGTTTTGCCAAACCATCTTTAAGCTTCTGATATTCTGAGCTATCAACAGGAAATAAGCCACAAAAAACAACTGGTTTGCTTGGTTTAAAGCCAGGTAAAGCCTCTATTAAAGGCTTGGCTGCATCACAAATAGTGTCTCCAACTTTTGTTTCAGACAAAATTTTTATTCCTGTTGTTATAAAGCCAATTTCTCCTGCATTTAATTCTTTTATATCTGTAGCTTTTGGTGTGAATACTCCAACTTTTTCAACTATATATTCTTGATTAGTAGACATCATTTTAATTTTCATGTTTTTATAAATTTTTCCATTAATGACTCTGACTAAGATGACTACACCCATATAAGTGTCATACCAACTATCAACCAATAAACATTTTAAATCTGCATCTCGCTCTCCTTCTGGTGCAGGCAATGACACAATAATTTGCTCTAATATATTATCAATTCCCTCACCTGTTTTTCCAGAACAAGGGATGGCATTTTCCGTATCAATACCAATCACATCTTCTATTTGTTTTTTTGTTTTTTCCAAATCTGAAGCTGGTAAATCAACTTTATTTAAAACTGGAACTATCTCATGATTAGTATCTAG
>Ga0209252_1002349_pt1 | contig 11416 bp, 9 predicted proteins | sample SaaInlV_135m_DNA_3_FD_184673 | JGI IMG/M metagenome (GOLD analysis project Ga0209252, IMG submission 184673) | Marine microbial communities from expanding oxygen minimum zones in the Saanich Inlet - Saanich Inlet SI074_LV_100m_DNA (SPAdes) (version 2) | ecosystem: Environmental > Aquatic > Marine... | reverse complement strand
AGTAAAATTTATAATTATTCATTACACAGCTATTAAAGGGGAATTAAATTCAATAAAATACCTATGCTCAAAAAAGAACAAAGTAAGTAGTCATTTTTTAATATCAAAAAAAGGTGAAATTTATAGTTTAGTTTCAGAAAAAAAAAGAGCATGGCATGCTGGGCAATCATATTGGAAAGGGCAAAAAGATATAAATTCAATATCTATAGGTATAGAGTTGGATTATGTACCTGATATTAAAAATAAAAAACAGTACAGTGGTAATTTGATTAAATCTTTATTATTTTTGAAAAATAAGTTAGTTACTAAATATAAAATTCCATCAAATAATATTTTAGGTCATTCTGATATTTCTCCATACAGAAAAATTGATCCAGGCTTTAATTTTCCTTGGAAATATTTTGAGAATAAGAAAGTAGTTTTTTGCATTCAGAAAACCCAAAAAATCATTCAAAATCAGAAATTATTGAAAAAATGGTTTGTTAAAAATAGATTTTTTTCAAATAAGAAGAAAATATTATTGATGCTGGATTATATAGGCTACGATATTTCACTCGCTTTATTAAAAAATGAGTTTTTTCAAAAACTAATTTTTGTTTACGCAAGTCGTTATCGATTGAATAAAAAAAATATAATAAGTACTGTGGAACTTCATTTTATTAACATAATGTTGACTAAATAAATAAAATAATTAAGTGTTCAAAAAGATGGTGCGATGATCGCTTGAGAAATCAAGAGGAAAGTCCGGGCTCCACTGGGGAAAAAACCAGGTAACTCCTGGCGAGTGTGAACTTAGGGAAAGTGCAACAGAAAATATACCGCCTTTATCTTTAAAGGTAAGGTTGAAATGGCGAGGTAAGAGCTCACCGCTTTGTTGGTAACAGCAAAGGCAGTGCAAACCCTTTTTGGAGCAAGGTCAAATAGGAATGACAATCAGTTCCCAGCTGAGTTATTCGGGTAGACTGCTTGAGATAATTGGTAACATTTATCCTAGATTAATGATCATCACTTTACTTTGTAATTTACAGAACCCGGCTTATGCATCATCTTTAAAATATATGAGAACAAAATAGAAACATTTTGTTTTTTATAGAGTTATCCCATTGACGCCCATAAAATCCCATGATAACCCATTATTTATCATGGAATTGTTTGTTTCTACTTTTACTAATAAAATAGATAAAAAGGGAAGAGTTTCTCTACCCTCGTTGTTTAGAAGTGCTCTTCCAAAAAATTATAAAAATGAAATTATTTTATTAAAATCTCTAAAAAATAAAAGTATTGAGGGTTTAAGCGTAATTAGAGTTAAAGAAATAGCAAGTAGAATCAATAATTTAGATTTTTTTTCAGAAGAACATGATGATTTTACCACCTCTATTTTTTCTGAAATGCTTCCAACTATTTTAGACAAGGAAGGCAGATTTTTATTGCCAGAAAAATTAAAAGATTTTGCTGATATTAAAACTGAAGTTACTTTTATTGGTTTGGGTCATTTTTTTCAAATTGTTAACCCTGATACTGCTTTTGATCTTCAGAATAAATCTAGAGTTAGATTAAATCTGAATAAAAAAACATTGGGTAAAATTTTAAGAGGAAGCGATGAGTAATAATCATACTCCTGTAATGTTAAATGAAGTGAAATCTTTTATACCTAATGACAGAGAACTTAATTTAATTGACGCAACTTTTGGAGGTGGGGGTTATTCTAAATCTATTCTTGAAGAATTTAAAATTAAGAATTTAGTAGCTATAGATAGAGATCCAGTATCTAAAGTTTATTTTAAAGAATTAAGAAAAAATCATAAAAATATAGAATTGTTTAATGAAAGGTTTAGCAAGATTGATGAACTAATTAATAATTCAAAATATAAGAATGAGAAGTTTGATGTTATTATTTTTGATATAGGTGTAAGTTCAAATCAAATTGATAATTCTGAAAGAGGTTTTTCTTTTCAAAAAGAAGGGCCCTTGGATATGAAGATGGGATCAGCCAACTTAAATGCATTTGAGGTAATTAATTCATTTAAAGAAGAAAAACTCGCTGATATTTTTTTTAAGTTTGGTGAAGAAAGGTTTTCTAGAAGAATTGCTAAAAATATAATTATAAGTAGAAATAAAAAATCTATAGATAGTACTATTGAGTTATCAGACATAATAAAAAAATCTATTCCATTTTCTAATTCAAGTAAAAAAACACATCCTGCAACTAAAACATTCCAAGCTCTCCGTGTTTATGTGAATGATGAATTAAACGAACTTAAAAAAGCTTTAGAAAAATCTGAAAACTTACTTTCAACAAATGGTTTTTTAATAATAGTTTCTTTCCAAAGTCTAGAAGATAGAATTGTGAAAGATTTTTTTAACCACAAAAGTGGTAAACGATGGCGTTCCTCCCGCCACCTCCCGGACTTAGGTGATCTTGGTCCTATAACCTTAAAGATAATCACCAAAAAACCTTTAAGACCAAAGGATTTTGAGATTAGTAATAATCCAAGATCCAGATCAGCTAAGCTTCGGGTGGCTCAAAAAATTTAATTATGAAATATTCAAAACAAATTATTTTTTTTCTTTTTGTAAATTTTATAATTTTATTTCTCTCAATATTTATGGCAAATATAACAAGAAAGTTAGAGCTTGCCAATAATCAAATTATTAATGATATTAAAAAACAAGAAGAAAATTTATCAATAAATAAAATTGAATTTACTTATCATAACAATTCTGATTATTTAAAAAAACTACATAGTTTATATTTTTCTTATGAAGAAAAAAATCTTGAGAAAAAAATCGTTAAGCTGTCTGATATTTCAAATATCAATAATTATAGTTTAATATTAGTAAATTTAATAGCTGAATAAAATGACATTAAATAAATCAGTTTTATTTGATTCTGATTCTTTAAAAAATTTTCATAAAAGAATTTTTTTTTCAATTTTAGTTTTTATTTTTTTTTTTACTTCTGCATTTTACAGAATAACAAACATTTCAATATCAAGTTACTTTGATGATTCATCAAATATTATAACAAATGAAAAGCTTACTAGGGGTAATATTTATGATAGAAATGGTTTAATTTTAGCAGCATCAGTTAACTCTAAATCTTTATCTGCTAAACCTTTTCTAATAAATAATGCTGATGATTTATCTATTAAATTAGAAAATATTCTAAATATTGATAGAAAAATTTTAAAAAAAAAATTGTCAAGTTATAATAAATTTATTTGGTTAAAAAGAAATATTACTCCTCTAGAACAACAAAGAGTAATAAATCTAGGTGAGATTTATTTGGAATTTTCTAATGAAACTAAAAGAATTTATCCTTTCAAAAATTCTGCTTCTCATCTTGTTGGTTTTGTTAATATTGATCAAAAAGGTCAAAGGGGTATTGAAAGATTTTATAATAAATCTTTAATTAACTCAGAAGATGTAAATTTATCTATTGATATCAATTTACAAAATGTAATTAGAAATAACTTAATTGATACAATTGATTATTTTCGAGCTAAAGCTGGGTTAGCTGTTGTTTTAGATATCTCTAATGGAGAAGTTTTATCATCTATAAGTTATCCAGATTTCAACCCTAACAATAATAATGATTTCACTCAACAAAACTTAATGAATAGAGTTACTCAATCTAATTATGAGATGGGTTCAACTTTTAAACCCTTAACTGTAGTGAATGCATATGACTATGATATCATAGACCCTGATATGATTTTTGATGTAAGGAAGTCTGTTAAAGGAGTAACAGATCATACTAGATATAAAGATGATGGATTTTATAATGTTGAAAAAATAGTTGTAGAGTCATCTAATATTGGAACAGCTCAAATTGCTCTAAAAATAGGGAAAAATAATCAAAAAGAATTTTTTGAAAAATTAGGTTTTTTTGAAAAATTAAATATTGAACTTGCTGAAGTAGAGAAGCCATATGCTAATCCACATAATTGGGGAGATCATACAATAGCAAGAATAGGTTTTGGGCATAGTTTTTCCATTACACCTCTTCATCTAGTAAAGGCTTATGCTACACTAGCTAATAATGGTTATGAGGTAAACCCCTCTTTTATTTTGAAAGAAAATCATAAATTAAAAAAAAATATTTTACTTAAAAGTGATTCTTCAGAGTATTTTTTAAGTTTATTAAATGCAGTCATAGTTAAAACTGAGTTTACTGGCCCCAGAGTAAAAATTGATGGGTATAATATCGGAGGCAAAACTGGGACATCTGAATTAATAGATCCAGAAGGAAAATACTATAAAGATAGAAATATGACTTCTTTTATTGGAGTATTTCCAATTAATAATCCACGATATATTGTTTATACAGCAATTGAATATCCAAAAAGACCTGATGATTCAAAACAGAGAATGACAGGGGCCGTAGTAAATGCCCCTTTAGTTAAAAAAATAATCTTTGAAATGATTAAAATACTTAATCTTCCTTCAAATATTGACAATAAATTTCTTAAAGCAGACATAAAAGAATTCTATAGATTGGACTATGCTTTTCTCTGATATTCCAAAGGTTTTAATAAACGCTGATATAAAAGGTACACTTCCTAAAAAAAAAATTAATTTAATTACAGACCATTCAAATAAAGTTGATAGTGGGGCACTTTTTGTAATAAATAAAGATAAAAATTTTAAACAATCTTATTTAAAAGATGCGTTATCAAATGATTTAGAAGTTATATTAACTAATATTTATTTAAAAAAAATTACTTTGACACAAGTAGTTGTTAAAGATGTAGATAAGGAAGTTTTGAATTTATTAAAGTATAGGCAGCCAATTCAACCAAAATTATCCATAGGAATAACTGGAACAAATGGCAAAACATCAACAACTTGGTATTTAGGTCAAATTTGCAATACCAATAAAATTCCAACAAAATTAGTTGGAACTTTAGGTTATTATAAAAATTTAAAAAAAATAAAAGATTCGATACTTACTACTCCTAATAATTTAGACCTTTATCAATTTGCTTACTCAAATAAAAAAAATCAAAATTATTTAATTTCTGAAGCTTCTAGTCATGGACTTCATCAAGGGCGATTGAATAATATCAATATTGATATAGCAGCAATCACAAATCTATCACATGATCATTTAGATTATCATAAGAATTTTACTTCCTATACAAAAAGTAAGTTTTTACTTTTTACAAAAGTGTTAAATAAAAATGGAATAGCTGTAATTAATTATCGTTTAAATAATTATAATATTTTAAAAAAAAAACTTAAATCAAAAAATGTAAAAATAATTACATTTGGTTCGAAGGATATTTATTTCAATAAAAATTCTACATCTATTTTAAATATTTTAGGTAAAAAATATAAAATAAAAAAACTAAATATAAATAGTATTCAAAAAGAAAATTTAGAATGCGCAATAGCTTGCGCAATAGCTATGAATATAAAAATTAATAATATCATAAAAATATTACCTAATCTAAAATCAGCACCAGGTAGATATGAAGAGATAAATTATGCAAAAAAATTCTCTAAAATAGTAATAGATTTTGCACATACTCCAGAAGCCATTATTCATGTTTTAAAGACGTACACTAATAATAAAATTAAACCGTCAATTGTTTTTGGATGTGGAGGGGATCGAGATAAAAAAAAGAGAAAAAAAATGGCAATTATTGCAAAAAAATATGCTAATAGAATTTATTTAACTGATGATAATCCTAGAAATGAAAATCCAGATGACATCAGAAAAACTCTAAAAAAATATTGTTCAAAAGGAATAGAAATATCTGACAGACGTTTAGCGATTAAAAAAGCTATTAGAGAAATAGATACAAATGAAATACTAATAATAGCTGGCAAAGGGCATGAAAAATATCAAATAATCAAAAATAATAAAATCAAATTTGATGATTATAAAATAGCAAAAAGTTTTATAAAATAACTATGACACTTAATGAAAAAATTCAAAAATACTTAATAAATTCATCAGATAAGATTAAAATTAATACAAAAGATATAAAAAAAAATGATGTTTTTATTGCATTACAAGGAACTAATATACATGGTAATGAATTTATCTATGAAGCTTTAAATGTAGGAGCTAAATATGTCATAACTGATAAAAAATTTAGTCAGATATCTTTTAATAAGCAAATTTTATTGGTAGAAAATACTTTTATTTTCATAGAAGAATTGTCAATAAAAAAAAGATCTCTTTACCATGGAGAAGTTATTGGGATCACAGGTAGTGCTGGAAAAACTTCTTTAAAAGAAAATTTAAAGTTTTTTTTAGATAAAAAATTTATCGTTTCTGCTTCCATTAAAAGTTATAATAATAAATTAGGTGTTATGATTTCAATATTGAATATGAATATTAATTCTCATTTTGCAATATTTGAAATAGGTACAAATAATTTTTTTGAAATTAGAGATTTAACTAAATTAGTACAGCCTTCACAGATATTTATTAGTAATATTCTTTCAACACATCTTGAAAAATTTAAAACTAAAAATAATATTGCAAAAGAAAAATCGGATATTTTTTGTAAAAAATATAATCCTCTTGCTAAAACTCTTTATTTACAGAAAAATACTAAAGAAGAAGAGATTTTAGAAAATTTAGCTAAACAACAAAAATTAAATAAAATTATTTCAATTGGAAAAAATAAGGTTGATTGTTTTATTGATAATATAAAATATATTCAAACTCACTATCAATTAAATATCAAAATTTTAAAAAAAAATATTAGAATTAATTTAGATAGGTATGAAGAACATAAAGTAACAAACTTAATATTTGTTCTTACATTTTTTATTGTAAATAAAATTAGTACAGAAATAATAATTAAGAACCTTCGTAAAATACCTTTGATTGAAGGTAGAGGTAGTATCCATAATATTCTATTTAATGGGTTGAATATTAAATTAATTGACCATTCTTATAATGCAAATCCTGAAACAATGTTACAAAGTATAAAAAATTTTTCTTTATTTAATAAATCAGGTTCAAAAAAATTTTTAATTCTTGGAAATATGAATGAGCTTGGTTTAAAATCAGTAAATTTTCATTTTAGAATAATTAAGGAAGTTGAAAGACATGCATTTGATAAAGTTATTTTATCTGGCAACTTTTTTAAAAAAGCTCTAAGTATGTTTAAAGAATTAAAAAACAAATATGTATATAGAGATAGTAGCCAAAGTATAATGAGCTATTTAAATAAAAATGTTCATAAAAATGCCATTATAATGGCTAAATGTTCTAATAAAACTGAGGTAAATAAATTTATTAAATTATTAAAAAATCACAAAAAAGGATAAGGTTTGTTTAAATTAATAGCTCAAGAATTTGTTTCACAATATAGTTTTTTAAATTTATTTAATTTTATTACTTTTCGTTTTGGTGCCTCAATTCTAACTTCGTTATTTTTTTCACTAATTTTTGGCCAATTTATAATTAATAAACTATCCTTGGTTCAGCCCGAGGGACAGCCAATAAGAAAAGATGGTCCAGAGACTCATATTATTCAGAAGGCTGGAACACCCACTATGGGAGGGGTTTTAATAATTTTAAGTGTTCTTATTTCTTCAATTTTATGGTCTGATTTACATAATAATTTTTTATGGATAGGACTTATATCTTTATTAATATTTGGAATTATTGGCTTTGTAGATGATTTTAAAAAAATTAAATCAAACTCTAGTAGTGGGTTAAAAGGAACAACAAGGATAGTCTTACAATTATTTTTTGCTCTAATTATTTCTTTAGTGATTTTATATATTTTGGATGATAAAATTGATACTTCTATTGCATTTCCTTTTTTTAAAAATTTAATTATAAATTTTGGATATTTTTACTTAGTCATATCCTTATTTATAATTGTTGGATCCGCAAATGCTGTTAATTTAACAGATGGTTTAGATGGTTTGGCAATAGTTCCCGTAATGATAGTGGCAATGACTTTTGCATTCATAGCTTATGTTACTGGTAATATAATATTTTCTGATTATTTATTAATAAATTATATTGCAGGTACAGGAGAGTTATCTGTTCTATGTGGAGCATTAATAGGATCTTCACTTGGCTTTCTATGGTTTAATGCTCCTCCTGCTAAGGTTTTTATGGGTGACACTGGATCCTTAGCCTTAGGGGCGACCATAGGTTCAATTGCAATTATGGTTAAACATGAAATAGTATTAGCAATTGCAGGTGGTTTATTTGTTTTAGAAACTTTATCAGTAGTAATCCAAGTTATAAGTTTTAAATTAACCGGAAAACGGATTTTTATGATGGCACCACTTCATCATCATTTTGAAAAGAAAGGATGGGCTGAGTCAACAATTGTAATTAGATTTTGGATCATCACAATTGTTCTTGCTCTTATAAGTTTAGCAACATTGAAGATTAGATAAATGGCTGATTATGTTTATGGTTTAAGTAAAAGTGGTGTATCAATTGTTAAACTCTTAAAAAAACAAAAAAAAATATTTTATTGTTGGGATGATGATGATGCAACTAGAAAATTACTAAATAAAAAATTTTCTAATTTAAATTTTGCTAAAATAAATAAAACAAGCTTTAAAAAATATAAAAATTTATATGTAACTCCTGGGCTATCTTTTTCTAACAAAAAATTTTCAGGAATTCATAAAACAAAAATCAAAAGAGACTTAGATTTATATTATCAAAATTTAACAAATGAAAAAATTGTAGCGATTACAGGAACAAATGGAAAATCAACTACAACAAAATTAATTGGAGATATATTAAGAAAAAAATATAAAAATACATTTGTTGGTGGAAATATTGGTGAGCCTTTGTGTAACTCTTTAACAACTAAAAAAAAATATTCACATCATGTAGTCGAGTTAAGTTCTTTTCAGTTAGAGGCCATAGTAGATTTTAATCCAAAAATTTCTATTTTACTGAATCTCTCTAAAGATCATCTTGATAGATATAAAAGTTTAAAATATTATATTTCTGCTAAAAAAAATATTTTTAGTATGGGTAAAAATAATATAAATCTAATTTCTTTGGACGATATATATTCCAAAAAAATATTTAATGATAATTGTATTAAAAATAAAATTTCTTTTTCAACAAAAAGTCCAAATGCAAATGTTTTTTACCAAGAAGACCATATTATAGATCGTTATTTTTATAAAAATAATAAATTTAAATTAACTAATATTTCTCTTGATTTAACAAATAATTATAATTTACAGAATATTTTAGCTGCCTACATTGTTTGTAGATTTTTAAAAATTCCAATTAAGTTTTTTAAGGATGGTATAAAAAAATTTAAAGGATTGCCTTATAGATCTACTATTGTTCATGATTCAAATAAAAAATTAATAATAAATAACAGTAAAGCTACAAATATTAGTTCTTCATTAGTTACTTTAGAAAATAATAATAATATATATCTGATTTTAGGAGGAACCGCTAAAGAAGATGGCTTTATTCAATTTAAAAAATTTAAAAATGATATAAAACAGATTTATATTTATGGTAAATCAAGGTTATTAATAAGTAAGCAAGTTAATTTATTTAATATTTCAAAAACATTTAAAAATTTAGATCAAGTTATTAATTCATTATGGAAAGACATTTCTTTGCATGATGAAAAATCTACTATCATATTTGCACCGGCTTGCACTTCTTTTGATCAATTTAAAAATTTTGAAGAAAGAGGTAGTTATTTTAATCAATTAATTTTTAATAAAATAAAAAAATGTTCATAAAAAATTTTTGGAATTCAATTGATAAACTTAATTTTTTATTAATTTTAATTTTAGGTTTATTAGGTGTTCTTTTATCTTTCTCTGTAAATCAAAATTTTTTATTTATAAATCGACACAGTGTTTTTTACTTATTTAGTCTAATTATAATTGTTTTTCTTTCACAGCAAAATGATAAAAATATTAGAAGATTTGCATTATTTGGTTTTATTGCCTTAATAATATTACTAATATCTTTATTTTTTTTTGATTACGAAATTAAGGGCGCTAAAAGATGGTTAAGGATATTTAATTTTTCTTTTCAACCATCTGAGGTGATTAAACCTTTTTTTATTATTTTATCTTCTTGGGGAATCGCTCAGTCTATAAAAGAAAAAAAATATTTTTTACCTTCTACTTTTATTGCTTTTGTTATTTTAATTGCCCTGGTTCTTTTACAACCAGATTTAGGAATGACAATTCTAATTTCTTCTACTTTTTTTTGCCAATTATTTATTGCTGGTTTGCCTATCATGCTTGTGATTTATGGCTTAATATTAATTATGATAGTTTCAGTGACTTCCTATTTTTTTTTAGATCATGTTAGAATTAGAATAGATTCATTCTTAGGAAATGCAGACACTTATCAAATTGATTTAAGTTTAATGGCGTTTAAATCAGGTGGAATTTTTGGAAAAGGACCTGGACAGGGGGATCTTAAGGAAAAAATACCTGATGCTAATACTGATTTTATATTTGCAGTAGCTGGTGAAGAGTTGGGTCTTGTTTTTTGTATTATTATATTGATTATAATTTTATTAATAGTTGTTAAAACCTTGTTAAAAGTTCTAAAAAATAATAATCCATATAAAATTATAGCAGTATCAGGTTTAATTTGCTCTTTTGGTCTTCAAAGTCTAATAAATATTTTAAGTTCACTAGGAATGATACCAACTAAAGGCATGACTTTGCCATTTGTTAGTTATGGTGGTTCATCAATGCTAGCAACTGGTATTCTATTTGGTTTTCTTTTATCATTAACAAATATAAATAATAATGAAGAATAGTATCCTTATAATTACTGGTGGAACAGGTGGCCACGTTATTCCAGCAGTTAATTTTTATAAATATATAGAAAGAAAGAACATTGAAGTTAATTTATTAACAGATAAGAGAGGAAGTAAATATATAAATGGGATAAATAAACAAAATATTTATAAAATTAACTCTTCACATTTATCTGGTAATATTTTTTTCAAATTAAAAGCAATTTTCAAGTTATTTATAGGTTGTTTTCAATCTTTGAGAATTTTTATCAAACTAAAACCAAAAATTATTGTATCATTTGGGAGTTATGCATCCTTTATGCCATTAGTATGTTTTATTTTATTAAAGTTTTTTTATAAAACAAATTTATATTTACATGAACAAAATTCTGTAGTTGGTCAAACTAATAAATTTTTCATTAAATATTCAAAAAAAATATTCATGCATTTTAATAATGATTATAAAACTTTAAAAAAATATTCTGATAAAATTTTAATTACTGGTTTACCTCAAAAGGAATTTGATGATAATTTAAATTATGATAATAAAAAATATAATTGTAATTTCAAATTTTTAGTATTCGCAGGTAGTCAAGGGTCAATTGAAATCCTAACTATATTTAAAGAAATTATTCATGAGTTAAAAAAAATTTCAAATTTAAAAAATATTCAGTTTA
>Ga0209252_1002347_pt1 | contig 11421 bp, 11 predicted proteins | sample SaaInlV_135m_DNA_3_FD_184673 | JGI IMG/M metagenome (GOLD analysis project Ga0209252, IMG submission 184673) | Marine microbial communities from expanding oxygen minimum zones in the Saanich Inlet - Saanich Inlet SI074_LV_100m_DNA (SPAdes) (version 2) | ecosystem: Environmental > Aquatic >... | reverse complement strand
TCCGGGGCCGCATGAGGCCGGGCCCCAAGCGCCGCAAAAAAGCCCGGTCATGGGGTGGTTTGCCGTCGGGTTTGGGTTTTTGGGCATATTCACCATCGGCTTTGTGTTTGTGCCGCTTGGATTGATCTGTTCGTTGATAGCCTTGTTAACGGGCCAAGCGATCTGGGGGTTCATCGGGTTAATGTTGGCCGTGGCCGGTTTCCTGACGTCGCCGAAACTCTGGTTGATCGTCGGGTTGAGCGCCTTTTATGCGACGTTTGATTCGAACGAATATATAAAGCCGTTCCTGGATATTCTTAAATTGATTGGTATTGGCGGCGGCCTGGAAGTCTGAACACCGGTTGATCTTCAGGCGAAGCGGCTGGAAATCGTTTCGATTAAAAGCCCCAGTAGAAAATCCATGGCGACCACCGCCACCGCTGTGCCGGGCGGAATTTCCAAGGCATGGCGCGTCACAAAAAACGTCAGGGCCAAAATCCATAACAGCGCCATGACGGCCAGGAGATTGGCGACATCAGGTGGAAATGCGCCGGTAATACCGAAAACAGCGATCGGCATGTAGACGATGCTTTGGATAACGGCAATCCAGTTGTAGGCGACGAAATAGCGGATGTAGTTCATCTCGCGGCCCAGGTGATACGAGAACGACAGCATGATCACCGGAAATGCCGTCCAGGCGATGACGTAGGCGAGCCCTTCGATAATCAGATAATGGAGAAAAGGTCCGCCGCCTTCGGTGGTCAGATATTGTATGAGGATCAAGATCAGGAACAACGGCGCAATGACGACCGCGGCGTAAAAGGATTGCCAAAACCCATGGATTGAGTTGTCGAAGTACTCGAACCCCTCAAGATCGAACCGGGCGAGACGCGCCGCGCCGGCAATGCCGACGGAGATATCCGCCACTGGCAGCATCAGACGATCTCAAAATATGAAATCAGTATGCGCTCGTAGATTTGGGTCAGGGTTTCGATATCCGAGACCAAGGCATTCTCGTCAACCTTATGCGCGGTTTCATTGATCAAGCCGAATTCGACAACCGGGCAATGATCTTTGATAAAGCGCGCATCCGATGTGCCGCCGGTGGTGCTGAGTACCGGTGTGCGGCCGGTTTCCTGAATAACCGCGTCGCTAACCAGTCTGCTCAATGGCCCAGGCGGTGTCAGGAAGGCTTCGCCGGAAACTGAAATTTGCAATTCCGCGCCGGCAATTTTTGATGCAATGCCTTGCAGGTGTGCGGCTAGGCTATCGCCCGTATGAATGTCGTTAAATCGAATATTGAACCGCGCCGTGGCCGTGGCGGGAATCAGGTTGGTCGTTTCATTGCCGACGTCGATGGTGGTAATTTCCAGATTGGTCGGCGGGAAATGCGCGGTGCCCTCATCGAACACATGATCATCGATTGTTTTCAAAAATGCCAACAACTGAGGGACCGGATTGTCGGCTAATTGGGGGTAGGCCACATGGCCTTGGGTGCCGCTGACCGTGATCCGGCCGCCCAAGCTGCCGCGTCGGCCGATCTTGATCATATCGCCCAGTTGGTCGGGATTGGTGGGTTCGCCGACCAGGCACGCATCCATGACCTCGTCATTTTTGCGCATCCAGTCCAGGACCTTGAGCGTGCCGTTCACCGCGGGGCCTTCCTCGTCGCCGGTGATCAATAGACTGATCGAGCCGGGCAAGGTTTGGGCCTTTGCCTTAACGACACGCGCCGCCGCCACGGCAAACGCGGCGACCGCGCATTTCATATCCGCGGCCCCCCGCCCGTACAGGCGTCCATCGCGGACCGTCGGAGCAAACGGATCGCTGGCCCAGTCCGCCGCATTCCCCGGCGGCACCACGTCGGTGTGCCCGGCAAAGCAGAAATTCGGCGCGGTGTCGCCGAAGCGGGCGTAAAGATTGTCGACGTCGGGGGTCGCGGCGTCGCTGAATGCCAGACGTTGGCATTGAAACCCGAACGGCTTCAAATATTCGCTCAGGGCATCCAGCGCGCCTTCGTCAACGGGCGTGACCGACGGGCAGCGAATCAGCTGTTTGCTGAGCTGAACCGGTTCGTCGGTGTCGCCGATGCCGCTCAATCCCGCAACAATTCGTTGATTGATGTCTTTGATCGGGTCTTCGCATCGACCTGCTTGATGATCACCGCGCAATAGAGCGATGGCGTCGGTTTGCCATCAACCACTGGTCCGGGCAAGCTTCCGGGGACGACAACGGAATACGCTGGTACCCGACCGTAATGGACCGTGCCGGTGTCGCGCTCGACAATCTTGGTCGACGCGCCGATGAAAACACCCATGGAAATCACCGAACCTTCTTCGACGACAACGCCTTCGACGACTTCTGAGCGTGCGCCGACAAAGCAATTATCCTCAATGATAACCGGACCGGCTTGCAAGGGCTCCAACACGCCACCCAATCCGGCGCCGCCGGAGATATGACAGTTCTTCCCGACTTGCGCGCAGGACCCGACCGTTGCCCAGGTATCGACCATGGTGCCGCTATCGACATAGGCGCCCAGATTGACAAAGCTCGGCATCAACACCACGCCGGGTGCGATAAACGCAGAGTGGCGGACGATGCAATGCGGAACCGCGCGAAAACCGGCGTCGCGGAATTTTGCATCGTCCCAGCCTTTGAATTTTGAATCGACTTTATCCCACCACGGTGCGCCACCGGGGCCGCCGGAAATCGTTGCCATGTCATTGAGGCGGAATGACAAAAGCACGGCTTTTTTGAGCCATTGATTGACCTGCCATTCATCGCCGGATTTTTCAGCCACCCGGGCGCCGCCTGAATCCAACAAATTCAGGGCCTCTTCAACGGCCTCGCGGGTCTCATCGGTGGTTTCCGTGGATATCTCATCGCGCGCCTCCCAGGCGGCGTCGATAAGGGCTTCTAATTGACTGACACTCATATGGGTTCACCTGCTCAAGGGGCTGAAATGGCCAAAAAACGGCCCCGAAGATGGGCCTTGGGGCGGGGGCTGTCAATACGGCCGCAACCGGTGGCGCAATCCGGCTAATTCGTAGTGATTTGGGCCAACCAATCCGTCAGATCATCAACCACATGATGGACATAATCATTTTCAGCGCCTTCACGGCCCCAATCGTTTTCGGAACTGACCCACACGCAGGTCATGCCCATGGCGGCGGCGGGCTCGAGATTGCGCGCCATGTCTTCGATCATGACGCAGCGATCGGGTGTCAGATTGTGGGTTTGAACCAGATCATCGTAGACAGCAGGATTGGGTTTCGGGCGATAATCAGAGGCAACAATATCGTATATGGCTTCGAAATGGTCGCGGATGCCGAGCTTTTCCATGATCCCTTCGGCGTGCATCACCGAACCATTGGTGAAAATGATTTTGCGACCCGGCAAGCGTGCCAATGCGGCGTCCATGGCAGGATTGGCATCGATCGGCGTGAGGTCGATTTTATGAACAAAATCAAGGTATTCCGCTGGGTCGGTGCCGTGGTTATCCATCATGCCCCGCATTGATGTGCCGTGCTCGCGGAAATAAGTTTTCTGCACCTTGTAAGCTTCCTGCCAGTCGAGTGACAGATACTGCATGATGAATTGAGTAATATTTCGGTCAACCTGATCGAACAGGCGGCATGAAGCGGGATATAGCGTGTTATCAAGGTCGAACAACCAAGCTTCTGCCTCTTCGAGGTCAGAAAGCCTGGGGGAACTAGAAGATGGGATTGCGGTGTCCATGTCTGCATTAGACCGGTCACCAAGACGTTATTGCAAGACTGAATAGGCTCTGGCGGCATCGGTGCGGATTTACTAAACTGAGGAAACCTCGAATAGGGTTCGTTTTCGGTTCCAGTGACGGAACTGGAGCGGACGGAGGAAGATGGCGATGAATAATCAAGAAAACGGTCCTATGGACTGACATGGGGGAGGCGGAATCAGCATGAGGTCAGCGTGGCAATAGAGACGCTTCCACGTCTGGATAGTTATCCCGGCGCGGCACTCAGCATGAGCGCGACCGGCGATGTGCTGGTGGCGAATGCCCGTGCTGAGGGCGTTGTGTTGTTGCTGGCCAGTGGCAGCCTGCTTGAGGTCGCGGAACTGGTCAAAGAAGCGGCCAATTCTTCGACAATCGCGGCGGGGACCGTGTCCGTACCGACCGATAACGGCGATATCCTTTTGGAAGTGACCGTGCTTCCGGAAGATGGCGCGGACAGCCTCATTGTGTTGGCCAGGGATTTGACCATGGAGCGTAATTTGCGAAGCGCTCTGGTTGAATCGCGCCAGCGATACAAAGATCTTGTCGAGGTTTCCAGTGATTTTTATTGGGAAACCGACCCCCAAGGAAAATTTGTATTCGTTTCACCGCGCGGCGGCCTGGGGCATGCCAGCGAAGATTTGATTGATCGTGACGGTTCCGAGTTTGTCGTTGACCCGGAAGCCTTCTCGCCTTTGCCGTTTGTTTCCGAACGCCCCCTTGAAGACGTTGAAATGTGGTTCATGGGGAAGGATGAGGAAACCGCGTGCATGTTGGTGTCCTGCGTGCCCTTGTTTCGTGAAGACGAAAACGGTCGTGAATGGAGCGGCACCCGCGGTGTTTGCCGTGATGTCACGGAGGAGCGACGTAGCGAAGCGGCACTTTCGCGTGCCCGTCACCGTGAGCAGTTATTGGGCTATATCGTCAGCTCAGTCCGCGACGAACTTGATCCGCAGAATATGCTGACGGCCGCCGCGACGACAACGGCCCGGGCGCTGGGCGTTGCCGGATGCCGGATTTACCGGCAGACCGAACCGGACAAGGTTTTGATTGCTGCGGAGTACGGAAACACGGAGGAATTAGAAGAACTGGACGAATCGATCCGTGATCTCGGACTTCAAAGTGAGGTTAAGCTCGTCGAAATCGGCCCTTGGAGCACGCTTGCCGTAGCGACGCATTACCGACAGGAAATGAACGGCGCGATCACCATTTGGCGGAGCGCCAAGGGTGATCCCTGGGAAGACGATCATCTGATTTTAATTGCCGATATTGCCAACCAACTGGGAATCGCCAATGAACAGGTGACCAACCATGAGCGGGTTGTCGCGCTTTCCCGCACTGACAGCATGACCGGCCTGTTGAATCGCCGCGCCTTCTTCGAAGAGGAATTACCCCGACGTGCGTCACGATTGGAACGTAGTCGCGAATCGGCGGCCCTGTTTTACGTGGACATGGACAACTTCAAGCTGGTCAATGATACCCACGGCCATCAAACCGGCGACGACGCGATTATGTTTTTGCGCGACATGCTCATCGATTTTTCGCGGCCTGGTGACGTCATTGCGCGGCTTGGTGGTGACGAGTTCGCCATGTGGTTGGATGGCATTTCTTCAGAAGTTGCCGAAGTTCGTGCCACATCACTGATCAAACAAAGTCAACCGATGTTGCAATTTTCAGGTGATGATGATCATCCGCTAGGTATCTCGGTTGGGATTGCGGTCTATGAGCCCGATACCCATGAAAGTATTGATGATTTACTTGCCCGTGCGGACGCGGCCATGTATGCCATTAAGAACGCTGGAAAGGGCGGTTTTCATATGGCTCCGCCCGCTGTTGAGGGTTCTAGCGAAGGTAGTTAAATTATTGTTCAACACGCGAAAACCTGAGGCCCACCGTCGTGAACGCCGACGTCAATAGCGCCGTATCACTTATGAACAGTCCAAGGAATTAGCGCGCAACGCTGATCCTTCGGTGCGGGTTGCGTTGGCGAAACGGGATGATTTGCGTCCCGAAATTCTCTATTTCCTTGCCGAAGACGCAGAAGCCGAGGTGCGCCGTGCGGTTGCTGAAAATACTGCGGCCCCGGGACATACCGATATATTGTTGGCTAGGGACAGCGATATGGATGTGCGCTCGAACTTAGCCGTCAAGATCGCCACGGTGGCGCCAAACCTGTCTGCAGAGGAGCGTGACAAGGTTCGCCGTTCCACCCACGGCGCATTGGAGATGTTGGCGCGTGATCAGATCAAGGTCGTTCGTCAGGTTCTTGCCGATGCGATGAAGGATATTGCCGAAGCGCCTGAGGGTATCGTCAAGACTCTAGCGCGCGACATGGAAATCGAGGTTTCGGGACCGATCCTGGAGCATTCGCCCGTGTTGTCGGAAAGCGATCTTGTTGAGATCATTGAGGGGAGATTTCGTATGACAAAGCCAAGGAATTGGCAGGCCATGACGATGAAAATGTGCGCCTTGAGTTGGCGGCGCGACCGGATGTAAAACCGGAAATTTTGTATTTTCTGGCCGATGAGGCGTCATCGAAAGTCCGAACGGCAATTGCTGAAAACCAGCGGACACCACATCACGCCGATATCATTTTGGCGAAGGACAAAGATGCGAATGTTCGCGAAAGGCTGGCCGATAAAATTTCCCGGCTGGCACCGGAACTCAGCCCCGATGATAAAGATAAGGTCAAGAAGATGGCCTACGACACGCTCGAAACCTTGGCCAAGGATGAATTGACACGGGCCCGCCAAATTTTGGCAGAGGCACTGCAAGATGTTGCCGGTGCGCCGGCGCCAGTTATTCGCAAACTCGCTTTCGACACGGAATTGGTCGTTGCCGGCCCAATCTTGGAAAATTCGCCGGTTCTTACTGACGAAGACCTGATGGAAATTATCGAGCGCGGATCGACGACCGGACGGTTGAGTTTTATTTCCAAACGGAAGGACGTCACCGAAGGAGTATCCGAGGCCATTGTGGCCACCGCTGACGAGTATGCTGTGGCTCTTTTGCTGGCTAATCCGAGCGCGCGGATTCGCGAGACGACCTTGGACCGCGTTGTCGATGAGGCGAAGGATGTCATCAGCTGGCATGCGCCGTTGGTGTCCCGGCCGCAAATTTCCGGATACGCGGCGAAGCGTCTTGCCGGGTTCGTTGCCGCCAATCTTATCCGGGTGTTATCAATCCGCTCAGATTTGGAGCCCGATGTCCTCGAAGAGGTCAAGAAAGCGGTCACCAATCGCATCGAGGGCGGCGAATCTGACCTCAAAGACGCAATTCAATTGGAAGATACCGAGACACCTCTCGAAGTGGCTATGGGGAAAGTTCAAAAACTCAAGGACAAGGGCGATTTGAACGAAGCTAGGGTTCGCAAGATGGTGAGCGGCGGAAAAAAGGAAGAAGTCATCGCTGCACTGGCTATCATGAATGAGGTGCCTGCCGTCGCCGTTCAAAAAGCCATCAATGCGAAGAATATTAAAGGCGTTGTTTCAATATGTTGGAAAGCTGAATTGAGCGCCAAAACCGCTGAGCAAATTCAATCTGTTGTCGTTGAAATTGGCGACAGCGAAATCATGAAGGCCGAAAGTGGCAAATACGCGATGAGCGATTCCGATATGGAATGGCAGTTCGAATTTGTCATCGATATGGCTTAGGGGCGGTCGTCGCGATTAACAACATCGACCGGCGGTGAAATTATTCGCGTATGATTTGGGTGCCGACGCCGCCCTTCGTGAACAATTCAATTAAAATGGCGTGTGGCACCCGGCCATCGATGATGGTTGCGGCACCGACGCCGCTTTTTACAACATCAATGCAGGTTTCGATTTTCGGGATCATGCCACCTTGGATCGTGCCGTCGTCGGTCAACACCGCCGCTTCGGCCATGGTCATTTCCTGAATAACCTTGCCGTCCCGGTCCAATACGCCGGCGACGTCGGTGAGCATATACAATCTGGTGGCACCAACTGCGGCAGCGATGGCACCCGCGGCGGTGTCCGCGTTGATGTTTAAGGTCTCACCGTCGGGTCCAAGGCCGATGGGCGAAATGACCGGGGTAATATCGCCATCATTGAAGGCATCCAGGATGTAGGGATTGACCTCTTTTGGATCACCCACAAGACCAAGATCAAGAACCCGCTCGATATTCGAATCGGGATCGCGCTTCGTCCGTTTCAGGCGTTCAGCTTGGATGAGATTGCCGTCTTTGCCACAAATGCCGACGGCATAACCGCCGGCGCTACTGATACCGGCGACGATTTGTTTGTTGATGGATCCGGCCAGCACCATTTCGACAACATCGACAGTCGTCTTGTCGGTTACCCGAAGGCCATCAATGAATTCCGATTTAATTTGCAGTTTTTCCAGCATCGCGCCGATCTGCGGGCCACCACCGTGCACCACGATGGGGTTGAGGCCAACTTGGCGCAACAAGACGATATCGCGCGAAAAGCGTTGGGCCAGCGCCGGGTCGCCCATGGCATGTCCGCCATACTTGATGACCACCGTCTTACCGGAAAACCGGCGCATATAAGGTAGCGCCTCGGACAGGATTTCCGCCTGCGCAAGCCAAGTATCCTTATAGGCTTCGTGGTCAATTTCATCGTTCATGGCGGCAACCCTATATTAGTCGAACGGAATGGGCCAGAGGGCAGATAAAGCCGTGTCGATCAGATGAATTGAAAATGCGTGTTTGAAAAATTAATCACTTCGGTGATCTCTGGAATCTCTGACTGCCGTCCGCCGGCCTGCCGGCAATTCTTCTCCCTAACAGGTGACAATCAACTGAAAAATGGAATATTCTCTCTTCAAGAGCTTTCGCCTTGATTTGCCGTCCGATGTCAGCGGAAATTCTGCAGTGAGGCGGGATGCCGTTAACGTCTATGGTCGTGTGTAACTCGGACTAGGTAACTACATGACGATACTGATTGTGGGATCAACCGGCATGCTTGGCCAAGCTATTGTGGTCGAGGCGCAGCGGCGTGGGTTCAAGACAGTTGGTGCCGCGCGGCGGAACGCTGAAATATCCGTCGATCTTGTTGATGATGATTCAATTGCGAGTGTTCTGCGAGCCGTCAATCCATCCATGGTCATCAATGCAGCCGCGTTGACGGACCTGGATCGATGCACGCGGTTCCCTGATGAGGCTTGGCGGGTCAACGCGCGCGCCGTCGGCGTGCTGGCAAATCTGTGCAACCGAAGCCGGACGAAACTTCTTCACGTATCGACGGATCATTATTTCGTTGGCGACGGCGCCGCCAGGCATGATGAGACAGCGCCTGTCTCGCTAATTAACGAGTACGCAGCCAGCAAATATGCCGGCGAGGAATTGGCGCTGGTTGCTCCTAGCAATGTTGTCATTCGCACGAATATCGTTGGGTTTCGCGGTTGGAAGGGGCAGCCGACATTTTTGGAATGGTTGACGGATACGTTGACCGCGGGCGATCCGATTTCTCTATTTGATGATTTTTATGTCTCCTCAATTGGCACACTCCAGTTCGCGGCTGCCATGTTCGATTTGTTGGATCGGGGGGGGAATGGCCTGGTCAATCTTTCCAGCCGGGACGTATTCTCGAAAAAGACGTTTATTGAGAAGTTTGCCGCGAAGTTCGGATTTCCACTGATTGAGGCGAGGGCGGGCAGTGTTTCGGAACTTGATATACCCCGCGCCGAGAGCCTTGGGTTGGATGTTGGCAAGGCAGAGAGTATCCTGGGCTGGAGATTGCCTGGTTTAGGCCAGGTCGTTGACAATTTGTTCGATGATCATGCGAGAAGACAATGCATTGCGAGTCCGAAATCCTCATAGGTGACCGGTTAGTCTCTGCCCAATCACCAACATATTTTATCGCTGATATTGCCGCCAATCATGATGGTGATCTGGGCCGCGCGAAGGACCTTATTTGGTTGGCCAAAGAAGCCGGTGCGGAAGCCGCGAAGTTCCAACATTTTTTGGCGGGTGAAATTGTCAGCGACCATGGCTTTAAGACCATGGGCGGACAGCAAAGCCATCAATCAACGTGGGAGAAATCGGTTTTCGAGGTGTATGAGCAATATCATTGCCCGCGCGATTGGACGGAAGAACTCCGAAAAACTTGCGCTGATGCGTCCATTCATTTCATGACCACGCCCTATGACGCAGAAGCCGTGGACATGTTTGCCAACATCGTGCCGGCCTTCAAAATTGGTTCTGGAGACATCACCTGGTTGGAATTTATTGAGAAAATAGCGTCAAAAGATATCCCAGTGTTTTTGGCCTGTGGGGCATCCGACATGGCCGAGGTGGAAGACGCTGTCGCAACGATTTTGGCCTGCAATCCGAAACTCGTTTTGATGCAGTGCAACACCAATTACACCGGCGATATTGAAAATTTCAAATACATTAATTTGCGGGTCTTGCGGGCTTTTGCGGAAAAATGGCCCGACCTGATATTGGGGCTTTCCGACCATTCGTTTGGCCATGCTTCGGTTCTGGGTGCCGTGACCATGGGCGCGCGGGTCGTCGAAAAACACTTTACCGACGATAACAGCCGGACCGGCCCCGACCACCATTTCGCCATGAATCCCAAGACGTGGCGCGAAATGATAGATCGCACTCGAGAATTGGAGGCCACATTCGGTGACGGCATTAAAAGAGTTGAAGGCAATGAAACCGACACCCTGGTCATTCAACGCCGCGCCATAAGATTGAAAGAAGATTTGCCGGCGGGGACGGTTCTGGATCGCGATCATCTGGAGATTCTACGCCCTTGCCCAAGTGATGCGATTTCGCCCAGGCAACTGAGTGATGTTCTAGGAAAGCCGTTGCGGTGCGCTAAAAACGCCCACGAGCATTTAACTTGGCCGGACATCAACTCGGTGTAATCATTCCAGCCCTCAATGAGGGAACGACGATCGCCGCCATTGTGGCGGCGGCAGGCCGGTACGGCGTCGTCATCGTCGTCAATGACGGCTCTACCGACGATACAGCCGAGCAAGCCCAATCCGCCGGCGCAGTGGTGGTTTCCAATCAGCATTCGACAGGTTATGAGCCGGCCATTGAAGCCGGTTTTCAAGAAGCCGAAAAACGAGGCCTCTATGCCGCAGTGACGCTGGATGCGGACGGCGAGCATGATCCGATTATTCTGGCTGAGTTTCGAAAGCACCTGATTGATGAGGATGTCGCGTTGGTAATTGGCCGACGCTGTCGACCCCAGCGGTTTGCTGAATGGGTGATGGGGCACTACTGCCGCCGTCAATTCGCCATTCGCGACGTCCTCTGCGGGATGAAAGGCTACCACATGCGCTTGTATGTTGAGAATTCAGGTTTTGATCATTGGCGCTCGGTCGGTACCGAATTGGCGGTGGCCTCCATCCTGCGTGGTTGTGAGTTTCGCGAGGTCGATGTGGTTGGAAAATCGCGGCAAGGAAAACCCCGCTACGGCGGTGCCCTACGGGCTAATTTGAAGATCCTTGGGGCGCTTTACCGGTTAATACGGCTGAAGGACCAAGTCAGTACCGTTTAGCGTTCGTCAAAGACCGTCATCTCGACGGCCGTATCAGGATCCGCTAGGCCTGTATAGAACTCTTCAATGTAGGCGTGGAATTCATCGATGAGGGTGATGATTTCATCCTTAACAATAGCCGAGAACTTCCCACGATCTGCGTCATTGCCGACACGGCAAAGGAAAAAATAGGCGGCAACCAACGCCTGG
>Ga0209252_1002329_pt1 | contig 11474 bp, 15 predicted proteins | sample SaaInlV_135m_DNA_3_FD_184673 | JGI IMG/M metagenome (GOLD analysis project Ga0209252, IMG submission 184673) | Marine microbial communities from expanding oxygen minimum zones in the Saanich Inlet - Saanich Inlet SI074_LV_100m_DNA (SPAdes) (version 2) | ecosystem: Environmental > Aquatic >... | reverse complement strand
AAAATAATAAAAAGAGAAACAAATCTAGTTTTTCTTTGCGGTAATTGCTAACCAGTAAATTAATCCTGGAAGTAATCCGACAATAAGTGGAATGAAAACTGGCCATCCATCTGCTGCGCTTGTCATATAAAAAAACCTAAACTTATCCTATTTAAATCCATCCAGCAGTGCGAAATTCAGAATGGATCAGAATAGAAGTGGACCGGACGGAATTTGAATCCGTGACCCCCCGCGTGCAAGGCGGGTATACTACCAGGCTATACTACCGGCCCACATGAAAAATGAATAAGTTGTGGATTTTAATTGTTGTCTTCTTGGCAAGGATTTTATTTGAAAACAAGATTATTTCGTTATGGTACTTTTAGAATCACAAATTAAACTAAAAACAGGAGATATTGCACCTGATTTTGAATTATTGGGAACTGATGATAAAAAACATTCTCTTAATGATTATAACAATTACAAAGGAATTTTGGTAATTTTCATGTGTAATCATTGTCCATATGTAAAAGCAAAGGTAGAAGCATTAAATGAGTTATATGAAAAATGTGGAAAAGATATTGCAATTATAGGTATCAACAGTAATGATTCTACAGATTATCCTGAAGATAGTTTTGAGGCAATGAAGCAAACAGCAAAAGAGAAAGGATTTGAATTTGATTATTTAGTTGATGAAACTCAAGAAGTTGCAAAAAAATATGGTGCAATGTGTACACCAGATCCATTCTTGTTTAACAGTCAAAAACAACTAGTATTTCATGGCAAAATTGACAATGCCATGAAACCTGAAGATACTGCCACAGAAAAGACCATGATCATCAACATGCAAAAACTAATAGCTGGTGAAAAAATTCAAAATGATTTTGACCCATCAATTGGCTGTTCAATCAAGTGGAAAGAAAATTAAACTTAAATGACCTTGGGCTAGAGATTTGTTCGTGGGCTCGTAGCTCAGCTTGGCTGGAGCGTTCGACTGATAATCGAAAGGTCATGTGTTCGAATCACATCGGGCCCATTTTTCATTATTTCAAATTTTCAAATACAGTTTGAGACCATTGTAAAATATCATCAAATTTTTCAGATGATAAATCAGAAGGGATTTTGGTTTTTTTGGGTGTTTTTCCACAAAGTGCCAATTTCATACGTTTTCCAGATTTTTCTTTAATCGGATTAATAGAATCCGCAAAAAAGTTGAGCCCTTCTCCAGTTTGTGAGAATACAACTACTATCAAAATACCAGGTTTTTGTTTCCAAATTTTTCCAATTAATTTTTGGAAATCAAGATCAAATAAAACATTAATCGATGAAGACATGTCACCCAAATGAAAAACATTCCATCCATCCGAATGGTAGGCAGATGAGGCTGCTTCAGAAATCAAAGTGCTTTGAGCATCAGCTGCAATAGTTACCAAGTTTTTTTTAGGATCAGAAATTACTTGTAATTGGTTAAAAATTTGAAGTGATTTTGAAATAGTTGTTTGAAGCAAGTTCAATTCAGCAGTTCCAATTTTTCCATCATCATACAAATTCTGAATAGAGTCAATTGCAGGTAAGATTACCTCAAAAATCAAACGATTTGCAATGGCTCCAGAATGTAAACAATTTCGAATTAATGAATAGATTTGATCTTCATTTCCATTAGTAAGATATTCAACGTATTGAGAGGTTATTTTGAAATAATCATCAGGGAAATGAAATGATTCCTGACCAGGTGTCAAAAACCACAAAGTCACATTACCGATATTTTTTTGTCGTAACAATCCATCAGCTGCAAAAACCTTGAGATATTTTGCCATAGTAATTCTACTGATGTTAACTTTTTCAGAAATTTCAACACCAGACATTCCAGTATCAGAATTTTTTAAAACAGAAATTAATTTTTCACGAATATCTTCAATAGAGTATCCTCTACCCATAGTGTTCTTGGATTAGGGTATTGTATAAAGACTAATTTTCATCAGCACCAATAAAATAAAACATTATATACTTGGGTACTTTAATGTACGGTAAGGAAAAGTAAATTGCCAAAAGCTGGATTCAAATCAATCACTGTATCAGAAACTGTCTACGATAAATTCCATGATGTTTATCAAAAAAGCAAAGACGACCTAACAATGAAGGGAGTCAACAGTTTCTCAGGTTATGTCACTTACATGTTAGAGGAGATGATGCAAAAGGACAAGACCTTTGCAAGATATGCTCCAAAAATTGAAAAAATTTCAGTCGATGATGATCGTGTTATACTAAAAGACAATATCAAAAATAGAATTGCAGAAGTTGCAGTTCAAAAAGGAGAGTTGTTTTGTCAGCTTTGTGATGAAAAAGATTGTGTACATGTGGGTTTTGTATTCTCATTACCAGATGTCTACGAAGTTCTAAACTCTAAAGGAATCAAAAATCCAAGATAGATTGTATGGAGGAGGTGGGATTTGAACCCACGAACTCCTGAAAGACAGGATCACCCATTATTTGATCTTAAGTCCTGCATGTCCAAAAGCAAATGTGCTTACTTTGGCCAGGCTTGATTACTCCTCCAAAGGATTAGAAATTTGAGCGAAATTTAACAGTTTTGAGTAATTTTGCCCAGAATGAAGAATTATAAGGATTTTCGACAGGAGAATTTCATGCTTCGGTAGCTCAGTCTGGTAGAGCGTTACATTGGTAATGTAAAGGTCACGGGTTCAGATCCCGTTCGAAGCTTCTAATAATTTTTAATTAATAATTCAAAATGACCAGTTCTCTTTTTAGAGTTTGAATTAATTGAACGATTTGCCTGAATCCTACTTACATTCCAAGGTTTCTTTGAGAATAAATCAGATACTTCTTTTGAATCTGAATTTGACAAAAGAACCTTGCATCCTTTTTCATCCAAATTGATACAAAGATCCACCAATCTATTCAAATCATCATAAGAGAAATTTTTGCTAGTATAACTAGTAAATTTTGCAGTTTCGCTTACTGGTTGATATGGAGGATCAAAATAGACTAAATCTCCTTTTTTGGCAGTTCTTAGGACTGCTTCAAAATCACGACATTCTATTGAAACTCTACTTGCCTGTAAGATGTTACTAACTGAACGAAGATTTTCTTCATTTACAATATTTGGATTAGTGTATTTTCCTAGAGGTACGTTAAACTTGCCTTTGCTATTTACACGATACAATCCATTAAAGCAAGTTCTGTTCAAAAAGAGTAATCTAGATGTTTTTTCAATTTGGCTTCTAGGATTATTTTCTCTTACAGAATAATAGTAAGACTGAGAATCTTTTTGATAATTTTTTTCATGATTTTTGAGTGATGTGATTAGGTTATCAACTCTATCTCTAATTGTAGTATATGCCAAAACAAGATCAGAGTTAAGATCAGAGATACTACATTTTTGACCATTTCGTTCAGTTAACATATGAAATAGTAACGCCCCACCTCCAAGAAATGGTTCAAAATAAGTTCCAAAAGATTTTGGTAAATTTTCATTTAAAGTTGGAATGAGTTGTCGTTTACCTCCAGCCCATTTTACAAAAGGTTTTGGAGTAGCATGAATTTGGCTATAGGTTTGTTTCAATAATGACTATTGCAAAATTTGTTATCATTGCAGAACATAAAATAATTTGATCCCGAACTAACTTTTTTCTAGTCACGCAATAGCTTAAATAAAAACTTCGTAAATTGGCTAAATTTTTCTAATCAAAGATTAAGAAAATATCAAGATCAAAAATTTGTTTAGAGATTACTCTAAGGATAAATAATAAAATGAAAAGGTTGGGTGTTTAGTCCCACTTTGACCAAGCGGCCATCCATCTGTATGTCCAAGTGTTCAATTTACAACCTAATGCTGCAAATGTACATCCCAATACTGCACCTGCACCTGCACCGAGCGCAACTGGACTGTTATAGAACTTTCCTACTTGCGGTTCTATCGGTGTCATGTATGGTGGCAATGTTGGTCTTGGATATTTGAATGCCGTTTCAAGTGGGTCTGCTACTGTTATCAGGTTTACCATATTGAATAATGGTAAAGACATTCCTACAAGTACGCCTCCGAACAGTATCAAAGAGTGTTTGTTCTTCTTTGTTGCCCAGTAAACCAAATCCAACAGCATTGCTGATGGGAGCCAAACTGGAGTTACAATGAAGTCATACGGATAACCAAGTGAAAACCATGCGGCTTTGGCTACCCATGTGTATACTGTCATAATCAGGGCATAGTATGTTGCTGTGCCTGGAACGCCTGTAAACGTTAGGTAATATGTTGCACCTACGATAAGCATCAACGTTTGCGATATTGAAAATACCGTGTACGAAGTCCAAGCCCAGTCAGTGTAGAAGATGTAGTCTCCTGCGTTAATTGTTAACAGTGTTGAGTTAACTGCAACTACTACTATGAATAAGTAGTGTGTACATCGTCTTAACCAGACCATACGGAGTTGAGGAAACGGTCGGTATATAAAATTTTATAGTATAATGAAGATCGTCATCAAAAATTTAGACTAGAGCAAAAATACGATCAAAAATGATTATTTTTTAAATTAAAATGAAAAAGAGTGGTATCTGAAGGGTTTTCCTTCTGGTTACCAACCAACGTAAAGTGATACAAATAGTACGAATACAACTGCACCACCAACACTAGCACCAACGATGCCATTGCTGTTCTTGTTGGAACCTTCTTCCATGACTTTAACACAGAAGATGTAACCAATTGATTCTATGATTGTAAGTACGATGAATGCAAAGTGACCACTTGCTGTTGGATATGCCCATGGATAATAGAAGTATCCAGCTGCAGTACCACCGAAAGTAGCTATCAATGCTGCCCAGAATGAAATAGTAATCATACCAGTCATGTTTTCAACGCGTCGTCCAATCATTCGTTCTACATCAGAGCTTGATGAACCACCAGCACTGCCAGATCCGAATCCTTTTGGAAGAGTCATTATGGAATTATTCTGATTCAGAATCCTTTTAAATCTTTCTTAAGTTGTTGGAGCTAGTACGATCTACGTCATTATCAAAAAATAATAAAAGAAAAAAATGTGCTAATGCACTTTTTCTATGGAATTGATCTGCTGTACAATTTGCCTTCTAAGGCCATCTTGTACATTTCTGCAACATATGGGTTCTCACCAGGAGTTTCTGCACCTAATTCTACGAGTCGAGCATATACTCTAACTACGTATGCAAGTGCACCCATGAAAGCCACAACGACTCCCATGTTAAACATCCAGTGGTTTGGAACCGCAAATATTTCCTCTACAAACCAGAAGTGCCACATCTCATTGACTCCAATTGTAAACATAGTTGCTAAGTAACCAAGAATGGTCATCTTCAAACCTGTGTTCATTGAATTATTTGGACCTCTAAGAACTGGTACCTTTCTATCATAGATTGCAGCTGCTCCCCATCCAAGTGGTAATGTGATGAAGTGGGAGTATAGCCACCAGTGTGCTGGTGTAAATGCACTATCTCTGATAGAAGTTTGGTGTAGTGAACCATCAACGAAGTTATCAACTTCGACTGAGGCTGCAGTAGATCCCATAGCAATAATGATGAGCCAGATTTTCTTTAGTCTCTGAATCTCAACTTCTTTTGGGATTAATGCGGGCATCTGTGCCATAATAGTAATCATGTGAATTAGTGATATAAAGTAAGGGTTTTAGAATCTGTCAATTTTTACCAAATTTTTATAAATAAATATAAAATATTTGGAATATAATTAATTTAATAATTATTTTATGGAATGATTTCAATGTTTTTTTCTTGTTTTCGTTGTTTATCATTAACGATAAACATATGATTAAGCGACGATCTTAGTTTTGAAGGTAAAATATATAACGATGAGTATTACCCTTTTGAATTAGGATAACTATGGTCGAAAAAAGAATTTTCGTATTTGGACTAGCTGTTGTACTTGCACTAGGAACATTAGGTTTCAACTGGGTTGAAACTATTATGCCAACTGCAGATGCACACGGTGTCCAAGCACAACTCCAAAGTCGTTTCATTAGAATTGAAGATGAAACTTTTAACAGACAATCCTTACAAACTGGCGAAACCTTGACTCTTCAAGGAACATTAGTCAGTCTTGTAGAAAGAGATCTTAGAGGATGGATATCCATTTTCTCAGAGTCAACCAATGCAGGTAACAGATGGGAGATGTTAGCAAGAGACCCACCAGGAAACGTCTTTGACATTCCAGGTAATGCTGTTGTTGAATATTCACTATCTGCAAAAGCACTTGAAGCAGGTGTATACCACGTACACACCCAACTCAATGTAGCCAAAGTTGGTCCAGGACTCGGTCCAGGTCAAACAGTTGTCGTTGAAGGTGATCCAATTATCAAACCAATTCCATATACCAATATTGCATACCAGTCAATCATGATCGGTGTCGGATATGTTATTACGTTTGCAACACGACCTTGGCAAGTAATTTAACCAAATCCACTCTTCCTTTTCATTTTATAAATACCGATAACGCTATGCGTTATTCAACACATCATAAAAAATACTAATCCCATCAGATTTCAAAAAAAACTGAAATGTAAAATCAAATCGTAAAATTTTATCAGAGTCAAACAGAGTAAAAGAAAGGACTTTAAGGAATCTGATTAAAATTATCACAATGATTTGGCCAGGAACTGGAGATCCATACAAGAGAAAGAAAACCATCAGATTTCTAGCAATCACTGCAGTGATTGCAATATCAGTGGGAGTTGGAAGTACTTTGATTCAAGGATATCTTGGTCAAGATAATACTCTCAAAGCTTGTGTTAATGACAGACAGACTCCATTTAAAATCAAAGCAACATTGGAAATTTTTATCGATGGTGAGAAAGTAGACATTCCAGCAAATGCATTGAATAGTGATGAATGTCAAAGATCCATGTATACTCTAACTAATGATGGTACGATTTATGCAGAATGGGAAGAAGAATTCCCATTTGAAATAGGTCACTTTTTGTGGATGTGGGATTTTCCTCTAAGAGATATGGATCAGAGTAAATCAGCAATCTATGTGAATGGTGAAAAATCAACCCATTTCATCAACCATCCATTGCAGAATGGATATCACTACAAAGCAGAATTTACATCAAAAGCATATGATGACTCAAAAGATACAGACTTCCTTCCAGAAAATTAGTAATTGCGGACTTTAAAAAAAATCAAATTTTTTGAAAAATAAAATTCGTGCAAGTTTGAACTTAGAAAATTAAAAATAATGAAAAGATGAAAAGTGGTAATTTTACCAGTATTTACCGTTGTCTGGAATAAGACCGATACCTTCTCTTTCAAAGTGTCTGTCTAATTCGTCAACCCATCTCTCACGGTTGTCTTTGTAAGCCCAGCCGTGTACACGTAACCAGAATGATATGATAGCCAGTAAGAATACTGTAAACATCATGGTTCCGAAGATGTAAATCATTACATCATAGAATAATGGATCATAGTTTGGTCCTAATTGTCCTGTAATTGATGACAGGATATTCAGGAAAATACCTACGATAGGAATCATAATATTTTGGCCCTATTTGTGCGATATATACATTTCTTTTATTTTCAGAAAGTACGAGATCAGTATCCACTAAGAATAGAAAATAAAATAAGAGAAAAGAGAGGTTTATCCTCGACCCATTGCTGCGTATTTACCAGATCTTCCTCTAATGAAGAAGGCTGCTGAAATACCGCCAAATACTGCACCTGCAATAACTGCTGCGCCAACTACACCACCTGCGTCAAGATATGGAGTTCCTGAGCCAGATGCCGGGTTTGCGTTAGCAGATTCAATTCTTCGTCTTTGAAGTTCAAGTGCTTCTTCTAGGGTGTATTTTCCTGTTTCGCCTTCACCACCTACGTTACCCATGTATTGTGCAAATGCTATTGCATTTTCTGCATAGTAACCCATAGTGAATACTACAGCGATTAAGGATGCTGCTAAGAGTATTTTTTTATTCATACTGTTTACCTGTTCGATTTGGTGAATAGTACTTATTTAAAACTTTATTCTGAATTTCAAAAATCAAACAATGTACGAGATCAGTATAAGTAACGTTTAATTTTGTAATTCAGTGAAGGCAAATCATGGGACGAATGCACACACACAGACATGGGAAATCACACTCAATTAGACCTGCCACATTACGTGTACCTTCTTGGGTAACACTTAGTCCTAAAGAAGTTGAAGAATTAATAATAAAATATTCCAAAGATGGTCTAACTCCTAGTCAAATTGGAATTAAATTAAGAGATCAGCATTCAATACCACTAGTCAAACCAATTATCAAAAAAAGTTTGGGTCAAGTTTTAGAAGAAAATGATTTGAAAGCAGATATGCCAGAAGATCTTGGAAATATTGTCAATAAAGCAGTAGGTCTTCAAAAACACCTTAAAGAAAACAAAGGGGATAACAGAAATGTTAGATCTTTAGAATTAATTGAAGCCAAGGTTCACAGACTATCAGTATATTACAAAAGAATTGGAAGAATTCCAAAAACATGGAAGTATAAATCAGTGGTTGCTCAATTAGAGTAGCATGACAAGATCACTAGAAGAATCACTTTCATTTTTCAAAGACAAGGTTTCAGATTGTATTAAAACCGGAAAATCAATTTCTGTTACAACTCATTTAGATTGTGATGGACTTACATCAGGAAGTATTATCACCAAAGCTCTAATCAGGGCAGGAGCTAATTGTACGGTTAGAACATCAAAAGAATTTAGTAAAAAAATAGTTGAATCTTTCAAAACAGATTCTAGAGATTTTCATATTGTTACAGATTTGGGAGGAGGGTTTGCAAAGGATCTAAATGAAGCAGTAGGGGATAATTGGATAGTTTTAGATCATCATCAAATTTCAGAAGAGGAAAAAGAAAATCAAAATGTGATCAATGCATGGAATTACGGAATAGATGGAGGTTCAGAGATTTGTGCAGGAGGAATGGCCTATCTCGCATCAGTGGCACTTGATGAGAAAAATTCAGATTTATCAGCCATTGCAGTCGTTTCAGCATTAGGAGACAGGCAAGATCAGGGAGAAAGAAAATCATTTGTAGGTAAGAATTTTGAGATTGCAAATGTTGCCAAAGAGGAAGGATTAGTAGACATTGATTTAGATTTATTGTTAGTGGGAAGAGAAACTCGACCACTGGCAGATGCACTTGCATTTACATCACAGCCATTTATCGAAGGTTTAACTTGGAATAGAGACACTTGTCTTTCGCTTCTAAATTCATCAGGAATTCAACTAAAAGATGAAGGTAGATGGAGAGTTCCAGCAGAACTAAATGAGGAAGAAAAAAGACAGGTGATTGAGGCAATAACAAAATTCACATCTGAAAAAAATTCTACAGAAATAGCATCAGAATTAATCGGATATACATACACATTTCCAAGAGAAGATAAGCTGAGTTTCTTACGGGATGGTAGAGAATTTTCAACCATGTTAAACTCGTGTGGAAGAATTAATCGATCTGGGGTAGGGATGGCAGTATGTATGGGGGATAGAAACAAAATCCTAAGAGAGGCAGAAACGATCCTTACAGATTATAGAAAAATGATCAAAGAATACATGAATATTTTATCAAATGAAAGATGGCGTATTTCAGAAAGTGAGACTTGTGTAATGGTGAATGGGGAAGGCATAGTACCAGAAACAATGACTGGAACTATTTCATCATTAATTGCTGGATCACCAAAGAATATAGGAAAAATCATAATTTTGAGAACCAAGGGAGAAGAAAATACAATAAAATTCTCATCAAGAAAATCATTTAGTTGTAAATCAGACATTAACCTTAGTGAATTAATGAGAAAAGGCGCTGAAAAATTCAATGGCATAGGAGGAGGCCATAATGCTGCTGCAGGAGCAAAAATAACTAAAGACAAATTAGATGAATTTCTTAATTATTTGGAAGTAAATGTCGTTAACGTGCCAAATACAAATTAGTCTCAATAACATAGCAAAAGAAAAAGCAAAAACAGTCAAAAAAGCTCTAGAACCAGATAATGTCAATTTTCCAGAAGGATTAAGTCTCAATATTGAAAATATGGATAATAAACTAGTGTTTAATTTTGAAAGTAAGAAAAACATGAAACATCTAATTGGAACAGTTGATGAAGTAATGGAACATATCCAAGTGGCATTAAAGGTGATAGAGTAATGTTAGATCCAAAATTAATCAAAGAAAAATCACAAATGATTCGAGATATGCTCAAATCAAGATCAGTAGATTTTGATTTAGACGGATTAATAGAATCAGATCAAAAAAGACGTGAATTAATTATCAAAACAGATGAGTTAAGAAAAAAGAAAAATCAGTTGGCATTACAAATTTCTCAAAAAAAGAAATCAGGTGAAGAAATATCATCAGTTCTAACAGAAATGAAAGGTGTCTCAGAAGATCTTGGAAAATTGGAATCAGAACAAGAAGATATTGAAAAAATATATTCCAGATTAGCATTAACAATTCCAAATCTTGTTCATGAGTCAGTTCCTGTAGGAATAGATGAAACTGCAAATAAAGAAATTAGAAAATGGGGTGAGATTCCAAATTTTGATTTTAAGATCAATGACCATATTGACATTTCTGAAAACTTGGATGTAGTAGATTTAGAGAGGGCAGCAAAAGTCGCAGGAGCCAGATTCTATTATCTAAAAAATGATTTAGTACGACTAAACCAATCATTGATTCATTATGGATTAGATTTTCTTGCAAAAAAAGAATATTCTCTGATTCAACCGCCATACATGATTAATCGAGAGTCTATGGAAGGTGCAGTGATTGCAGATGATTTTGAAGAAGTGATCTATAAAATTGAAGATGAGGATCTATACATGATTGGAACATCAGAGCATGCAATGGCAGCAATGCATTCAAAAGAAATTCTAGAAGGAAAAGATTTACCTCTAAAATATGCAGGAATTAGCCCATGTTTTAGAAAAGAAGCAGGGGCACATGGAAGAGACCAAAAAGGAATTTTCAGAGTTCATCAATTTGATAAAATTGAACAATTTGTGTTTTCAAGACCAGAAGATTCTTGGAAAGAACATGAGAAAATGTTATCAGTTGTTGAGGAATTCTATCAAGAATTAGAAATTCCACATAAAGTGATGTTATTATCAACTGGAGATATGGGGAAAATTTCAGCAAAAACATACGATATAGAGGGATGGATGGCAGGACAAAAGGCATACAGGGAAATTGTTTCTTGTTCAAATTGTTTAGATTATCAAGCACGTAGGTTGAAGATCAGATTTAGAGACAAAACAAATGAGGATACTCAATATGTGCACACACTAAACAGTACTCTAATAGCTACAACTAGAATTTTAGTATCAATAATGGAGAATTTTCAAACCAAAGATGGACACATTAGAATTCCTCGTGTTTTACAGAGTTACATGGGAAATCAGAAAGAGATCTAGTGACATACCCTTATATTTTGGGTTTGAAGGTCGATAATAATTGGCACGTAGAAAA
>Ga0209252_1002328_pt1 | contig 11475 bp, 8 predicted proteins | sample SaaInlV_135m_DNA_3_FD_184673 | JGI IMG/M metagenome (GOLD analysis project Ga0209252, IMG submission 184673) | Marine microbial communities from expanding oxygen minimum zones in the Saanich Inlet - Saanich Inlet SI074_LV_100m_DNA (SPAdes) (version 2) | ecosystem: Environmental > Aquatic > Marine... | reverse complement strand
GCACACGCCGGCGCCGTATTAGCGGGCGCCAACGAAAAAACGGAACACGCTCTTCGTGACTATGGCATGCACCTTGGGATTGCCTTTCAAATGGTTGATGATCAATTAGACTACCTGGGCACATCAGAAGAACTGGGCAAGAATATCGGAGATGACCTCGCCGAAGGCAAAGTGACACTACCCTTGATCATTGCCATGAGGAACGGACAACCTTACCAAAAAGCATTCGTTGAAGATGCGATCAGGAACGGTGGCGTTGAAAACCTTCCAGAGATGATTCATCTGGTGAAGGCAACAGAAGCATTGAAATACACCGCTGAACAGGCCAATACTGAACGCTGTGAGGCTATGGCGTGTCTCAGTCATGTCGCTGATTCTGAATTTAGAGATTCCATGAGCACATTAGTCAACTTTGTTGTTGATCGGCATCATTAGCCCATAGCAGTACTTGATGAGGGAGGGACAGTCTCTCTGCACATCCCTCCACGCGAGGTCACTGGCACACCATACACTGATGAAATATGCGCCTGCCCGCTTCCGGGTCCAAGGTTCTGGCTGTGAGCTTCTGGATGTGGGGTGCTGTCGGTTGGCTCTGAGTTTGGTCACATTCCGTTACATTAGTGCACATTGGCTCCAATCCCCGTTTACAAGACACCCTTACAATCTCCTCCCATAAACCAAACAGGTTAACGGGTGAACAACATGTACAAGACTATTCTGGCTTTCTTACTCATCGCACTGACTACAGGCTGCTCTACTTACAGCGGCACACAGTCTACTGCTGAAATGGAATTCTGCTGGGAAAGAGGCATGAACTTCCAGTGGATTGAAGAGTTTGACGCGGGTTGTGTTGATCCGACTGGCCAGTCTTCAGCCATGCGAATCTCTAAGATTAAGTGGTTAGAAAAGAACCTGGGCACATTGGCTGGACAGGCTTCACATACAAGCACACGAAACATCTAGGGCCCGGACGGTAATGAACGATTCGCAGCAAAATCTAATAGAAGTTCGCAGGTCATCTGGCCGAAAAGAGTGGATGACCAAAGAACAACTCGAAGCGTTGAACAAACAGCGTGCCCTGAAACGAAAAAAACATACAAAGCCGACCAAACAAGGTTGGAATGGGGTGAAGATTTCGCTTTGTTTCAATGCCCTCTTGCTCATCCCTCTTGAGGCTGTCATCACCAATTTCTTAGTTGGATTGACGCTCTGAACAAAGCTCAATAGAAGGGCGTGTCTCTGCCGCGGTCCTCATTCAAGCGATACCGCCACATCTAGTTGCCTCTAGATCTAGCTTCCTCTGCACACAGTTGTCTTCAGACCTATTACCCCGCCCCGAATGCAGGGCATAGACTAATATCAAGTCGATCGCGGCCGGTTGGAAGACTCGCTAGAGGTGCTGAGACCAGTTCAGTTGTCGTATGGTTGGGCGAAGGACGATACTGGAACATGATTTGGATCATTCCTGTCAGCAGATGAAATAAGTAACGTTAGGATGGTGTAGCATCAGTCTTGGATGTTTCCAGGCATCGTTTACGATATATTTTCGACTAAAAATGTGCAAAGAGGTATATTGGGGGCTTTATGTTAACTAAATTCGTGAAAATATTGACATAAAACGACTATAACGTGAGACTGGCAGTATCTCAATATGATCAGGCTTAGAGTTTTTGCAGCTTCAGCTTTAGTATATACGGTGCAGGTTTAGGGCAGGGTATTCTGGGTGGTCTGACGTTTTACTAATGAAAAATACAATGAGGTAGTTATGGCAACGACAGAAGAATATGGCCTTGGGGTTTTTCAGTATCCTCGTGGCTGGTTCATGATTGCAGCCGCAGACGAAGTTGGGGATACACCCATTGCGTTGCGGTTTTTTGGCCAGGACTTTGCGCTCTATCGTGGTGAGACTGGTAACCTCATTTTGATGGATGCCTATTGCCCGCATATGGGAACACATATCGCGAAAAACACGACGTCTTATGTCGTGCTCGACGGTCAGATTGAGGGTGATTCCATTCGTTGTCCTTATCATGGCTGGCGCTTCAATTCCGAAGGCCGGTGCGATGACATCCCATACCATGATGGACCGATTCCGGCGTCCGCACGTATCAAAACCTGGCCAGTTGCGGAGCGATACGGTTGTGTTTATGTCTGGTATGACTCGGAGGGCGGTGAGCCCGAGTACGACTTGCCTGATCTGCCGGAGTGGGATGAGCCTCATTGGGTGCGCTGGAAGATAGACCATTTGGGAGAGTTGGCTTCACACCCGCAGGAGGTCATAGACAATATTTGCGACTGCGGTCATCTGGGGCCGATTCATGGCTCTACTCTCGAGTACTTTGAAAATGAGTTCCGCGAGCACGTTGCTATCCAGAGACAAGGTGGTGGACATAAGACCCTATCAGAGGGAGCAAACATACTGGAGACTGATACCTGGTACACGGGACCCGGTATCCTGCTCTCAAGAGTGACAGGGCTTTATGATGCCGTCATGTACATTACACATACGCCTGTTGAAGACGGAAAGCTGAAGGCCTGGCATGGTTTAATGGTGAAGGTTGACAATGCCGAGCCGACCGAAGAAGACGTGGCATCTTCCAGGGAGTATCAGGAGGCCAGTCGCCTTGCTTTTGCGCAGGATTTTGAGGTCTGGGCGAACAAAAAGCCGGTTATGCAGATTCTTCAGATCAAGAGTGATGGCGCATTTCACAAGGCCCGTGAATGGTACGGTCAATTTTACAACCCACGAAGCGAGGTCCGGGGGCGCCAGGAAAAGGTCAATGGCACCTATACGGTTAAGTGGCTGCCGTCTGCGCCGGAAGCTGTTTCCGCTGCAGGAAAGTACTGACAGGCGGGGCTCGCTAGTTGCTCGATTAAATAACCCGGGCTGGGTGTGGAATTCGAGGTTCGCCGAGTTGGTCTCGATAAGAAGGTGGTTGATTCCCTCCGGTATCTGTAATGTTGTATTCCGGCGCGAGTTCCGCGGTGACCAGAGTCTGGCCTGACTTTTCCATTAGCGCCCCGTCGGCAGCCAGAGCGTGAATGATGTGGCCGTTGAATTCCGGTGTTTCGGCAACTGCCATAAAGTCGTCGTACTGTTCGCCGCGGTGTCGTAATACGATCTCTGTCCTCTCTGTACGCTGGGGTCCAAGCCAGAGCGATACTGCAGCAACGTTTTCATTTTCGAGATCGATCGCCATATCAGCAGCGAACTTATCGTATCCTACCTTCTGGGCACCGTAAGCTGGCCCGTGCATATAGCAGGCCGAACCAAAGGAGGAAGTGAAGGTGATCAGGCCGTATTGATTCCTGATCATCAGCGGTGCCGCGTAATAGCTGGCAACATAAGCAGAACGCAACCCGATATCGAGAATGCGAACAAGGTCGAGTGACTTTTCCCAAAAACCCCCGGGATCGATCAAGCTGTCATCAATGTAGGCAGCGTTGTTGACCAGAACGTCCAGTCTGCCTTGCTCCTGCCCTATTTGTTCAAAGACCTGTCGAGTCTGCTCGTCATCCCCATGATCGCAGGTGATGCCAATGCCGGTGCCGCCGGCTGCATTGATGGCTGCAATAGTTTCATCCAGAGTTCCAGATAAAGTTTCGCCTTTAAGGGTTGCTGTGGCGGTCCGCCCCGAGCGGCCGGTCACGTAAACGGTCATTCCTTTCGCCGCGAGACCGAGGGCAATACCTTTACCTGCACCACGAGTCGCGCCCGTGACTAGTGCAACTTTTGGGATTGGCATGCTGTTACTCCTGACTGTGTGCTAGGCCGTTAAGTTAACCAAAATACGTGTATATGACAATATAAATACTTTTAGACTTTCATAAAGCGCGAAATAATAGGAAAATAATACGCATAATGTAAATTGCAGAAGAGAATGAATTCCGAAGACCCTCACTGGTATTCCGCAGTCGAAGCACCTGTTAGATCGGTGGGTGATACCCAGAAATGGGATGAGCAGGCAGATCTTGTTGTCGTTGGGCTAGGCGGTGCAGGTGTTACGGCTGCGTTAAAAGCCCGACTGAACGGGTTGACTGTTATTGCGCTCGACTGTGCTGAAGGTGGTGGCGCTACCCGCGCCAGTGGTGGGGTCTTCTATGCAGGGGGTGGGACTAGCGTCCAGCATGCGAACGGAGAAGAAGATTCACCCGAGAACATGTTCGACTACTTGAAGCTGGAAACCCAGGGGATCGTTAAAGATGAAACCCTGCAACGATTTTGCGAGCAGAGCGCAGATAACCTGGAATGGCTGATGGCACAGGGAGTTCAGTTTAGTGGGCCGGTTTGGAAAGAGAAGACCTCCTATCCCAATGTCGATTACTTTCTCTACCATTCTGATAATTCCCTGCTGCCCGAATATATGAATGACGCGACCCCGGCTGCGCGGGGCCATCGTGGGGTGATAAAGCGAGGGCGTAGTGCGGTCAACCTGGGTGGTTCGATTTACGATCCACTCAGGCGACGATGTGATGAGACCGGTGTTGAAATTCATACAAGCGCCGAAGCAAGGCAGCTTGTATGCGATGAAAGCGGCAAAATTATTGGTGTCAGAGCTTTGCAGCTTCCGCCGGATAGTGATGCTTATCATGAGCATAGGAAGTGCAAGTCACGCGGTAATGCGATTAAAGCGGTCTACCCTTTCTTTCTCCCGGGTGCGAAAGTCGTTCATGCCTGGGCGGAACGACTACTGGGAAGGGCGAAACAGATAGAAGAGCAAGATCGCGTCTGGGTTAGTTTCGGCGCGAAAAAGGGCGTTTGCCTGAGTGCCGGTGGCTTCATTTTCAATCGTCAGATGGTCCGTCACCATTGTCCTGAATTCCGGCCCGGGATGCCCCTTGGAACCCCTGCTGATAATGGTGCGGGGATACGCCTGGGTGAATCCGTTGGTGGCAAGACGGCGCATATGGATAGGGCGACAGCCTGGCGTTTTATCAACCCGCCTAAAGCCTGGTCTCGAGGAATTGTAGTAGATGGGACGGGAGCGCGATTCGTTAACGAATCAACCTACGGAGCGACTATTGGTGAGGCGATTGTGCGCCAGGCGGGTGGTAGCGCATGGATGATTCTAGATGATGACTTGGTGCGGCAAGCCTGGCGGCAGATCTGGCCAACAAAAGTATTGCCCTTCCAGTGGCAACTTGGTGCTTTGAATATGCTTTTTGGGAAAAAGAAATTTCGATCTATTGAAGCAGTTTGCAGCCACTATGGGTTTGATGAAATAGTCTTGCGCAGCACGCTTAGAGCGCAATCTGCAGCTGTCCAAAGCGGTGAGACTGACTCCTTCGGGAAACCCGCAAGTGACCTGCACGAATTGAAACTGCCGTTACACATCATCGATGTTTCCCTGGGTGCCAGGTTGCTGCCCTGTACCGTTCTGACAATGGGTGGTCTGATCGTGAACGAAGAAACGGGTCAGGTCAAAGATGACGATGGCAATGATATCGGGGGGCTATATGCCGCCGGTAGGACAGCGGTAGGCATACCGTCATGGCTTTATATGAGTGGTTTGTCCATCGCTGACTGTATATTTTCAGGGTTAAGAGTCGCGGATCACATATCGAGAGAGGGTTGATAATGTCAACTTACAATTTTTCAGACCTCCTGCAGATTGTTGCTGACACTGTTCCAGACAGAATTGCGCTGGTTCATGGTGAGCTTGAACTGACTTACACGGAGTTAAACCAGTTTGCCGATAGGGTTGCCCGTGTGCTGGTGGCCAAAGGGGTGGGGGCGAACGATAACGTTGGCCTGCAACTGACAAATTCACCAGAGTATCTTGCTGGCTTTTTCGGCGCTTGCCGAATTGGCGCTGTGCCGTTCAATGTCAATTATCGATATTCATCGGCTGAGCTAAGCTATCTTTATGAAGATTCACGGGTCAAGGCCTTGCTCTTCGACAGCGAATTTTCAGACGACGTAAAGGAAGCGTGCAAGCCGGGGTCCAGTCCGGAGGTTCTGCTGGAGGTCGGCGGCGCTCGCCTTGGTGAAAACCTGGCAGGGATCCTTGAATCGGTGCTCCCGGAAATCGATGCAGTTCGTCACGATCATGACCTGATCATCATCTACACCGGCGGCACAACCGGTTACCCCAAGGGGGTGATGTGGCCTCACAAGCATTTATTTTTCTCGGCGCTGGGTGGAGGGGGTTTTTTTCATGCAGACGGGGCCGTTACTCATCCTGAAGAACTCGTCGGAAGAGTGAGTGAAGGCATGGCGCTGACGACAATGCCCCTTGCGCCGCTCATGCACGGTGCTGCGCTTTGGACGTCACTTGTTGCCCTGTTTGCAGGCCACAAGGTGGTTCTTTCGAATAGGGTTAATTTTGATGCGAGCCACGCCTGGCAATTAATACAGGATCATCAGGTCAACATTGTATCGATAGTCGGTGATGCCATGGCATTGCCTTTGATTGAAACACTCGAACAAAACCGGTCTAAGCCGGAGGCGGATAACTGGGCCCTTGATCATCTCTTTAATATTGGGTCCGGGGGCGCTGTTTTTTCGGAAGCGCTGCAGCAGCGGTTTACAGCTCTGCTGCCGAATCTTTTCGTCATGAGTTCTCTCGGAGCAACTGAAACCGGCACTGTGGGTGCCAGTGATGTTCAAACCGACGAAGGAATCATGCGTTATGCTCCGCGAGATGACCTTGCCGTGATCGTTGATGGGCAGTGTCTTGCTGAACGAGGTGAAGAGGGCATTCTGGCCCGTTCAGGGATGCTGCCTGTGGGCTATTTTGGTGATGAGAAGAAAACCCGTGAATCTTTTTTGACCATTGATGGCGTTAAATATGCACTCGGTGGTGATGCCGCTCGTCTTGAGGAAGACGGGTCCATTACAGTACTTGGGCGGGGGTCAATGTGTATCAATAGCGGCGGCGAAAAAATCTTCCCGGAAGAAGTTGAGTCAACGCTTAAAGGGTATGACGCGGTTGACGATGTGCTTGTTGTCGGCATACCCCACAAGAAGTGGGGGCAGCAGGTCGCGGCTGTTTATAGCGCGAATACGGATGAGGTTAGCGAGAATGATCTGCGGAATTTCTGCCGTGATTCTCTTGCGGGATACAAGGTTCCGAAGTTGTTCATTCGAGTTGAGAAGGTTCAACGTACTGTTGTTGGCAAGCCAGACTACAATTGGGCGAAGTCTGTTGCCGAACAACTACAGTGAGGCTGCCAGTTCTGCTGCTGATTCCATTGCGCCTTCGATATAGGAGATTCCGTCGCAGTCGCCGATAGTATGAGTGGTAAACCCTGCTTCTTTAAAGGTCTCTGCCAGCGATGTGTCGCCGGAAGCACCTTTGGCTACAATGACGTGATCGGTTTTAAGGCTCCGAACCTGGCCGCGACTATTAGTGTAGCTGACCTTGTGGTTCTCTATGGCGATGTCGTTTGCTTTTCTGATTAGGATAACGCCCAGAAGATCGAGTTCTTCCATCAGTCTCAAACGCCGGACCAGATATAAGCCCTGGCCAACATCGCTTGGCTGGTCCATCACGGTTACAGTGCGACCGCGTTCCGCCAGGAATTCTGCAAGCTCGAGCCCCACCAGTTCACTGCCGATAATGGTGATATTTTTGCCGAGTGGCAGCCACAATTTTGACGCCTGTCTGACCAGTTCGGGGACGGATGTCACTCCGGTCAGGGCGCCAGCCTTGACCATCAGCCGTGTGAACGCACTGGTTTTTAGCTTCAGTCCGGGGTGTGGCTCAGATAGCACGAGAGCCCGCATCTCTTCTCCTGAGAACACAAAGTCCCGATCAGACCCTGGAATTCCTTCAGGCATGCTTCTTTGTGCGCCCGTGGCGATGATGACTTCGTCGGGGTTCATTCGCCGAAGGGTATCCACGGTGGCTTCGGTGTTTATGTGTATTTCTGTTGTCGATTGTTCTACCTGGCGGCGCAACCATTTGAGCAGTTTTTCGTTTGGTTTATAGGCAATGCTTGCAAAAGGCAAGCTGCCCCCCAGTCTTTTGCCGCCTTCGATCAGGCTTACTTTGAAGCCGCGTAAGGATAGTCTTCGCGCAACTTCCATACCCGCAGGCCCACCGCCAACGACTGCCACATGGCGCGGACGGTCGCTTGTGATGAGTTCACGTTCTTTTTCGAAGCCAGCCTCGGGGTTCACCGCGCACTTGATTTGCTTCAATACATAAATTTGACTGACGCAGCAGTAGCAATAGATGCAGGGGCGAATGTCGGTGGGTGTTCCGGCATGGAGTTTGTTGGGTAAGTCAGGGTCTGCGAGCATCTTACGACCCATGCCTAAAAAATCATACTGGCCGGATGCGATGTGGTTTTCCGCTGAGTCGGGCTCGATTCGGCCGGATGCGATTACAGGTATCGACAGGGAGTTTTTGATGGCGGCTGCGTTACTGACCATCCGATTAGGGACATGTGGGATGTTTGACTCTGAATGCAGTGCACCTCGATTCGCATCATGGTATGCGGAGACAGTTATTGCGTCTACGCCCGCTTTTTCGCTGAGCCGCGCTGTCTCGATTGCATCTGTCAATGTGATACCGTCGGTTTTGCCATACTCAATTGAGTCCAGTTTGCACCAGAGTGGAAAGTCATCACCGACGGCCTTGCGGACACTTCCGATTATCTCGGTGAGCAGCCTGGCGCGATTCTCGAGACTCCCGCCATAGCGATCGTCGCGTTGATTCAATGCCGGGGAGAGAAAACCGGAAATCATGTAGCCATGTCCCCCATGAATCTCGATGCCATCGAACCCTGCTTCTTTTGCGCGCGCGGCGGCGGAGCCGAATTGGGCGACGATCTGGTCGATATCATCCTGGTTCATCACCTGTAGCTTTGGGGTTGGCATATCGGCATCCATAAAGGCTGCCATTTCGCTTTTCAACATCCCTTCAGCCAGGTTGCTGACGCCCTGAGAAGGATAGGATGGCACCAGGATGGGCCGGCCGGTCTTCATGTCCTGGGCGGCGCTCAGTCCTCCATGATGCAGTTGTGCTGCGATCTTTGTGCCGTGGTGATGAACTGCCGTCGTCATTGTTTTCAGGCCGGGAATGAACTTGTCTTCTGAAATTCCGACAGAACGGGGAATGCTGGCACCGCTGGGCCACGCGATGCTGGTGACTCCCATAACGATGAGGCCGATGCCTCCCTTCGCGTGTCGTTCGTGGAAAGCAACAATACGATCACCGCAGATACCATCTTCGTTGGCGAGATTGATGCCCATGGCGGATACAACCATGCGGTTCCTGGTCTCTAACGTGCCTATTCGGCCGGGACTAGTCAGGTGCTGGAATTTTTTACTCATGAAGTATCTCTTGCTTCGTTACATTGGTGACCCGGGGAGGCCAGGAAAGTAAACGCCGGTCGTCATTCCGCCATCGATGACGAGTTCAGTGCCATTACAGTAGCTCGAGGCATCAGAAGCAAGATAGGTTACGCCTCTGGCGATCTCCTCGGGTTGGCAACCTCGTTGCATGGGGACAAAGCCGAACCCCTTGTCGATATCTTCTTGTGGTGCGTTCCCAGGGTTGGTCATCGGCGTGTTGACACCACCGGGATGCACAGTGTTAACCCGCACCCCGTGAGGTCCAAGTTCTAAAGCAGCCGCTCTGCTGAGTCCCCTGACGGCGAATTTGCTGGCAGCGTAAGCGCTGACAAAGTTGCTTGGCATCATGGCTGATGCCGACGACGTATTGACAATGACGCCCTTCCCGGCAGCTTTCATATGAGGGATCACTGCCTGCATACCGAGGAAAGTGCCGGTGACATTGACATCCATTAGCCTGCGAAAGTCGTCCGGTTTTATATCTTCAATGAGCCCGAAGGATAGAATGCCTGCGTTGTTTGCCAGAATGTCGATTACGCCGTGTTCAGCTAGCGTCTTTTCCACCAGGGCTTGCCAGGCTTTTTCTTCGCAGACATCGAGCTCCACCGTTGAGAGTCCTGGGCCCGAGATACAGGCCAATTCCTCCTTGAGAATATCCGCGCAGATGACGTGCTTTGCCCCTGCCTTAATGAAATCGTCGGCGATGGCCAGGCCAATACCTCTGGCAGCGCCGGTAACGATAGCGACCCTGCCTTCCAGAGAGTGGGGGTGATTCATGATGTCGTCCTTCCAGTCAAGATTGCGCGGCGTGGTGTGCTGCAAGATAACCAAAGGTCATAGCAGGACCCAGCGTGGAACCTGCGCCTGGATAGCTGCGCCCCATAACCGAAGCAGAGGTATTGCCGATAGCATACAGACCCTTAATCAAGTTGCCGTTTGTATCGATGGCCTGTCCATTTTCATTGGTCAGAACGCCACCTTTAGTACCGATATCTCCGGGGAATATTTTTATTGCGTAAAACGGTGCTTTTGCCAGGGGAGCAAGGCAAGGGTTCGGTTCGCTTCGTGGGTCTCCATAGTACCGGTCGTAGCCGTTGACGCCACGGTTAAAGTCCGGGTCCTCGCCTTTTTCCGCATACTCATTGAAACGGTTGAAGGTCTGTTCGAGCACCGCCGCGTCCACGCCAATTTTGTCAGCAAGTTTACTGATACTCTCGCTTCGGTGCATGATGTCTTTCATGCTGGCTTTTACCAGGCCGTCTGTCTCTGGAGGTCCGGGGAGAAGAGGACCGACCGGGTACTCGCCGCGATATTTGGCGTCGAAAATAAACCAGGAAGGAATCGTGGAGCAAGTGTCGGAATTTAAACGCATCATCTCGCCGCCGGCAACGTGATACGAGGCAGACTCGTTCATGTATCGCTCACCCTGCTGGTTAACGATAAGGCATCCTGGCAACGCTCGTTCAACGAACATGGGGCGCGCCCTGTCTTCATCGCCGAGTTTCATTGATGGAGCCCACCAGGCGCTGTCCATGAACTCTAATTCGGCACCAATTCGTTGTGCAGATTGAATCGCATCGCCTGTATTGTTGACCTGAGATCCGCTCCACTGCGGAGATGATTCAGTAACGAAGTTACTGTTGCGCATTTCCTGGCTGCGTTCAAATCCTCCGGCAGCCAGGATGACACCGCGACTAGCCTTGATGGTGAAGTCCTGTCCGCTGTAGTCAACAACCGCGCCGGTGATTTTGTCGTCTTCACGGATGAGCTCTTTAAGGGAGATGCCCAGATGCAGGGGAACGTCACGTTTTTTGAGTGCGACTCGAAGCTGTCCAAGCAGCGAGTTGCCTGCGGTTAGCCTTCTGTCTTTGATGGTCCGGTATCGTTGTGGCAGATCCAGGTAATAGCGAGCCATTACTTTGAATGTGTTCCACATCCAGCCAGGTCGTTTGGTAATCATGGGGCGAGCCTCGCCGATGGTCCAATTGACTCTGCCAAATGCCTGCGCGGCCTGATGCATTGGTTGCAGCGTGCTGTATAGGCGTCCTAGTTTTCTTGCGGTAATGGGTACAGGCTCGTGAGACCGGTTCTCTTTGGCACCCGGCAGGTCCATATGATAATCCGCATATTGGACGCAGCGGAAGCTCGCGTCACATTTGTCTTCCAGAAAG
>Ga0209252_1002318_pt1 | contig 11520 bp, 10 predicted proteins | sample SaaInlV_135m_DNA_3_FD_184673 | JGI IMG/M metagenome (GOLD analysis project Ga0209252, IMG submission 184673) | Marine microbial communities from expanding oxygen minimum zones in the Saanich Inlet - Saanich Inlet SI074_LV_100m_DNA (SPAdes) (version 2) | ecosystem: Environmental > Aquatic >... | reverse complement strand
CTTCAATTACAATGAAACCTGGGTCACTTGCAATTGTAGAAAGACCAGTGTATGTAGATGCATCTAGAATGTTGATCTGATTAACCATAGTATACTCTAAGGAACCTGCAAAGGTACCGGTATTATCACCAGTTTCTTCTGCTTCAATTCTGATAATTTGGTTTGCGACTCTATCGCCTGCTTCCAAACCATCATTTGTGAAACCGAATGAGAAGAAGTCAGCAACTATTGGATCAACAGCATCTGTGACAGTTACAAAACCACCCAGAGCATTATGTTTGAAAAGCAAACCGATACCATTGGAATCAAGTGCGAAACCTGATCCTCCAACAGCTGCAGTTGCAAATAGTTGCGTGTTGATGAATGTACTATTGAGTGATACTAAACCTTGAGAGGTACCATTGTTCACAAGTTTAAGGAATCCAACTGGACTAGATGTTGTAAGTCCACCAGCAGCGCCGGTTGTTGTATCAATTAAAGTTGAAGCAGTGGCATTAATCAAGTAAATATCGAATGTACCGGTATTATTGAATGACCTAACATCATAGTTGAATAAATTCATTCCATGAAGTGGGGCAGTCGTTGACTCGGTATTTCCAATACTTGCTCTTAATTCTCCCATTGAGGTTCTAAGATCAATTAGCAGTGAGTTAGTTTCAGCTGCGGCAGGTGAGCCAACAATACTTTGTGTGGTATCAGTTGAGTTGACTCTTCCAATTTGTGAGAAAAGATCAACGGTCATGTTGGCTGATACATAATTATTGGCTACTGCTGCTGTTACTAATCCAGTAATTGGGTGTGCATGAGCATTCATGTAAATAGCAACAGGTCCAGTAGAGTTTGTTGATTCACCTAATGTGAATGGATCACCAGTAACTAATGATGGAATCAATGTTACTGCTGGGTTATTCAAATCAAGATCTTCATCTACTCTGCTGTTCTTGTTGGCATCATTATCAACTAAGATAACTGGAATCTCTTCACCAGAGTTCCATTCATCATCAATTGGTTGAATGTCAATTGTACCAAATTCAAATCCTGTCAAGACTGTCACTGGAGACTCGTTATAATCAATAGTTGCAGAGGTGCCTCTTAAGGCATCACTTGTAACTATGAGTGCTGAAACATCTGATTCATCATATGTTCCAAAGACTCCTGTGTTTGGTCCTTGTTCTGTAATTGTAATTGGTTGTGAACCTACACCTAATCCTTGACCTGCTAAATGTGTAGTAGCGGTATTACCAACGGCACATGTAGATACGTCTTGGGTACATCCAGTTAGGATTGAATCATCATTATCTTGTAAGGTAATGACGTTAGTACCAGAAGATTGTGCATCGACATTTAGTATTAAGACACCGTTATCTTCAATCATCAAAGATGAGAAGTTACCGGAAATATCAATAACACCATTGTCATCGGCTGCTCCTGCTGCTCCACCATTTTCGTTAAAGACTTGGTAGTTTGTAGTTAAACCATCTGCTGATGCAGATACTCCTGTATCAGTGTTAGCTGCTACAAAAGAAGAGTTTGTTCCAAATGTCCAAGAATCTTCATCGGTTGGATCAATGTTAAGCCATAGGTCTGTTACGGTTAAGTGAACTTGTGCGTCTCGTGTGTATACTGATCTATCCATGGTTACCCCGGCAAATTGATCAACAGTATCAAAAGTAAGTGTTGTTGATTGAACACCACCACCTTTGTTGTACTGTACGACAACATTACCTGTTGGGTTTAATGCATAGAGTTGAATGAAAGGCCATAAACCATCAACATCAGCTGCACCACCACCTGTTACAGTGGTTGGAAGTCCAAGACCAATTTGACCGATTTCATCATCGGTTGCTGTTGTGTCAAGGGTACTGTTAGGTACTTTAGCTTCTCTGACTACGTTGTTGGTTGCATTTGTAGTTACTTCGTTTGGTGTACCAACTGCAGCACATGCTGTTGTTATAGCAGCACCTGTTGCGGTTCCGTTTTCACCACCGAGAACACCACCAATAGCAGGAACGGCAATACCGTCGGTATCACCGATATCAAAACCGATGTAACCATCAGTACCATCAGCATTACTACAGAGGGTACCAAATTCTAAACCTTGATTTGCAAGGCCAACTTGGCTATCACCACCTACGTTTAATGCTGTGTTATCTGCAATGGATGCTTGTGTTCTATCTGCAAAGTAACCATACCAGTTACCATCGACGGCTTGGATCATTCTCAGAACTTTACCGTTGATTGTAACATCTGGCTCACCTTTTGCTTCATCAGTATCATCGATATCACTATCAATTACAACTACTTCAATGACCTGAGGTCCTGACATGTAGTTATCAAACTGTGAGTTTTCTGCGGATACAAAGAGGTTGGCGTTGGCTGCAAATGCTGGTTCCATTCCTGGAATTGCAAATGACATACCACCGGCAACCATAATTGTCATTAATGTAAGACTAGTTATTTTACGTCCTATTTCGTTATTCATGTTATTGACTTTTTTCTTAAAAATTTCTATTTAAGCCTAATGGACGAATTGTCCACATATTCATTAAAAATTGAGATAATTTCATTGAAATTATAAATTTTATGAATTTATTCTAAAATTGATTATAAATATCACATATATATTTAAAATTTCTTATTTGATCTAAATATTTTTCAATATTTTATCTGAATTATGTAATAATTACAGACTAAATTAAGCATTGATCTCTTTTCCTAAGAGAGTTTTGTATAATGAAATTGCATCAGATTCATCTTTTGGCCCAACTACAACAGCAGAACCTTTCTTCATAAAACTTACAGATAATTCATCAGTTCTCATAGATAATCCCAAATCTCCCTGATTATCTACAAGAAATCCTTTTTCTTTTGCAATACTAGTTACAACATGGACATCAAGATCAAATGTATCAGTTGGAGTAATTGAGAAAGTTCTTTTTCCTCTGTTTCTGCCACACAATTCTTCTAAAATTAATTCTTCTTTTGTAATAACTTCAAGTTTACCAGTTCCACAAATTGGACATTCTTCTGCTCTAAAAGTTCTAGTGTTGTTAAAATCAAGATTTTCCAAATCAATATGTAAAATTTTTGCTGAAAGACTAGGGTTTTTTCCAATAATTATCTTTACAGCTTCTGCAACTTCAATCCCACCAACAATAGATAGTATTGATGGGTGTACACCTTCAATGCTACAAGTTGGCATTGTATCTTCATCTAATTCAGGAAACATGCAAAAATAACATGCAGATTCTTTTGGTAAAACTGTAAACACTTGTCCTGAAACACCAACTGCTGCACCTGTTACAAATGGAATATTTAATTTAACACATGCTTTGTTTAATGCATATCTTGCATTGACACTATCAAGTGCATCAATTACAACATCACATCCATCAATTACTTCAATTGTATTATAATCATTTACAGAAATTGCTAATGCTTCAATATTACAATCAGGATTTAATTTTTTTAATTTCTTTGCAGCAACTTCAACTTTTACTTGTCCTACATCATCTTCATCAAACATTGTTTGTCGATGTAAATTAGATAATTCAATTACATCTCTATCAACAATTCTCAAAGTTCCAATACCCATTGCAGCAAGTCTTGTAGTAATTGGATTACCTAATCCACCAGTACCAACAACACAAACTTTAGCATTTTTTAATTTTAATTGACCATTATAACCAATTTCTTCAAGCATGACTTGACGAGAAAATCTATCTAAATCTTTTTTTGATAGTTCTTCAGAGCCTCCAGCTACTGCAGGTAAAATGTATACATCATCCCCATCCTTTAGAACAGTAGCCAAACCATCAGAGAATTTTGCATTCTTTCCATTAATGTAAATATTAATCAAAGAACGTGGAGTTCCATCACCTTCTAGCACTCTACGTTTAAAATCATCACCCATTATTTCAGATACTTTTGCAAATGTATCTTGTAATGAATCAGATGAAATATCTATTTTCTTTTCACCACCACCCGAATTAAGAACGGAAGGAATTGTAAATGTAATTTTTGCCATTTTAATTTATTACCGCCGAAATTTCTGCAATATCTGCATTCATTACTTTTGGTTTTTCTAATACTTCCATGATAGATTCGGTTGCTTTTAGACCATTTCCAGTAACATAACATACCACTCTATCATTTTTGTCAATCTTACCTTGTTCAACCATTTTTTGTAATACAGAAATTGAAACACCACCTGCAGGTTCTGTAAATATTCCTTCAGTCTTTGCCAATAAAATAATTGCATCTAAAATTTCTTTATTGTTACATTCTTCTGCAAAACCATTGTATTGAGCTAATCGTTTTAGTACATATCTACCATCTCCAGGATCACCTATTGCAAGACTCTTTGCAACAGTGTCAGGATTTTCAACTGGAATTACGTCTTTGGAATTTTTCTTAAATGCATCAACAATTGGTGCGCACCCATGTGGTTGTGCTGCAATCATGTGCATGTTTGAAACATTATCAAGTAATGAAACTGTTTGTAATTCTTCAAACCCTTTACAAATCGCATTAAGCATTGCACCACTTCCCACTGGAACGATCAGTTGATCAGGTACTTGCCAATCTAATTGTTCTGCAACTTCAAATGAAAATGTTTTAGAGCCTTCTACATAATGTGAACGCATGTTAATGTTTACAATACCAATTCCCTTACTGTCACCAATTTGTGCTGCAATTCTATTTGCATCATCATATGTTCCATCCACTGCAACATAATTTGCACCATAGGATAATGCTTGTGTAATTTTTGCCATCTCAATATTACTTGGTGCAAACACATGACATGGTAATCCAGCTTTTGCTGCATGTGCTGCAGTAGCTGATGCCAAATTACCAGTAGATGCACAACCAACAGATGATAATCCAAATTCTTTTGCTTTTGATATTGCAACACCAGCTGGTCTATCTTTGAATGAAAATGTTGGATTTACAGAATCATTTTTGATGTAAAGATTGTTTAGTCCTAATTTTTCTCCAAGTGTATCTGCTTTGATTAAAGGGGTCATGCCAGCGCCAATACTTACAATATTTGATTTATTTTCTATTGGGAGTAATTCAAAATATCTCCAATAGGTATGTTCACGATTAGTGAACGTATCTTTTGTGATTGTTGGAAAATCATACTTTACATCTAAAGGTCCAAAACATTCTTCACAAACATACTTGAAAGCAGTATCATAGTCTTTTTTACATTCTCTACATTGTAATGATGTTCTAGTCAAGATCAGTATTTCCTTTGATAATATAGATAAAAAATCCTAATATCAAGTTAAGTATTACTTAATTTTAAGGATCAAAAATATAATGAATCATAGTAATCATAAGGGGAATGATAGGATTTTAGAAAAAAGAGGTAAAAAAATGAATTTCTTGGAATTATAAATTAGGAGGAAGGTTTTTAGAGATTTTGATAAAAATTATCTCCATGAAGAATAGTTCCATAATAGGAATAGTTGCAGGAATTGTAGTTATTGTGTTAGCATTAGGAATTGTTTTTACATTTAATCAAGAATCAAATATTGCAGAAGTTGAAGATGCATTTAACAAAGAAATTCGACCAATTGAAATTCCAGAGATTCAAGAAAAATTAGATGAGATAAAAGAAATTGCAGATGAATCTGAATATACTCCTTTAGAAAGAGAGTGGATCACCTCAGGACCGTTTCAAGTTGATCGAAGTGAATATGCCATTGGTGAAAGCATCTTCATTAGAATGGGCGGGATTGAAGAGAATGAAATAGGTCAAATTGCTATTTACAGACCACTTAATTCAACTCATCATAAAATATATTTTACAATTCCATTTGATGGGGAAGATAAATCTGGATCAAATACTTACTTTACTCCTCAAATTAATTCTAAACGTGGAATTTGTTCTATGGATGATTTACAAGGAGAGTGGATGATGGTTTTTAGAGGAACCGATTATCCAAATCTGTATTTTGAAATTAATGAAAAAGTACTTCCAGGAACAGATGTTAGTTCAGTTTGTTAAATTATTTTTCTAAATTATTGTGAAAACAAACTTTTTCACCAGTGTGACATGCAGGACCTGAGGGTTCAACTAGATAGATGACAGCATCAGAATCACAATCAACTAGGATTTCTTTAACTTTTTGAGTATTTCCTGATTCCTCACCTTTCATCCAAAGTTTATTTCTTGAACGACTCCAAAACCAAGAGTTACCAGTTTTTTTAGTTAATTCAAGGGATTCTTTATTAGAATATGCAAGTGTAAGTACATCTTTTGTATTTGCATCTTGAACTATAATTGGAATTAGTCCACCGCTTTTTTCAAAATCTATATCATCAATTGATTTTTGCATAAGTAGAATCTGAGATAAAGCTATTATAATCTTACATGGATTTCATTTTCTTTGAGGGATTTCTTAACTCCAGTTACACCATGAGTATCATAGTGAAAAATAGAGGCAGCTAATGCAGCATCAACATTTGATTTTTGAAATACATCCACCATATCATCTGGTCTACCACAACCGCCTGATGCAATTACCGGAATAGATAGAGAATCAACAATTTTTTTAGTCAATAAAATATCATAGCCATCTTTTGTTCCATCTTTATCAATACTAGTAAGAAGGATTTCACCTGCTCCAAGATTTTCAGCTTTTTTTGCCCATTCAATTACATCCATTCCAGTTTCTTTTTTCCCACCAAAAATGAAAACCTCAAACCAGAATTTTTTTTCATTCTCTAAAAATATGGTCACATTGTCTTTAATATCATAATTTCTTTTAGCATCAATTGCAACTACTACACATTGTCTTCCAAATAATTCCATTAATTCAGTAATTACTGTAGGATTTTTTATTGCTCCAGTATTAATTCCAACTTTGTCTGCTCCGTTTAGTAAAATATTTCTTGCATCATCAATGGATTTAACTCCACCACCAACAGTAAAAGGAATATCAATTACGGATGCAATTTTTCTTACCAAATCTTTGATTGTTTTTCTTTGTTCATCAGATGCAGTAATATCCAAAAATACCAATTCATCTGCACCTTCATTACTATACTTTTCAGCAAGTTCTACAGGATCACCTGCATCTTTAATTGATTCAAAATGTAATCCCTTTACTACTCTACCATTTTTTACATCAAGGCATGGAATAATTCGTTTTGTTAGTGTCATGCTATTTGCTTTATCTCCTCTATTGAAATTTTATTTTCATATAGGGCTTTTCCTAAAATAACACCAAATGCATTTTTTTCTTTAACATCATGTACATCATTAACATTTGAAATACCACCACTTGCAATCACATTAGTATTATCCAAATTACAAGATTGTTCTAAATATTCCAGATCAGGACCTTCCATAGTTCCATCTCTATTTACATTAGTTAGTAAAAATTCAGTAAAACCCATTTCTAAAAATTCCTTAATTGAATCAATGAGTTTAATTCCTGTTTTATCTTGCCAACCATGAATTACTATTTCACCATCCATATGATCAACTGAAATTACAATTTTCTCAGGACCAAAACATAATAGTAATTTTTTGAGTAATTCTTTATCTTTAAAGGCCAAAGTTCCAAGTACAACTCTATTTGAAATTTTTATCACATCAGAAATTAATGCTTCATCTCGTAAACCACCTGCAACTTCAACTGGAATTGAAATTGTCTCCAAAATTTTTTTAATTATTTCAAGATTAGAACCAATTCCCAAAGTTGCATCCAAATCTACAATATGTAATATGTCAGCACCATTAGCTTCCCATTTTTTTGCAATCTCAATTGGATCATCACTGTATACAGTTTTCTGTTTAGGATCACCCTTGTAAAGTCGAACTACTTGTCCACTCATTAGATCTATTGCAGGAATTACTTTCATTTTTTACACACATCAAGGAAATTTTTTATCATTATTTTACCAACAGAGCTTGATTTTTCAGGATGAAATTGAGTTCCAAAAAAATTGTCTTGTTCAACTACTGCAGGAACTTTAATTCCATAATCAGATTCTGCAGTGATAATATCATTTGAATTAGGTTTTACCCTATACGAGTGTACAAAATATACCCAAGAATCATTCTCAACACCTTCTAAAAGCATTCCAGGTTTTTTTATCTCTAAATTATTCCATCCCATGTGAGGGACTTTCATAGTATTTGGTAAAATTATTACCTCACCGTCCATTACACCCAATCCTTTCTCTTTACCTTCTTCACTTTTTTCAAAAAACATTTCCATTCCAAGACAAATTCCAAGTACAGGTACATTCCCAACATAATCTAAAAATTGAGTTTTTGAAAAATCCCTAATACTATTAATTGCAGGATCAAAGTTGCCAACACCAGGAAGTAACAAACCAGAATATTCATTTGATTTATCAAAATTAGTAATAACATCAACTGTGGCACCTACTTTTTCAAGAGAAGTTTTCAAACTGAAAATATTTCCAGCACCATAGTCAAAGATTGCTACTTTAACCATTACATTGATCCTTTTGTACTTGGAATTCCTTTTTGTTTTTTATCCTTTGTAGATGCATTTCTAAATGCAACTGCAAGTGACTTTATGGCAGCCTCAACTTTGTGGTGATCATTATCCCCATACTTTACAGTAAGGTGAATACAGCTATTCAGATTTTGTAATAATGATTGAAAGAAATGTTCTAAATCTTCTTTAGACATATCTTCAATCTTATTGCGTTTGATTAACAAAGTTGATTTCCAAAATGGTCGTTTCACTAAATCAATTGAAGCCTCAGCTAGAGATTCATCCATAGGTACTGATGCATAACTAAATCTAGTAATTCCACTTCTCATTCCAAGTGCCTTATCAACTGCTTGTCCAATTGTTATTGCAGTATCCTCAATTAGGTGGTGTTCAATTCCATCATTTGATTTTGCAACAACTTTGAGATCCATCATACTGTGTTTACCAAATGATACAATCAAGTGATCAAGAAAATTGATTCCTGTTTTGATACTTGTTTTTCCTGCTCCATCTATATTTACAGAAACTTGTATGCTTGTTTCTTTTGTACTTCGATTAATTGATACTTTTCGTTGTGCCATAGTTCTCACAGATATTCTCAATTACTTATTCTAAATTTAATACCTTTGGAAGTAAATGAATTGATTCCAATACTAAAACAGCCTCATTTTTCTCAAATAATTCTAATTTTTCTTGTGGGTTTTTACTAGTACCAATAATTCCACAAAATATGGTTTTATTTCCCATATCAGTCACTCTTTTTGCCATGATTAAGTCCTCCATCGAATCTCCAACATACAAAGTAGATGTTCCATTCATTCCTTTAATTGAATCAAGTAATGGTTTTGGATTAGGTTTTGCAAGATCCCTTGATTCATCTTCTAGAAATACTGAATTTTTTAAATTAAATCTTGCCAATAATTCTTTTAAAGAATAATTAACTGATTCTTTTCCTCTACCAGTAACCATTGCTATTTTTGAATTAAATCTTTTTTCTAATAATTCAAGTAAAGAATTATTTATAATTACATCATCTTGTTCAATTAATCCAGGTTCTGAAAATTTAGAATCTTTATCAAATAATTTTTTGTACAATTCAGATCCATAGAAGAGTTGATCAAAAATCTGATAAAGTGGATTATCATGATGAGTTCCAGGATATGATAGTTGGTTTTTAATTTCAGAAATATCTGTTTGATTTTGTAAATATTTTTCTACAGTTACAATTCCATTTGAATCAGAATTTTTTATTACATCAAAAATAAATTCTGTAGGATCTTTTTGTAATTTTTTTGCAGCAACAAGAGATAAAATTGCAGCATATGCTAAATCAACTTCATCATTAAATCCACCAGTAGATTTGAAACCATCAATTATTTTAAAATCAACATTAATAGAATTAGTAATTTTTGAATAATTTTCTAAAACATATTGTGTTGTTTTAATGATAGCCAAGTCATAGGATTTTGTAATATCAATTAAAACACCATCACAATCAAAAATTATTGTATCAATACTATCAAGGGAATCAATACATGAATCATCAAGATAGATGCCTTCAGATTTTTTAGTCAGAGTCATCCCAATAAATCACGAATTGCTAGTAAAAATTTAGAGTTCATTTCTTTTGTTCCAATTGTTACTCGAAGACATCCTTTATGATTTCCAATTTTACCTAATTTTCTAATTGAAATTCCTTGTTCTGCAAGTGCTGAATAAACTCGTTTATAGGAACCATGAGCGTCAAATAGCACAAAATTAGCCTTAGAATCAAAGACTTGAAAAGAATCATATTTTTGCAATGTTTCAATAATTCTTTTTCTTTCAATTTTGATATCAGTTACTACCTTTTTTATTAAATCAGATTTTTCTAGAGCTAGAATTCCTGATTCAATGGTAATAGTACTCAAAGGATATGGGTATTGCAAGACATTCATAAATGCGTCAGTGAATTTTTTATTTGCAATAAAATATCCTAATCGGAGTCCAGCTAATCCAAATGATTTTGATAATGTTTGTACAACAATAAGATTATCATGATTTTTTACCATACTAGTAAGAGAATATTCACTAAATTCTCCATAAGCCTCATCAATTATTACAAGTCCGTTAAAAGATTTGATTAATTTCTGTAGTTCAGTTTTTGAAAATTGAAATCCTGTAGGATTATTTGGTGAATCAAGATATAAAATATCTGCATTTTTTGATTGTGTTACAAAATCTTTGATATTTAATTTCATATCATCTGAAAATGGAATCGCGATTAATGGTATTGAATATAATTTACATCTCTCTTCAAAGAATCCAAAAGTAGGTTTAGAGGTAAGAACTTTAGTTTGCTTTGAGGCAAAATTAGATAATATCAAATCCAAAATTTGATCAGAACCATTCCCTACTCCGATCATGGAAGTAGGAACTTTAGTGAATCTAGATATCACTTTGATTAATTTATCTATTCTACCTAAAGGGTATTCCCTAACATCTGAATTTTTTTTTGCAGATGTAATTACATCGTTTTGAAATTGTTTAGAGATGACATAATTTTCATTTGAATCAAGTTTAACTGAATTTAGAATTAAGTCAGGTTTTTGATAACCACCAATTGATGAAAATTTCTTAATTTTTTCATCAAACCAGTTCTTTTTCATTTCAATCTACCTCTAACTGCTTCAAAGTGATTTGGCAATCCTTCAGATGTTGTTAAAGCATCAAGGTATTTTGAGAGTTTAGACAATGATGATTTGGAACAAGTAGCCTGTGTATTTACCTTGATAAAATCTAAAACAGATAACGATCCACGAATTTTTCCAAATCCATTGGTAGGAAGTATGTGATTTGAGCCTAAAAGATAGTCACTTGCAGAAGATGGTGTATTTTCTCCAAGTAAAATTAGACCAGAAGTATTAATTTTTGAAGAAAGTGATTCAGGATTTTTAGTCATTATCTGCAAGTGTTCCGGTGCCAATGTATTTGCAAGTTTTATCATATCAGTACTAGTTTTACAAATTGCAATAAATCCATTATTTTTTAAACT
>Ga0209252_1002317_pt1 | contig 11526 bp, 12 predicted proteins | sample SaaInlV_135m_DNA_3_FD_184673 | JGI IMG/M metagenome (GOLD analysis project Ga0209252, IMG submission 184673) | Marine microbial communities from expanding oxygen minimum zones in the Saanich Inlet - Saanich Inlet SI074_LV_100m_DNA (SPAdes) (version 2) | ecosystem: Environmental > Aquatic >... | reverse complement strand
CTGATCAATTGCGAGTATGTAGTTTGGCATATCCGAAGTACTTTACAGACTCTCCTGATTCATCGTCATATGAATTAGCCAATCACTCCTCATGTACCCGCGGTTCACCGTGAAATCAAGTGAGGGTTCCCCCACGCTGAACCCATTAGCTCATCTATTCACTGATGTGACGATCGCGACAATGCTCAATGACGGATAGATGGTCAAGACAAAAGGCGTAACGCTCGTAACACTCGCGACACTTATCGAAGGATTCATAGCTTCATGCTCATCCGCAGAGTTGCCGACGCCCGCCGAAATATCGCCTCCAGCAACAACGATCACGGTCGAAGCTGAAGACGATCTCTCTAGATAACTAAACTACTTTTGTCTTAGGGGAAATAGCTCTTAGACACCTATCCGTCGAGTATTCCAGCAAGTTCTTCCATCTCGTCTGACGAAAGCTCCCACTCGGCAGCGGCAGCATTCTGGCGAATCTGGTCAGGCGTGCTAGCTCCAGCGATCACCGATCCGACTGAAGCTCGACGAAGTATCCACGCAAAAGCCAATTCGACCATCGTGTGACCGCGCTTTTCAACGAACACTTCAAGCTGATCGAGAATGTCGAAGTTCGCTCCCGAAAGCCGTTTGACCTGAGCCGTCGGCGTAAGTGCCAGTCGCGTGTTCTCTGGAACAGCCTGGTTCCGACGATATTTGCCCGTAAGAAATCCGTGAGCGAGCGGGAAGTATGGCAATGTGCCGAGTCCATATTTTTCAGAAACCGGCAGCACTGCTCGCTCAACTCCACGTTCGAGCATAGAGTATTCCGGCTGAGAAGAAATAAACGGGGTGTAACCGTTGTGTTTAGCTGTCCACTGAGCATCAGCTATTCGCCATGGGTCAAAATTGGAAAGACCGATGTATCGCACCTTGCCGTCTTTGACCATGTCATCGAGAGCCCGCAAAGTCTCGTCGATCGGCGTGTCGGGATCCTGCTTGTGGATCTGGTACAGATCAACGTAGTCGGTTTGAAGCCGTCGAAGCGAACCTTCGAGCGACTCAACAATGTGCTTGCGAGAGCCGCCTTTGCCGTGAGGACCCTCTTCCCAAAGCATGCCGAACTTGGTTGCGATCAACACTTCATCTCGACGATCAACCAGCGACCGACCGATAATTTCTTCTGAATTTCCGTGCGAGTAGATGTTTGCTGTATCGATGAGGTTCATACCTTCGTCGATAGCGGCAAAGATCACTTCTCGAGCTTCTTTGAATTCCATTCGACCGCCAAAGTTGTTGGTCCCGAGACCAATTACGCTGACTTCAAGACCAGAATTTCCTAGATGGCGATACTTCATAATTTTTTACTCGTTAGGGGGAATTAGGAACTGGGTTTTTGTGGGGTCGATTATCGTTAACGCCGGTGATTATAGATGGTGAACCCTCTTATGGTTGTTACAACTGTCACTGTGAGCGGAAAGAGAAGAGATCCTTCGTACTCCAACGGGGTACTAATTCCCACTCGACTCGATTCAGGGTATCTAAGTTCAGAATTTTGGTTTAAACCGGTGACGAACTAGCGTTGACGGTTTAATAGAAAATGACACTCGAACAGATCGTAATAGGGCTCATTCGAATCGCTGGATCAGTACCGGTGCTGCGTTGGGCGTTCGCGGGCGCTTTAATCGCGATTACGGTCGATTTTTCCGATCTGTTCTGGATGGGCGTTCTAGATCTAGGCGGACTTCCGAACTACCAGACCTTCGATAAGTGGATCGATGTCGTGTACATGCTCACCTTCTTGTGGGTTGCGAATAAATGGGATGGCCCAGAACGTAAAATCACTTTAGTTTTGTTCGGATTCAGAATGGTCGGATTCGTGGCGTTCGAACTAACGCAGATTCGACCAATTCTTCTCGCATTCCCGAACGTTTTCGAATTTTGGTTCGTATTCATTGCGATAAGACGGCACTACTGGCCAAAGTACGAAATGACCCGACAACGAATCATTAGGTGGCTAATTATCGTGCTCGTACTGAAGCTGACACAAGAGTGGGTACTGCATGGCGGTCAATACCTCGACAGTTTCACACTGTTTGAAGCCGTCGAGGCAATGTGGAACTTTATTGCCTTCTGGAACTAGTTCGAATCGATAAAAAAATTAACGATTTGGCAATTGGCTAAGAAACCATTACCAAACTTGTGCGTCACCCTCTCGGCGAGGATCCGACGCTGCAAACATCGTTCCGTTCTCAAGATCAACTTGTATCGCCCCTTCGCTACCGGCTCCACCCCAAGCACCAGTGGATTCCACTGGTTGCCCACGCTTTTTCAGGCCTTGAATAACTTCCGACCCTGACCTATCTTCGATCTGAAGTACATCCACCGTTGATCGCGGTGATGCCGATCCCATTCCCGCCTGATTGTGAGTCCAACGTGGACCGTCGATCGCTTCTGCCACGTTCAATCCATAGTCAAATACGCTCGTAACTACCTGAAAGTTAGTTTGCACTTGCGTATCAGCTCCCGGCGTTCCGCAGACCAACTCGAGCTTTCCGCCTTCTTCTGCCGGCTTAGAGAAAACCATCACAGGGTTCATAGTGTGTCGTACTCGTTGACCCGGATTGAGATAGTCGATGTGATCGGGTTCGAGGTGCCAGTAGGTCATCCGGTTGTTCATCAATATTCCAGTTGACCCTGCGATGACGCACGATCCAAACATGGTTTGGATGCTCTGGAGTTCACCGACTGAGTTGCCCCAGCGGTCGACCACACAGAAGTGCGTCGTATCGGTTTCAGCCGAATGAAGTCGCCGACCTCTGCGGTGCCTTTTTGCTGCATCAGGCGATCGATCCATAAAGGCCCAAGGATCGCCCTCTACGACATCGGAAGCCGCTCGATCGATATCTATCAGCGCTGCTCGCTCTGCCAAATACTCGGGATTGAGCATGCCATCTATAGGAACATCGACGTAGTTGGGGTCAGCGAGGTAGGCCTCTCGATCTGCGAACGCCAGTCTTTTCGCCTCGACCATTAGCTGCACTGATCCGGACGTCATGTAGCTGTACTGCTTCGGATCGAACTTCTCAAACATCGCCAGCTCTTGAAGCAAAACGTGACCGCTTGAGTTCGGTGGTGCTTCGTACACAGTTCGACCTCGGTAGTTGATCGACAACGGAGCCTGCCACTCAACCTCATGACGTTTGAGGTCTTCGTAGGTCAACAACCCATCGTGTTCTTCTGAGTACCGTGCGATCTCACGGGCAATATCGCCTTCATAGAAAGCGTCACGACCCTGATCGGCAATTTGCTTGTATGTGCGAGCCAAATCAGGATTTCGGCGAATCTCGCCCGGCTTCAGCCAGTTTCCGTTCGGAGCAAATACTGGTCCAGAGGTTGCAGAACTTCTAAGCACCGGATTAAGTGCTGCCATTCGAGATTGAAAATCAGAAACAGGAACGCCATCTTCACAAAGTTCAATCGCAGGGTCTAAACACTGTGCCAGAGTCAATATTCCGTACTTTTGATGGGCGCTCAGTAGGGCATCGACGATTCCCGGAACCGACGTCCCCAAAATACCTGTGTACGGTATGCCGTCTTTGTACTTATCGGCAGTGGCGGCGAGCGGAGCTGAACCGGTTCCGTTTGCAACCTCTACCGTGGCGTTCGCAGCCATGTGAACCATCACAAATCCATCGCCACCAATCGACGATCCCTGTGGCTCGGCTGCGCCCAGAGCGAACGCCACAGCGATTGCGGCGTCGACTGCGTTTCCTCCCCGGTGGAGTATTCGCATCCCAGCCTGAGTCGCCATCGTGTGGTTCGCAACGACCGCCCCTTTGCTACCGATCTTTGGCGGTCGATACGCCTCACCAATCAGCCCGTGCGGAGATAGGTTGCTGTCCATGTAGGTGGCTTTCCTTTTGTGATCGTGAAATACCGATCGTTGTTTACGTGCTACGCAACTCTGAGTGAATTTCAGGCAGTCTAGCAGCCCCTACTCGCCAATTCTCCAGAGCTTGTATATTCGATTATTTCCTTACGAATAATCAGTAACACATGTGGTTCTCAAAGGAACTACACCCCATCGGTAAATAATCCTGACGTCGCGAACTTCTTACATCGGGTATTGGCGTGGAAACGACAAGTCGGCAACCGGCATGATCGCCGTAGCCAGGGGAGATATGTCATATTCGTAACTAGTCCTGTCGGGGCAGCGTTAGCACACGTATTAGAAAAGTCCGGTCGCTCGATGATCTCAGTTCCGGTCAATGAATACGGATCAGATTCCTACGGTGTCGCAATCATGCGAGGCGATCAGACAGACCTTAGACCACGAGCGTTAACGCCTCTTAGAGCAGCGGTGGCAACTTCTCGATCTGACTTTCTAGCCTGTACTGAAGCAATGATCTGAAGAAGAACCTGTTCGCCATTTACCGTATTAATTCCAGTCATAGCAATAGCGTGATCATTCGCTTTAGACGAAGCAGAATCGGTCACCACCATTGCTAGTCCAGCCGAAACAACAAGTACGGCAATTACTATCAAAACATTCCGAGGAGAAAATCAAATGTTCATTGTGAGATTCGTAGTTGGGGGGCAAAACGAATATTCGCTAGAAGTGTCCTTGCGGTGCGATATGGACCGAATATCGCAATTTTGTCGTGCTAGCGAAAATTTTACAACGAACCAGTTATATGCCGGCGAGCAGTAGCGAACAATCACACAAGGTAGCTTCAGATTTGATTATGAACCTGGCCAAACGTAGCCAGCAGCTGCATGTGCCGACCTGACAATATCCATAGCGGCGGCAAGTTGGTCCTTCGCAATCTGCTTCACATTGCAATTGGAGGCGATATGGCAGTCTCGGTTGTACTTGCCTTGGATATCGTAAAATGAGTTACAGCCTCCAATTATTGCCGTTCGGTAGACCGGATCCACGATTTCGTCGAGACGATCGGTTGAACAAGCACCGAATCTATAGTTGCCGATCTCCCATTCAGGAGGAACAGTCGCACCAATCATGATCTCGCCGTTTGACACCAGCCACGGTGCAATCTGTTCGTCAGTCAGATTCCTCGGTCCTGCGCTCAGGCTTTCATTCAAATCATGATCAGAGAGTACTTCTCCGATACCTTCTTGAGCTGTACTAAACGTCTTCAATGTAAACGGACCAGTAATCACGACTATCACCAACAAGAGGATCAATAGCGTGCGCTTAGACGGATTCTTAATCGCACGTTTCAGGCGTTCTTTACCGGAATTATCTTGCTCGTACTGAAGACCCATTTTGCGACCACCCCTTGTAGCCAAACGGCTATGTTTCAATTCATCGAACTGCGTCGGCACACAACATGCCAAGTTTTGGAGTCAGTTTAGACGAGGCAACGTGCGGTTGAGGGAATCATTGCTCGATTACGTCGTAAGGAAGCACGAATCCGGCGTCGGAGAACGCTTCCCAAACGTTGCCAATCGCTGCACTAATTTCTTCTTTGGCGACTTCAGGAACAGTGCAATCGGATGCCCTAAAACACTTTCCTGAGTACAACTGCTGAATACGATCGAGCTCAACGCATGCCGTACCGATCGAATCGGAGTACTTACCAGCTGGAAGCTGAGACAGGTTTCCGCCACTGCATGGCCCTCTCCTGAACGACACGACCTTCCAATCGAGCGGGCCCTCGGCATTAATCATCGTATTTGCTTGAGTCGCTAGCCAGGGTGAAATTTGGCTTGGAACAATCGACGTGAGCGAACTCATGCTCGCTTCAGTGATCTCTTTCTTCTTCGCAATATCGGCAAAGCTTTCTTTTGTTGTGGAAATCCAACCCGGAGCGAACGGAGCAAAAATCACAACACAAACAACGGTGACGATTAAGAAAATCGTGAGCAATGAAGGATTCCGCAGTTCACGTCGTAAGCGGGCACTTTTTGAAGTGTCGTTGTCGAACGAAATATCCATATTAAAGTTCAATCAGTACTGAGATCATGAGTAAAAAATTCAGACCTAGCGATTATCGGACAGATCGGATGTATCGACAGTGCATGCTACTCCCTAATACCACCGCATGGCAGAAAAATAATCGCGGATATACACCCCACTAATCTCTGATTTGCCCCTCATCGTCAGTCGCCAGTCGAACGAGATTGGCGTCAGAGAAAGCCACCTTCAATCGATCTAAAACGATCTGAAGATCCACAACGGCCTCTTCAGGAATATTGCACGCTGAAGTTTGAGTGCATTCAGGAGAATATTTCATTTAGATTTCATCGAGCAGCCAGCAAGCACTCTCAATAGCGTAAGCGTACTTACATCCGGGCAGCTGAGTCATGTGCTCTGCCAAACATGGGCCGTTCTTGAATCTCACACTGAGCCACTCCGCAGGTACGTCTGCTTCTTGCATTCGTACTGCTTACTTTCTAAGGAACGGGTATATCCGGCTTGCTACCGTCACGTTCACAAAGTGTCGTTCTCGAGCTTGCTGAACATCGCTCCAATTCTCTTGCGCAACACCGGAAACCTTTGGGTAAGCAATCGCAACAGGGATAGCGAATACCAGAAGTACGATCAAGAAGACCGATCGCATCGGTGGATTACGCAGATGTTTCCTTAACCGACCCTTTAGGCTGGTGTCATCTTCAACAAAAATGATCCCAGTCATGCCCTAATGGCGATCGCTGAATTTACGAGCAGCATTGCCAGATCCAGATATCTGACGCCGATTATCTCGATAACTACTTGCAGGAGGTGGCACAATTAGTAAGGATCGACTCTGAACTCTGAAATAACTTCTTCATTGAGCTCAAAACCAAGACCCGGTCGATCCGGAACCTCCATTGTTCCGTCCAGCGCTATCTCGAAGTTAGGGAGCAGCAGATTCTCAACCAATGGCGATGCAGGAAACGCTATCGGGAATTCGAAATAGGGCATGTTCGGGGTGATAGCTGCAAGATGAAGTTGAGCAGCGACGCCGATCACATGACACCACGTGTGTGGGATGCATAACGCTCCGAAGCGGTAGGCATCCTCGGCAATGTTCAATATTTCATGCATACCACCTGCACGAACTGCGCTTGGCTGAACGACTCCCAATTTTCCACGGCGTAATAAATCGGCGAATTCGTGGCGGGTACTGAATCCCCAATCGCCAACCGCAATTCGCACGTTGGTTGATTCATACAAACGACGATAGCCCTCCATATTGTCGGCAGGGAGTGGAGCTTCTATGAAGTATGGGCTGAACTCCTCTATAGCATCGATGGTCTGTATCGCCTGACCAACGTCTCGCCACCGATTTTGTACATCGATCATCAAGTCGCGCTTGGGTCCAATTATCGATCGCGCCTTCTCGATTACCGCAACATCCGTTTCGAGGTCTACGTTCGCGAACTGGCCCGGCCACTCTTCGATCTTCACCGCTTTCACGCCACGAGCAACGGCAATTTTGAGTCGTTCTTCAAGCTCTTCCAGATTCGCCCCCGGTGGATAGACGGTTGCGTAAGGGGTCACCCGTTTTAGAGGTTCGGTGTCACTTGCCGTGGTAGTAAACGACCGCCAAATGAGCTTGTGAACGGGTTTTCCGGCCGCCTTGCCTGCGATGTCCCAGAGCGCGGTTTCAATCGCTCCGATTGCACCGACAACAACTCCACGCCGACCAAATACACCGGTCGAGTTGTACATCTTCTGCCACAAGCGCTGAACTTCTGTAGGGTCCTCACCAACCAGCAGCACTTCGAGTCCGAGCGTCGACCGAATAATCGCGTCGATCACCAAACTCGGGGCCTCACATTGCCCGATACCACTTATACCTTCGTCGGTGTGAACTCGAACGACGGTGAGGTCGTAACCGCCGGTGCTGGCTGGACCTTCATCGCCTTCGGAAAACGACGGATTCCACGACGTTACGGTACCGTCAGCATCGTCTCGTAGCGCAATCGTCTCAACACTAGTTATTTTCATGATTACGCCTTGATGCCCCTTATGTGTGAGTCGGCATATGCTGGGAGATCGACCTTCGTTACTTTCTGAGGGAAGAAACTCTGGAGTCGTTCGTATTCTTCCTTCAAATCAGGATTCGGCTCCCAGTTTTCGCCGTAACGAACACCGAGAACCCCCGCCTGAAGCATTTCTTTCGTGCAGCTAAAGCAAGGCTGCCAAGTGGTGTACAGAATCGAGCCTTCGACCGCTATTCCGAACCTTGCTGCCGATAGCAGAGCGTTCTGTTCGGCATGGACGCAAATGCACATGTCATAACCAGTTCCAGATGGATACAGATCACGATTCGAGCACCTTGCGCAGCCACCTTCGTCGCAGTTGGGTGTCTTGTGGGGCGTGCCGTTGTAGCCAGTCGAAACGATGTGACCGTCGCGAGCCAGCACCGCGCCGATTTGGCTTCCCAGACAGTTCGCACGAGCACGAACTCCTACTGCGATCGACATCATGTAATCGTCCATATTAGGTCGGGTTAAGTTCGACTCAGCCAATGATGCAGGTGTCCTTAATGAAACTAGTGATTCGAGATATACGTCAGAGCACGTCTGCATAAACGAAGGTCGGCTCGGATCCCGGCTGCTATCCTAGCTTGTGATCGAGATTCATGCGCAACATTCCAATATTATTTTGAATCCTGATCGACGACGAATCAAACATTATTGCGTGCTCTAAAACGACTATTCGATGACATCAACCCTGCCTAAATCTAACTACGAAGAATCACTGCCCGATGCACTCGGCAGGTTCGGACCCTATGGCGGCAAGTTCGTGCCTGAAACGCTGATGGCGGCACTAACGGAGCTCGAAAACGCCTTTGACGAGGCAAGGCAGGACGATTCGTTCTGGGCTGAGTTTGAAGACCTTCTAACGCACTACGTTGGCCGACCTTCTGCCATGTACCACGCCAAAAACCTCACCGAGAAACTCGGCGGAACGAAAATTTACATCAAACGTGAAGATCTGAACCACACAGGCGCTCACAAGATCAACAACGCAATCGGACAGGCGCTATTGGCAAAGCGACTCGGCAAAAAACGCATCATCGCCGAAACCGGAGCTGGTATGCACGGTGTGGCGACAGCAACTGTATGTGCGCAGATGGGCCTAGAGTGCATTGTCTACATGGGCGATACCGATATCGAACGCCAGTCACCAAACGTTTACCGAATGCGAGAACTTGGTGCCAAAGTCGAACCTGTCACATCAGGAAGCCGAACGCTGAAAGACGCCACAAATGAGGCGATTCGCGACTGGGTTTCGAACGTCGAAGATACTCACTACATAATTGGTAGCGTTGTAGGCCCTCACCCATACCCGAAGATCGTTCGAGATTTCCAAGCAGTGATCGGTGCCGAGGCTAGACAGCAGATGCTCGATATCGCTGGGCGACTACCTGACTACGTCGTCGCATGTGTCGGTGGTGGATCGAACGCTATGGGCATTTTCTCCGGATTCCAGAAGGACGAGAGCGTTGGTCTTATCGGTGTCGAAGCGTCAGGCGAAGGTCTCGACAAGCGTCACGCAGCGACTATGACCAAAGGTCGGCCAGGCGTACTTCACGGATCGATGAGCTACCTTTTGCAAGACGAGCATGGGCAAGTGACCGAGGCTCACAGCATTTCGGCGGGTCTCGACTACCCAGGCGTTGGCCCAGAACACTCGTATTTGAAAGACACCGAGCGGGCGACGTACGTTTCGGCAACTGACGATGACGCACTTGCAGGCTTCAGGTTCCTTAGCCGAAACGAGGGAATCATCCCGGCTCTCGAACCTTCTCACGCGATCGGATACATGATGAAGTGGGTGCCGACCTTGCCGAAAGATCAGATCGTGCTTCTTCTGCTTAGCGGACGAGGCGACAAAGACCTAGACACCATCGCAAAGGCATCAGGCGTAGATCTCAGCTAGATAATTGGGGTAGCCAACGATCGCGTCAATGAAGCGTCTCTTTCTCTGCGAGTGGCCGGGAGAACCATAGATCAATCCTACCCAGAATAACGCCATCCCTGTTCGAAAGAACTTGCCGACTCGCCCCCACCACCACCTCACATCGCTGATTTAGTTCAGTGTGTTCAGGTAGCCGATCAGATCGTCCAGTTCGGAATCCGATAACACATCGCCGAAAGTCTTCGGCATTAAGTCGTTGAATCCATCGACGATTATTGCAGACGGATCGATGATCGAGGTCCTAATGGCGTCATCACCTCGTGCGCCGATACCAGACAATCCAGGGCCTACCAACTTAGTCGAGTCGGTTCTATGGCAACCGCTACACCCAAGTCCTTTGAACTGACGTGCACCATTGGCGATATCGGGGCCGGAGGCTGCAGATTCGCTTGTGGCAGGCGCTAAAAAACCGTTTTCTGGAACTGGAGTGGTCCTTCCCAACGGATTTTCAGTTGCTTCCACACACGCAACAAGCATCAGCAGCGTGAAAACAGCGAGTGTCGAGAGAACAATAAATTTTGAACTTATGAACACGAATCAGACCCCATATCAACTGAAAATAACTGACTAAAAAATACACACCGGAAAAAAGTATCTGCGATCAACTCTACTTATTGTGCCCTCTATTCAAATTAGAAGACCTAGGTATGCCGGTTGGGCCAACAGAATCGTTGAATTCGATAACGACGGAGTTTCGCACGTCCGATGGCATGTTCACTTTAGGTTCAGACCACAAGATAAAACTGTGGAACGCTGCTTCCGAGAAGATTTTCGGAAACAAAAGCGAGCAAGTAGTCGTCAAGAAGTGCTACGACGTTTTGTGAGATGGGCGAAAATCTGGGCGAGTGCTCTGAAGTCAGTGATAGACCCTGAAGAAATTGAGATTCTCAAATCAACAACTAGAGATCTGCATCAAAAAATACGAAGAGGGCATGACTCAGGTCATACGCACCCCTGCCGATGTGATAGATGATGCCCTCACTGAGGCAACAAATGACCTGTAACCTGAGGCTGGCCGAATTCATTTAGAGGGTGTTTCTAGAAGCATTATCGTTGGAGACGGATCACCCGCGGAAGTGATCGTCTCAGAAGCTCAAAATCAAAATTCCGATGAAATGGCGATGGCAACTCAATTAGAATAAGCACTGGCAAGAGGTGTTCTGGGCAGCGTCGCTGATCGAGTTCTGCACTCAACCTCCATACCGATATTCACGCTCTACCCGGACGAACTAAGCGGTTTCGAAAACACAATTCGAGCGACGAGCGCAGGCACGTAACACACAGATAGGAAATCGTATGTCGATGGCAGGTCCATTAGAGGGCATAAGAGTTCTCGAGTTCGGCAGTTTTGTTGCCGGCCCATGGGGCGGACAACTACTTTCCGACATGGGTGCCGATGTGATCAAAATCGAGCCACCAAACGGTGATCCATGGCGACACGCTAGTTCTTTCGCCCAGAACGAAAGCCGAGTGTTCGTTCCGCTAAACCGAGGCGTGAGGAGTATTTGCCTTGATCTCAAACTGAAGACTGCTCAGACTGCCCTTCGGAAGCTAATAGAATCAGCCGACGGCATCATTTCCAATAATCGACTCGATACTGCCGTCAAACT
>Ga0209252_1002282_pt1 | contig 11604 bp, 8 predicted proteins | sample SaaInlV_135m_DNA_3_FD_184673 | JGI IMG/M metagenome (GOLD analysis project Ga0209252, IMG submission 184673) | Marine microbial communities from expanding oxygen minimum zones in the Saanich Inlet - Saanich Inlet SI074_LV_100m_DNA (SPAdes) (version 2) | ecosystem: Environmental > Aquatic > Marine... | reverse complement strand
GCTGAGGGAGGTGTTGACGTTTTGTGGCTGGAAACTATGTACTCAATGGAAGAGTTAGAGGCCGCTCTTGATGCCGTTAGAGGGATTGGTTTGCCAGTCTGCGCAACTATGAGTTTTGATACTGCAGGTAAAACCATGATGGGCATTACTCCTGCAAATCTTGCCCTTAGAGTAAAAGAGCTTAACCTTTCGGGGTTTGGGGCAAATTGCGGTGTTGGTGCTCCCGATATATTAGCAACAATTAATGACATATCTCGAAATGTTGAATCCGGTACGGTTGTAATTTCAAAAGCAAACTGCGGCATTCCTGAGTTTCATGATGGAAAAATTCTTTATTCTGGAACAGAGGAGTTAATGGCTGAGTACGTTCAAATTGCAATGAACTCTGGCGCAAAAATTATTGGTGGATGCTGCGGAACAACTTACGCCCATGTAAGGGCAATGCGTAAAGCAATGGATCAGCATCAAGTAACCGCGGCGCCAACTTTAGCTGAAATTGAAAGGCGTGTTGGAGTGATGTCGGATGGCTCCAGAGCCATCTTTGAAGGTGATGACTCAAAGCCTACTAAAGAGCGCAGAAGTAGACGCTCAAGGTCCTAAAAGCAACAATTCATTTAATTAAGTAGTTATTTTTGTGATAATATAATTTTCTTTATAGTGTAATTTTATTTATTCTAAGTAAATTATTAATTCATGTCTTCAATTATAAATACTGCGCAAATAGAACAAAGCGTATCCATAGTTAACAAAAATCTTCCCAGTTTTGGCACGGATAAACAGCTAGAGGCCTCGATTGGAAAGCAAGTCAGAATTTCTCGAAAAAGTGCTGGCGTTACTTTGCAGCAACTCTCAAAGCAGTCACTATTATCTGCAAGCATGCTCTCAAAAATTGAGAATGGTCAAATTAGCGCCTCCTTAAAAACAATTCAGTTGATTTGTCACGCCCTTAATATTTCAATTACGTCACTATTTAAACAGCATGATAAAGACGTAGAGCCAACCTTTATTAAATCAGGTAATGGTTTGACAATAGAGAGGGCGGGCTCCGATGAAAGTAGGCACTACCAATTACTCGGTCACAACGTGAGCGGCTCTCTTAAAGTAGAGCCTTGCCTTATTACGGTAACTTCAAGAGATTATGATTTTCCTGACTTTCAGCATAAAGGGGTTGAGTTTATTTATATGCTCAAAGGTGAAATGGATTATTACTACGGTACCAAGATATATCACTTCCAGAAGGGTGACTCGATATACTTTGATTCTGATAAGCCACATGGCCCTAAAAAAATCATCAGTGATGAGTGCCAGTTTCTAACCGTTATCTGCTCAAATAATTCGGATTAGTTTACGTTTAAGTCCTAATAATTTTGACTTTTTTTTCAAAATTATCTTTCCCTAAACCCACTCTAAATTCAAACTTTTTTCTTGTTTTACTGCAATTAATTAGAAGAAAATCAACACTTTATTATATTTCTTTATAATCAATAAAATTTCTTGACAATGGAATATCATTAGGCGTATACTCAAACTTTAATTTGCTGTTACTCCATCTATTTGGAGTCAAAAAGAGTCATTTATATAGTAATTTATTTGACCTCTATTTCTAAAACGGCAGCAAATTCATTAGTGTTTCTGTTTTGGTTTATATCTTACGAATCAAAATAAAAGCATGCTTAGGGGGTAAATCTTTAATAGAGATTTTTTTTATTTTTTCGGAGAGATTAAATGACAGATTTAGAACAACACGTTAACGAGCCCGGACGCGACAAACTTGTAAAAGAAGTCAAGGCTAAAATCGAAGCATTGGGCGTTACATATGTATATTATCAATTTGTTTCAGTTACAGGGCGCATTGTAGGTAAAGGTATTCCTGCCCGCCACTGGGAGAGATTAGCTGAAAAAGGATTTCAACTAGTATACGGCTCAACAGCCAACTTATTTGTAGACCGTCACGGTGACTATATTGGTTACGGCCCTGAATCTTCAGAGCTTGTAGGTATTCCAGATCCTGAGACTTTTTGTCAGCTTCCATGGGATAAGAGAGTAGCGCGCGTTTTTTGTAGACTTTACAGGAACCGTGAAGAACGTGAAAATCCAGGCGAAGCGTTAACGTCAGATTGTCGTGGCAACTTATACAGACAACACAAAGAATTCCAAGACCAGTATGGGTTAGATATGAGATGCGGCACGGAGCCAGAAATGATGTGGCTAAAGCGCGGTGAAGATGGTCAGCCAAACGGCGGAGTAACAAAGCCAAACTGCTATCACATTGACCAGTTTGAAGAGTTGCGTCCTGTCTTTATGAAAGTTATAGAGTATTCAGAGCAGATGGGTCTTGATATTATTCAAGGTGACCACGAAGATGCCCCGGGTCAATTAGAGCTTAATACTCAGTTTGACGATGTATTAAGAAATGCAGACCGATTGACGACTTATCGACAAATTTGTGCGCAAGTTGCTCGTGAGTTTGGTTTAATTGCATGCTTTATGAGTAAGCCTTTTATGGGAGTATCTGCATCAGGTTGTCACCATAATATGTCATTATGGGAAGGCGGCAAAGACGTATTCCATCCAGAAATTGCTGGTGATGGAGAGCTTCCAGGAATGCCTGGTAACTTTATGTATAAAGAGGGCGGCAAGAACACATTTATGCCGGACCCTTCAATCGATGAAAAGATGCCTGGTCCAATTGGCCTTCAGTCAATTGGCGGTGTTATTAAGCATCTACCCGCACTAACTTCAATCGGCTCTTCTACAGTGAACTCGTATCGCCGTCTTTGGGATACTGGCTTTTGGGCGCCAATTTTTGCAGACTGGGGTTATCAAAACCGTACTTGTGCACTTCGCGTTTCTGCGCCAGGCCGTTTTGAATACCGCTCTGTGGACTCAATGGTTAATCCTTACTTAATGGGATCAGCGCTGTTAAAGGCGATGGGTGACGGTATTGATAATAACCTTGATGCCGGTGAGCCTGAAGAGCGTAATATCTATGCAGCGATGGAGGCAGGAAAGCAAGTCAAGAAGCTTCCTATGTCCTTAGGTGAGGCATTAAATGAGCTAGAAAATGATGACGTAATTAAATCATCGATGCCAAATGAGATGTACAAAGTTTTTCATCATTATAAGACGGATGAATGGGAAAAATTTAATGCCACAGTTACAGATTGGGATTTAGAGACTTACATAGATTGCTTGCCATAGGGCTAAGTTTTTTTAAGGTTTTTAGAGTGCCCACTTAACGGTGGGCAATTTTTCGGGAAAAGGGAGATTATTTTATGTGCGGAATAGCAGGAATTATTCATAAAAAAGCTGGAAAAGGCGTAAACATTGGTCAGCAGATGACTTCAATGCTTCAGGCTTTAAAGCATAGAGGTCCAGACTCAACTGGATATGCAATGTACGGCAAAGACAATGGAAATCAAATATTAAGATTTAAGGTTGCTGAGGCTGTTGATCTAGAAGGAAGCTATGATATTCATGCGACTATCAAAGATCGCTTGGAGACAGTCAACTCAAGACTTAGTGAGTTAGGCGTTAAGGTTGTAAAGAAAGAGAGCCCAACTGAGTATGCCCATCGTTATGAGGTAGAGTTTTCAGGTGACATGAAAAAAGTTGCCGACTTTGTTGAAGATGTTGAAGGCGTTGAAATTTTATCTATCGGTAACTCACTTGAGTTAGTTAAAGACTTAGGAGATGCATCGGTAGTTTCTGATCAGTACGGCTTAAATGACTTTAATGGCACTCACGGAATTGGGCATACCAGGATGGCGACCGAGTCTGACGTAGATATTCGCTCGGCACACCCTTACTGGGCATATCCCTTTAGTGACGTTGCAGTAGTTCATAACGGGCAGCTGACAAACTATTGGACAAATAGACGATCACTTGAGCGCTCTGGCCACCGTTTTTCATCGAACTGCGATTCAGAACTTATTGCCGTTTATCTTGCCGATAGAATGAGCCAAGGTGACGATTTAGAAACTGCTATGAAAGGTTCAATAGATTACCTTGATGGCGTTTTCACATATTTGGTTGCAACTAAAGATCAACTTGGTATGGCCAAGGATGTTATGGCTGCTAAACCAATGGTTGTATACGAAGGTGAAGATATGATTGCACTAGCTTCTGAAGAGGTTGCAATTAGAACTTTATTTGACCATCGTATTGAGACATTTGACCCCTATCACGGAGAGGTAAAAGTATGGCAGAACTAAGGAAGGAAACGTCCCAGGAGATGGGACTTCACGACGAGCAGTTAAAAGGAAGAACGCAGAAAAAATTCTTCTCTATTGACGAAAGTGAAAATTTAACATATTTCCACTCATTTGATGTTGACACTTCTAAGAGTGCAACGATTGACGCACTTGACATGACGCCAAGAGAGATTAATCGTGAAATCAGAGAGCTAATGGAAAAAGGTATTGGTGATATTACTGTTGATAACCCTATGTCTAGGCATGGAGTTGGCGTTGGCATCTTAAACAGACTTAACTTAACTTTCTCAGATAGTTTAGGTTACTTTGGTTGTGGCTTAATTGATGGACCTAATGTCCATATTAAAGGTCGTGTCGGTTGGTCGTGTGCAGAAAACATGATGGCGGGTACTGTTGTCATTGACAAAAATGCTGGTTCTACTTTTGGCGCTGCTATTCGTGGCGGTGATCTTGTCTGTAAAGGCAGTGTTGGCGCTCGTACTGGTATTGATCAGAAGGGCGGCACAATTATTGTCGGCGGTAAGACAGGTGCATTTTCTGGATTCATGATGCAGCGTGGTCGTATGATTGTTTTGGGCGATGCTGGAATGAACTTAGGTGACTCTATGTATGACGGCACTATTTATGTTGGCGGTGAGGTTGAAGAGCTTGGTGTTGACTGCGTGCAGGCTGATATGACAGAGCTTGATGTACGTTACCTAACAGAGAAATTGGCCCTTTATGGCATGAAGACTCCTAGAGGCGTTGAGAAAATGCAAAAGCATGTTTCTGGAAAAATGTTATGGAACTACGCTAACTTAGAGCCTAATGAAAAGAAACTAATTCTTTAATAGCATTTTTAACAAATTAAACAAAAGGAAATATTATGAGTGATTCAGAAAACCATAGACTAGGAAAAAGTTTTATCTTCCCTAAAGCGGTGATGGATGATATTCACATCAAGTCTGATTTAGGTAGATACAGAATGAGAGGTTTCTCTCTATTTAAAAAAATTCCAACATGGGATGACTTGACTTTCATGCCTGGAACGTTAACTCGTTTTGTTATTGAGGGTTATAGAGAAAAATGCTTAACTAAGACAATTATTGGGCCAGAGGCTCCAAGACCATTAGAGCTGGACATTCCAATTTACATTACTGGAATGAGCTTTGGTGCATTGAGTTATGAGGCTAAAACAGCTCTAGCTCGCGGTGCTACGATGGCCGGAACTGCCACCTGTTCAGGTGAGGGCGGAATGATTCCAGATGAGAGACGCTACTCAAGTAAATGGTTCTACCAGTGTATTCAGTCGCGTTATGGCTTTAACCCACAACATTTACGTTTGGCGGATAGTGTTGAATTTTTTATTGGTCAAGGCTGTAAGGTTGGTTTAGGTGGACACCTAATGGGCCAAAAAGTTACAGACCAGGTTGCTGAAATGAGGTCTTTACCTGCCGGTATTGATCAGCGTTCTCCTGCGAGACATCCAGACTGGCTTGGGCCAGATGACTTGGCGCTTAAGATTGAAGAGATTCGTGAAGCGACAGATGGTCAGATTCCAATTCAGCTTAAACTTGGTGCAGCGCGTGTATACGATGATGTTCGTATGGCTGCTAAGACTGGTTGTGATAGTATTTATATTGACGGAATGGAAGGCGGCACTGCTGCTGGACCTCATATTGCGACAGAAGAAACTGGAGTTCCAGGAATTGCAGCAATACGTCAAGCTCGAAGGGCGATTGATGATGTTGGGATGAGCGGCAGAATTTCTTTAGTTTATGCGGGTGGTATTCGAAATGGTGGTGACGTTGCTAAAGCCGTTGCACTTGGTGCTGACGCAGTTGCGATTGGCCACTCATCGCTTATGGCGCTTAACTGCAATAGAGATATTCCTGAAGCTAATTATGAAGCTGAAATGGGCGTTAAAGCTGGTGAATGTTATCACTGTCATACTGGACGCTGTCCGGTTGGTGTTGCAACTCAAGATCCTGAGCTTAGAAAGCGTCTGGATCCGGATGAAGCATCAGAGCGTGTATACAACTTCTTACATACACTAGCAATCGAGACTCAAATGATGGCTCGTGCCTGTGGTAAGACAAATATACACTCATTAGAGCCAGAAGATCTAGCTGCGCTTACTATGGAGGCTTCAGCTTGTGCACAAGTTCCTATTGCAGGTTCACAGCACACGGTTGGCCGTCCTGATATGACACGTTTTTAAGATAAGGAGTTATTATGAGTAAAAATGAAGAAACATTTGTAGTTGGTGCTGATGGCTTAGATACCGATCGCGAGCAAATGATTGGACAACATATCGGTTATCGATATGATGTAAACCTTGTTCCTGATCTTAAGTTTATAACGCCTTTTTTACAAAAATATATTGAAAAAATGGGCTGGAAAGATCTTAACTGGTTAGAAGATATTCATATGGGTTATGAGGGCGATCAAGCTGCTGTTTTTGATAGAAATATTAATGGTTGGGTCACTATTCCGGACAATATAAAACTTCCAAATAACCAGCAAGAGCGAGATATGATTGCTCGTGAGTTATTGGTTAAGTTTCAAATGTCAGAAAACCATCCAATGGTTGACCTTAATAACGCTTACCGTAAATTTTAAATACTGTAAGTGGTTTCTAAAGGGGTTAGTTTGGAGCAAAGCTCTGAATCTTAACTCCTTAGTTTGACGGCATTCCACCCCCTGGAGTGCCGTATAAACTATTTTTTTAGTTTGTAATTCATTTCATCGAAGCATGAATATTTTCAAATTGACCTATAAATTATTCTATGTATACTCAAATTATCTGTTAAATTATTCTACTAAATGAGAGTTTCTAATATTAAATATGATGGCGATTGTGAAACCTACCAACTTCTTGGTGGTGAGGCAATTTCAATTGACTTAAAGAGTGGCGATTCAGTAGAGATAGTCGATGTAGAGGGAGATCAACAGTGCAGTGTTCTTGCTTTTAATGCTGAAAAATTATCAGTATTATCAACTTTAAGCTGGAATTCAAAACCTAAAAGTAATGCATCTGAAATAAGCGTAGATGATTGTTCGGATATGTTTAAGGCAATTATAAAACACAACCAAATTGATTCAAAAGAACTAAATGGTACGGAGCTTTTTTCAGCATCAAACCCTGCTGATTCTCGTCAATCTTTTAATATTAAAAATGATGCCTTATGTGTATTTGATGCAAAAGGTGGGCCAATGATAGTAGATAAACAAAATTCTCCTACAGAGATTTTAATTAATGTATCTCGCTCAAATCCATCAAACCCCTCTGAGAGACTTCCTGAGCCCCTTGCCAAAACATCTAAAGAGATTCGGATAAATAATAGCTCTGCGGTTGCCTATAAAGTAAAGGCCGGTGAATATATTCAAATTATTGATGTTGAGGGCCAGCAATGCTCAGATTTTCAAGCATTTTTAGAAGAAGATTTAAAAAATAATCTAGAGCTTTGCCTTGATCCAACAGTGACAAGGTCGCAGATGCTGGCAAGTTACCCAGCGCCAGGGACTCACGATAAGTTTTACAACCAAAATTCAGTGCCACTAGTAGAAGTAATACAAGACACTGTGTGTAGGCATGACACCTTTGGCCTTGCATGCAACGCCAAGTATTATGATGATAGGGGATTCCCTGGACATATTAGTTGTACTGATAATTTCAATAAATCTCTTTCTAAATACGGGGTTACTCCAAGACAAAATTGGGCAGCTGTTAATCTCTTTTTTAATACTGCTATTGAAGAGTGTCATTCATTAAGCTCAGATGTTTCTTGGTCTAGACCTGGCGACTATGTATTATTTAGAGCTGTTGATGACCTGGTATGCGTTTCATCAGCTTGTCCAGATGATACGACCTCTTCTAATGGCTGGAATCCAACAGACATTCACGTTAGAATTTATAATAAATCCAATAATTTCTCATCGGCTACGGCTTTTAGGCCTGATCCACAATCAATACCAACTATGACTAAAGAAACTGGTTTTCATAAAAATACCTCTAAGCTAACTAAAAACTTTGATAACTATAATGGCTATTGGCTTCCACTTGAATACGATAATTTAGGTGCAATTAAAGAATATTGGCAGTGCCGTGAAGGGGTAGCAATGATTGACCTTGCCCCTCTTAGAAAGTTTGAAGTTTACGGTCAAGATGCTGAAGCATTAATGCAATATGCTATTACCAAAGATGTTCGAAAGCTGGCGATTGGCCAGGTTGTCTATTCTGCAATGTGCTATGACAATGGATGTATGGTTGATGATGGAACGCTTTTCCGTCTTGATGAAAATAATTTTAGATGGATTGGTGGCTCGGATGATGGCGGGAAACTGCTTCGAAAAATTGCAAATGAAAAAGGGTTTGATGTCCGTGTTAAGTCTTCAACAGACCAGCTTCACAACGTTGCTGTTCAGGGTCCAAAGAGCCGCGAAACTTTAGAGAAAATTATCTGGACGCCAAAACTCCAAACGAGTCTTGAGGATCTTAAGTGGTTCCGTTTTACCATTGGTAGAATTGGCGGCGAGTTTGGAATACCTGTGATGGTTTCTAGGACTGGATATTCTGGTGAGCTAGGTTATGAAGTGTTTGCACACCCTAATAATTGTGAAGCCGTTTGGGATGCTATTGCAGAGGCTGGAGAAGAGTTTGGTATATGTCCATTAGGATTGAATGCTCTTGATATGCTAAGAATTGAGGCAGGTTTAATTTTTGCCGGTTATGAGTTCTGTGATCAAACGGACCCATTTGAAGCAGGCATTGCGTTTACGGTTCCATTGAAAACAAAAGAGGAAGATTTTTCTGGTAAGGAATCATTAATTCTTCGGAAGAATTCTCCACAAAGAGTTCTAGTTGGGTTAGAATTAGATTCAAATGAGGTTGCACTCCATGGCGATGGGGTGTATATTGGAAAGCAACAGGTTGGAGTAGTAACAAGCGCAACTCGCTCTCCAATATTAAAAAAGAACATTGCACTGTGCAGAATTACAGTGTCAGAGTCAGAAATTGGTAACGATGTTGAGATAGGAAAGCTTGATGGACACCAAAAGCGCCTTTCAGCAAAAATTGTTCGCTTTCCGTTTTATGATCCTGAAAAGACTCGAGTAAGAATGTAGTTATTTTCAGGCAAAAGAATGTTTTAGATTAGTAATTAAGTCTAAAGCTGTAAGTATGGTTTTTAAGACAGTATTTGTTAAAAAAATCATTTTAAGGTTGAATTTTTTGAGATTTTTTTTAATTATCTTAAATATATTTGATTAAACAATAAAAGGAGAAATAAATGAATAAGTTTACAAGTAAAGTAGCTGCTGCTGCTTTAACGATGACTTTAGCTTCTGTATCGGGTCAAGCTCTTGCAGCTGACTCTTCAAAGCCAATCGTTATACCAATTCACAACTGGTCAAGCCAAGTGGTTATGTCCTACGTTATTGGTGGTATTTTTGAGTCTATGGGTAACAACGTATCTTACGTTCCTGCTGACTCGTCAGGTGTATATGAATCGATTCGTCTTGGAGACGTTACTATATCTCACGAAGTTTGGGAAGGAGCCTTTGGCAACGCTTACTATACAGCCATGGAGAAGGGCGGTCTAATAGAAGCTGGTACCCATTCTGCCTTGACTATTGAAGATATGGGCGTTCCTAACTTCGTAATAGAGAAAAATCTATGTCCTGGACTTCCAAATTGGGAAGCTCTTAAAGGTTGTGGATCAGTTTTTGCAACTGCCGATTCTGGTGGTAAAGGTGTTTTCTTAGACGGTCCTTGGCACGTTGATGCTGCAACCGGAAAGAATCTATTTGAAGACCGTATTGGAGCTCTTGGTTTAGATGATGAATACACTTATAAACAAACTGGTAGTGCAGACGCCCTTTGGGCCGCTATTGATGCTGCAGAAGCTGCTAATGAAGGTATCATTATATTTAACTGGACACCTAACTTTACGGATAGTGATGGTTTTTACTTCATAGAGTTTCCTCCATACTTCTTTGGTTGCCGTGAAACAGAAGGTGGCGACGGGGCCTGTGGCTCTCCTAGAGGTTGGCTGAAGAAAGCGGCGAACTATAAGTTCCCTAAGACTCATCCAAGTGCGTATAAGGCATACACTAAGATAGACTTCACGACTGGAATGATCGGTCAGATGGCTGCTCTAGTTGATATTGATAAGATGTCTCATGAAGATGCTGCAGCTAAGTGGCTTGCAGATAACGAGGATGTTTGGCAGGCTTTCACCAAATAACCCTTTAATCTAGAGCACTCTTCATTCAAATAGAATAAGGGGTGTTTGTTAAGTGCCCTTGCCCTCAAATTTATTATGAGGGGGTAGGGGCATTTTTATATATACTGGTAGTGTGTTATTTGTTTCAAAGAATTTAGGAAGATATTATGTCTGATCAGCAACCTGTAATTAAATGCGATTCCGTTTATAAAATATTTGGCAAAAATGCCGAAAAAATGCTTAAAAATGCAAATGGCAAGGTTGTTGCTGATGAATTTCAAAAAGCTGGCTGTGTAGTCGGAGTTAATAATGCCTCTTTCGAGGTTAATAAGGGTGAGATGCTTGTGGTTATGGGTCTTTCAGGCTCGGGCAAGTCGACCTTGCTTCGTTGTATTTCAAGACTAACCGATGCCACTGCAGGGAGTATTTATATTGAGGGTGAAGATTTAACCTCAATGAGTGATAAGGAGTTGATACAACTTCGTCGCAACAAGATGGGCATGGTGTTTCAGAGTTTTGCATTATTACCCCATAAAACCGTATTAGAGAATATAGCGTTTCCATTGCAAGTGAAAGGCAATAGCACAAAAGACAGCATGCAAAGAGCCAAAGACATGGTTGACCTTGTTGGCTTAACTGGTCGTGAGAATTATTTCCCAAGACAACTCTCTGGTGGTCAGCAGCAACGAGTTGGAATCGCACGCTCTCTAGCTGTTGAACCCGATATTTGGTTCTTGGATGAGCCCTTCTCAGCATTAGATCCGTTAATTCGTAAAGAGATGCAAGATGAGTTTCTAAGGCTTCAGGGTGTCCTAAATAAGACCATTCTTTTCGTTACTCATGACTTTGATGAAGCACTAAGGCTTGCCGATCGGATTGCAATCATGAAAGATGGCATTATCGAGCAATTGGATACACCTTCAAATATCGTTCTTAATCCAGCAACAGAATACGTTCGCAAGTTTACAGAGGATGTTCCAAGGGAGAAGGTTCTTAAAATTAAATCAGTGATGGAGCCTGTTGGCGATGAAACAGACTTTAGTGATTTAAGGGTCTCCGAAGATGCCATTATTGAAACTGTTGCCGAAGCTGTGCTCGGCGACCCTAAATCAGTTCCCGTACTCAATGCAAATGATGATATTGTTGGTGTTGTTCATTCATCTAAAGTAATTCATGTGTTATTT
>Ga0209252_1002281_pt1 | contig 11606 bp, 13 predicted proteins | sample SaaInlV_135m_DNA_3_FD_184673 | JGI IMG/M metagenome (GOLD analysis project Ga0209252, IMG submission 184673) | Marine microbial communities from expanding oxygen minimum zones in the Saanich Inlet - Saanich Inlet SI074_LV_100m_DNA (SPAdes) (version 2) | ecosystem: Environmental > Aquatic >... | reverse complement strand
ATTTATTTTCCTTTAAAGTTTGCTTTTCTTTTTTCTAAAAATGATTGGACTCCTTCTTTAAAATCGGATGTTTCTGCTGCAATTACTTGGCATTTTTCTTCCATATTTAGTTGTTGCTCTAAATCATTAGTACTAGAAGAATTTAATAATCGTTTAGTTAGACCTAATCCTTTAGTTGGCATTTCAGATAATTTACTGACTAGTTTCCAACTTTCATCTTCAAAAGTTTCATCCGGAAATACTTTGTAAATCATTCCCATTTCCACAGCATCAGTAGCTGAAATTGGTTCTGCAGTCATCATAAGTGCAGTTGCTCTTTGCATTCCTATTAATCTTGGTAAAAAGTATGTGCCTCCACAATCAGGGATAAGTCCAATTTTACTAAATGCTTGTATAAAAGAAGCATTTTCTGTTGCTACCACGATATCACAACATAAGGCAATGCTTGCTCCAGCTCCTGTAGCAATGCCATTTACAGCAGCTACTACTGGCTTCTCCATATTTCTAATTTTTCGTATAATAGGATTATAGTGTTCTTGTATAATCTTGCTAATGCTTGCATTTGCAGGATTAATAGCTTCTCCTAAATCTTGTCCTGCACAAAACGCCTTCCCTGTTGCAGTAATCAAGATTGCTCTTACCTTTTTATCTTCTTTACATCTATCTAAAACATCTTGCAGTTGTAAGGCCATTTCTCTGATAAAAGAATGGTATTTTTCCGGTCTATTTAAGGTGATTTTACCTACACTATTAATAAGTTCGTACTTTATCATTTTAGTATAATTAGATTACAAAAGTAGTAAAAAGAAGCATTTACAGCTTATGAATCTCTTTGATGTTACTTTTTCTAGTAGTTAAGAATCTCTTCAATCTTTTTACTTACTTTTTCAGCATTAGGTAACATTTTTGCTTCCAAGGTAGAATTAAGTGGTATTGCAGGTAAATTTTCAGAACCCATTACAAAAACAGGAGCATCCAATTTTTCAAAACACTTTTCTTGAATTCTTCCGCTCAAACTTTGTGCAAAGGAATTATGATAAGGCTCTTCAGTAAGCACTAAACATTTCCCATGTTTGTTTACGGTACTAAGAATTAAATCCTCATCAATAGGGTTTATAGTTCTTAAGTCAATTATTTCTACTTTTCCTTTGTGATTTTTAGCAGCATTTAGTGACCAATGTACTCCCATTCCATAAGTTATAATACAGATTGTATTTCCCTCTTTCTCATCAGAACTTAAGGCAACTCTCGCTTTTCCGAAGGGGATTATATAATCTTTGTCTGGTTCGATAGTTTTAGCACTATCGGTACCTTTTATTTTACTCCAATACAATCCTTTATGCTCTAAAATCACTACTGGGTTTGGATCATAAAAAGCCGATTTCATCAATCCTTTTAAATCGGCACCATTAGATGGGTAAGCAATTTTAATACCTTTAATCTGAGCTAGTACAGATTCTACAGAAGAAGAATGATAAGGACCACCACTCCCATAAGCTCCAATAGGAACGCGAATAACACAACTTACCGGCCATTTTCCATTAGACAAATAATTAGAACGGCTGACTTCTGTAAATAACTGATTTAATCCTGGCCAGATATAATCTGCAAACTGAACTTCCACAATAGGTTTTAATCCAACTGCAGACATACCAACTGTACTTCCAATAATAAACGCTTCTTGAATAGGAGTATTAAAAACTCGGTTATCCCCATAAGTTTCTGCAAGTGTTGCAGCTTCACGGAATACACCTCCTAATCTTTTACCAACATCCTGTCCGTATAGTAAAGATTCCGGATGATCTGCCATTAATTCTTTAATAGCAAAAAGAGCAGAGTCTACCATTACAGTAGCTTCTTTATCCTTAGGTGCTCTTTCTCCTTTTTCTTTTAGAATTGTAGTCGGAGCAAAATTATGTGTGTATAAATCTTCTTCTTTTGGATCTTCTGCTTTTAGGGCTTTTTTATAATCATCTTTTACAAGCTGTGTTGCAGATTTCTCTATTGTTGAAATTTCATTTTCAGAAAAACCATTTTTTAGTAATTCAGCTTTTAGTTTTGGTAGAGGATCTCTGTTTCTTGATTCTTCTAGGTCATCTCTATACCACTCCATCCGTACTCCAGAGGTATGATGATTCAGAAGAGGAACTTTTGCATGAATTAAAATTGGACTTCTTGTATTTCTGATTTCCTTAAATGCTTTTTGAATGGTTTCGTATGATTTTGTAAAATCGGTGCCATCAATTGTATAGGTTTTTAATCCGAAACCTTTAGCGTAATGGGTAGCATCTACCGCTCTGGTTTCTGAAGCGTGAGCTGAAATATCCCATTCGTTATCTTGTACTAAATACAGAATAGGTAATTTTTTAAGTGCAGCCATTTGAAAAGCTTCTGCAACTTCTCCTTCAGTAATGGAAGCATCTCCAAAAGAGCAAACTACTACAGATTCTGCCCCTTTTTTAGGTTTTGACAAGCCTTCTTTTTCTTTGTATTGAATTCCCATTGCAACACCTGTTGTTGGGATAGCTTGCATACCTGTTGCGGAAGATTGATGTGGAATTTTCGGGAATCCTTCTCTTTTCAAGGAAGGGTGAGAGTAATAAGTTCTACCTCCTGAGAATGGATCATCCTTTTTACATAATAATTGTAGCATTAGTTCGTAAGGGGTTATTCCAATGCCAAGTAGCATCGCATCATCTCTGTAGTAAGGTGCTGCCCAATCATTTTCAGTAAGTTGCATGCCAACAGCTAACTGAATTGCCTCATGCCCAGCAGATGTAGCGTGTACGTATTTTGAAGTTACTTCTTTATTTCCTTCAAATAAATGAGTCATAGCGCGAGCAGTAAACATTAATGTATACGCATCTTTATAAATATCTTTCTTGATCTTATTACTCATTTATTCCTTTCTTAAAGGGCGTTTATTCAATAATTATTTTCTTTTCTACTGTTCCGTCATTGTAGATCTCTATAAAAGGTTTGTTCTTTTCAGGATTTATATCTCTTCCTAAAACATCAACTACCTTTTCTAATTCTCTATTTGAGGATGGTGTTGGGATATTGAATATTGATGTTGCGTTCCCATTTCCATCTGTTTTTATTAGATAGACATTAGGATCCGCGTTTGCAGGATTTGTTTCTCCACATATTATATACCCCCCATCAACCGTCTGTTGTACATCCCTACCAATATCGTTGTTTGTTCCTCCAAATGTTTTAGTCCATTGTTCTAACCCATTTCCATCAGTCTTTATTAAATATACATCGTAATCACCACTTCCATAAGATTCAGTATTTCCAGTAATAATATATCCCCCATCATTAGTTTGTTGAACTGACTTTCCTAAATCATTATTCATACCTCCATAATTTTCACGCCATTGTTCTATTCCATTTCCATCTGTTTTTACTAGAAACACATCTCCAATAATATTCCCAGAGTACATATCAAGTTCAGCGCTGGTTCCACATATTATATAACCTCCATCAACTGTCTGTTGTACAGATTCACCATTAGAAATGGTAAGATAATCATTACCAATAAGCATGGTGTCACCAAACAGATAATTCCATTGTTCTATTCCATTTCCATTTGTTTTTATAAGATAAGTAAACTCATTATTCATAAAAGATAGTGTATCAAAGAAGTGATGAGTACCTATAACAATAAAACCTCCGTCTATTGTTTGTTGAACTGATTCTCCGTACTCATGAAATATACCTCCAAAAGTTTGACTCCATTGTTCTAAACCATTATCATCAATTTTTATTAGATATACATCTTGATTCCCATAATTTAATATATTGTTTAAATCTAAATCAGTTACTGTTCCACATACTATGTATCCACCATCTGTAGTTTGTTGAACTGAATAGCCTCTTTCTCCATTTATTCCAGGATAAACTTTAGTCCAAAGGGTATCACCGGAACCATCAGTCTTCATTAGATAGACATTAGGATCCGCGTTTGCAGGATTCGTATATCCACATACTATATATCCACCATCTGTGGTTTGTTCAACTGAAAAAAATTTTTCATCATGAAAAGCATATGATTTAGTCCAGAGGCTATCGCCATTACCATCAGTTTTGATTAGATATGAGTGACTATCATGAGTACTACATACTATATATCCCCCATCAACTGTTTGTTGAACTGATTTTCCACTTCCAGAAACTCCAGTAATAATTTTCTCCCATCCTTGTCCAAGACCCATCAAAGGCACACAAATTAATATTATTAATAGTTTTTTCATGTTTTTTTAGTTTTGATCTAATTTTCTTACCATAGTTAAGATAGTCGCTAACATTACAGTCTCTCCCTCATCATCATATACATCTACTAAAAACTTTACAATTCCTTTTGCAATATCTTCTTCCTCTCTTTTTTCTTGGCTTATTTTTTCTTTTGCAGTAAAACGTACACCAACTGTCATCCCTGGATAAACAGGCTTGGTAAATCTGCATTCATCAATACCATAATTTAAAAGTACCGGTCCTTTTGCAGGATCTACAAACAATCCTGCTGCTTTACTCATGATAAAATAGCCGTGAGCTACTCTTTCTGTGAAAATTGTTCCATCTAAAGCATTCTCATCCATGTGAGCATAGAATTTGTCTCCTGATAGTTCTGCAAAATCTTCAATATTATCTAGTGTAACTAAATGCGTATCCGTAATAACTGTATCGCCAATCTCAATTTCCTCAAAATGCTTACGGAAAGTATGAGGACCATATGTGTTTTGTTCAGCACCAACCTGATATTGCTTAGTAAGTGCTGTAATTGTAGTAGGATGACCTTGAATTGCAGTTCTCTGTAAATAATGTTTTATTCCTCTAACACCACCCATTTCTTCACCACCACCAGCACGCCCTGGCCCACCATGTGTAAGTAGTGGCATAGGAGAACCATGACCTGTACTTTCTTTAGAACAAGCTTCATTTAACACCAATATTCTTCCGTGCATAGACGCAGCGCCCAATACAAACTGTTCAGCAATTTTCATATCGTTCGTAATGATAGAACAGACCAAAGAACCTTTCCCCATTTTGGCAAGTTCAATTGCTTCATCAATAGTTTTATAAGGTAAAATAGTAGAAACTGGTCCAAAAGCCTCAATGTTGTGGCAATCAGTTTTATTGAAAGGATCATCATTTAAAAATAGGATAGGAGAGATAAATGCTCCTTTATTTTTATCGGCTCCAGTAACTTCAAATTCTTCCAAACTTCCGTAAACAATTTCTTGAGATTTAGAAAGTTGATTAACTTTTTCTGTTACTTCTATTTTTTGCTCGTTTCCTGCTAAACTTCCCATTCTTACTCCCTCAACTGATGGGTCTCCAATAGTAGTTTTAGACAGGCGTTTTCCAAGAGCAATCTGAACATCTTCTACTAATTTTTCAGGAACAATTATTCTTCTTACTGCAGTACATTTCTGTCCTGCTTTTACGGTCATTTCTCTTTGTACCTCTTTTATGAAAAGGTCAAATTCTGCAGTTCCTGGAATAGCATCTTCTCCTAAAACTGAACAGTTAAGTGAATCTGCTTCCATGTTGAAAGAAACTGCTTTTTCAATAAGTCTTGGGTTTGATTTTAACATCATTCCTGTAGAAGCACTTCCTGTAAAGGTTACAATATCTCCTGTTTCTACATGGTCAATAATTCCTCTGGCACTACCACAAATTAATTGTAGGCTTCCTTCTGGTAAAATCCCAGAATCTACAATTTCACGCACCATCATTTCGGTAAGAAAACAAGTAAGAGTTGCAGGTTTTACAATAGCAGGTACTCCAGCCATTAAATTCACAGCAATCTTTTCTAACATTCCCCAAATAGGAAAATTAAAAGCATTAATATGTATAGCAACTCCTTCTCTTGGAGTCATAATATGATGCCCTATAAATGTTCCGTTTTTAGATAAGGGTGCCATATCTCCATCCACATGATACGGCAGGTCAGGGAAGTTTTTTCTAAGAGATGCATTGGCGAAAATATTACCAATTCCTCCTTCAATATCAATCCAAGAATCAACTTTTGTAGCGCCTGTTTCCCCGCTTAAAGCATAGAATTTATTTTTGATAGAATGTAAATGAAGCGCTAATGCTTTCAACATTAAGCCTCTTTCTTGAAAGGTCATTTTCCTTAATTTTGGACCACCTACTTTTCTAGCATAATCCATCATTTCAGAAAAATCCAATCCTTTTGATGAAGCTGTTCCTAATTGATTACCTGTAATAGCATTAAAAAGAGGCGTACCCTCTCCATCTCCTTTTATCCATTTTCCTAAAGCGTAATTGTCGTATTTTCTCATTATATTATCAATTCATAAACCAATATAGTAAGTAATATCCCCTTAAAAAAAGCTATATATGATGATAGAATAGGATTGTTAGTCATAAAATTGTGACGCCATTTCCATAGTTTTTTCATTTTGTTTTTTTCCAAGTGTTAAACGTAATTTTTTGTTTTTCTTTTCTATTTTCTTCAATTTCCGAAAGAGGCTGACATTCGTTCATTAAAGTTTTGCATTCATTAGGTAATTCTTGGTATAGTTCTGTCCCTTTAGTTTTCCAATTTAGCATTTCATCTGAAACATCACCTTTTATTTGTGCAGGATTACCCACTACAACTTTTCTATTTGGAATTTGCATTTCCCCTTTTACAAAACAAAGAACTCCCACAATACATTCATCTCCAACATTAGCATCATCCATAATCACTGCATTCATCCCAATCATAGAATTTTTACCAATATTAGCTCCATGAATAATTGCACCATGACCTATATGAGCATTTTCTTGTAATACTACATCTTTTCCAGGGAAAATGTGAATGATACAGTTGTCCTGCACATTACATCCATCCTCAATAGTAATTTGTCCCCAATCTCCTCTTAAAGATGCTCCAGGACCGATATACACATCTTTACCAATAAGTACATTTCCAATAATTGTTGCTTCCTTATGCACAAAAGAACTGGGGTGTATTACTGGTTTGTATCCGTTAAATTCGTAAATCATACAATTATTATATTCATAATTTATTTTTTTGCAATTACTCTTTTTAAACAATACGAATAAGAAAGAACTAAAATAGATAAATAGATCCACCATGGAGCTTCTGTTAGATTTGGAAATTGCTTAACAAGCAACAATGTTAATGAGATCATGTAAAATTTGATTCCTAATTTATGTGGGAAATCTGCTTTATGCTGTAAATAACTTTTCATATTATATTTATTTATTTGGGAACCACTCTTTTTCAGTACGGTAAACAGTTCCTTTAAAGTGAGCTATTTCTATATTATGTTGGTTTGTAATTGATATATCATACATAGCTGTTTTACTGCTATTATTTATTCCTTTTGATGTAGCTGTCAGAACATCTCCACTCTCTACTTTTTTAGTGTGAGAAATGGATGTTTCAATAGAGAGAGATTGAATACCATCAGAATTTGCAGCAAAAGCTAAACAACTGTCTGCTAAAGAATACGCAATTCCACCATGTGCAATATTAAATCCATTCATCATTTCATCTCTCACTCTCATTTGAAGTTTACAAGATCCTTCAGAAACTTTTAAAACCTCAATGCCTAGCCAATGACTAAAAGCATCACCATTCATCATTTTGTCTACTACTTTTTTTGCTAAGTCCATTAGTAGAATGTTTTATTGTTTTTTACCATCCTTCTTAATAGTGGAGATGGTCTATATCTATCTTCTCCATACTCACAATACAATTCTTCTAATTGATTTAGTACATTTTTTATACCAACTTCATCTGCCCAAGCAAGTAAACCTTTTGGATAATTTACTCCTTTGGTCATAGCTAAATCAATATCTTCTTTTGTTGCAATATTTAAAAATAATGCGTCAGCAGCTTCATTTATAAGCATTGCTAATATTCTCCATAATATCTTTTTTCCTAGTTCTCTATCCTCATTTGCTTTTGGCATTTCTTTGGAATAATCATAATAACCTCTTTCAGATTTTCTTCCTAAGTATCCTGCTTCCATCATTCTTTTTTGTGTGAATGAAGGCTTGTATCTTTGATCGAAATAAAAGGCAGCAAATACTGTTTCGGTTACTGTATAGTTAATATCGTTCCCTATATAATCCATCAATTCAAAAGGCCCCATACGGAATCCTCCAATTTCACGCATTGCCCAATCAATAGTAGAGAAATCTGCTACGCCTTCTTCATATATCCTAATTGCTTCTCCATAAAAAGGACGAGCGACTCTATTTACAATAAAACCAGGAGTGTCTTTTGCAATAACTGTTACTTTCCTCCAAGAATCAATAATTGACTTTGCATTTTTTAAGATTTCTGCAGAAGTTTGCACTGCAGGGATTATTTCCACAAGTGGCATAAGTGGAGCTGGATTGAAAAAGTGTATTCCTATAACTCTTTCTGATTTTTCACATGCTGAAGATATAGAAGCGATGGATAGAGAAGATGTGTTTGATGCAATAATGCAATCGTTATCTACTAATTTTTCAATATCAGTAAATATTTTTTGTTTTATCTCTAGATTTTCAATGATTGCTTCAATAACTAATCCACTTCCACTAATATCTACTAATTTTTCTGAAAAGTTAATTCTTGATAGAATATCATTTTTTTCTTGATCTGAAATTCTGTCTTTCTCAACTAATCTGTTGAGGATTTTATTGAGTTTAGTTTCTGCGTTTTTGATAGCTCCATCAAATGAATCAAAAAGATAAACCTCATGGCCATTTGTAGCAGCTATTTGAGCTATTCCTGCTCCCATTGTTCCTGCTCCTATTACGCTTACTTTCATTTATAGGTGAAATATGATTTGTTTGCTAAAATAGTTAAATACATTTAAAGTGTTCGAAGGGCTCCAAACAATCTTTACATTTGTATAATGCTTTACAAGCTGTGGCTCCAAATTCACTAATTAGTTCTGCTTTTTCGGAATCACATTGTGGGCAAATAATAGTTTCTGATGGAGGTGAAATTCCGTATTTTTTGAGTTTTTCTTTGGTAGATTCAGTCATCCAATCAGTAGTCCAAGTAGGTGAGTATACAATTTTAAGTTCAAAATTTTCTATATTATTTTCTTTAAGACATGTTTTAATATCATCTTGAAATGCTTTAACAGCTGGACATCCTGAATAAGTTGGAGTGATGGAAATAATATAAGAATTTTCAGAAAAGATTACATCTCGAATAACTCCTAATTCTACTACTGAAATTACAGGTATTTCAGGATCTGGAACGGTATTTAAAAGTTCCCATATTTTATCTGTTTTACCATTCTGCATCAGGATATGCTCTTGGTAAGAATTGCATTTCAGAAAGTAAATGACCTAAATGTTCCGTGTGCATTCCATTTTTACTTCCTGATTGCATGTGTCCATCTTCAGGTCTGATTAGGTTAGATTCTTTTAATGTTGTGTTCACTATTTTATCCCACTCTGATTTTAAAGAAGAATTATTTACTCCAATCCCTTCTTTGTACATTTTTTGATCTATATCATCCATCTCAAAAAATTCTCCTGTAAATTGCCATAAATCATTTAAGGATTTTTGAATTCTTTTATTGCTTTCTTCTGTCCCATCTCCTAATCGGATTACCCAACTTTTGGAATGAGTCAGATGATATTTTATTTCTTTTAAAGATTTCGCAGCTATTGCAGCAAGGGTTTCATCTTTACTATTAGAAAGTTTAGAATAGAATAAGAAACTATAAACTGAGAAGAAGAAATGTCTTACTATTGTATCTCCAAAATGGCCGTTTAGTTGTTCTGTTAACTGAAGATTATAAAATTCTCTTTCATTTCTTTTAAAAGCAAAATCATCTGCAGATTTTGTTCCATCTAATTCTGAAGCATATTCAAGTAATGAATTTGCTTGTCCAAATAAATCCAAGGACAAATTAGAAAGAGCTATATCTTCTTCTAGAGTAGGCCCTTTAGAGCACCAAGATGAAAGTCTTTGTCCAAGAATAATAGAACTATCGGCTATTCTGAGTGTGTATTTTAATAAATCCATTTATATGTGCTTTGATCCATCTGGCATGGTATAGAAAGTAGGATGCCTATACATTTTATCATTAGATGGGTCGAAAAAAGCCTCTCCATCTTCACTCTCAGAAGAAACAATATGTTCTGATTTTACTACCCAGATACAACTTCCTTCATTTCTTCTGGTATATAAATCCCTAGCATTTTGTAATGCCATCTCTTTATCATCAGCATGAACATTTCCTGCATGCTTGTGAGCTAATCCATTTTTACTTTGAATAAAGACTTCCCAAATATTACTATTACCTGTCATATTAAATTATTTTTTCAATTGTTTTTGAGCATATGATATAGCAGCTTCCCTTACCCATCTACCTTCTTCATGCGCTTTTTTATGATGATCTAATCTTTGTTTATTACACGGACCGTTTCCGTTTACTACATTCCAAAATTCATCCCAATCCATTTCCCCAAAGTCATAATGCCCTCTTTCTTTATTCCATTTTAATTTTGAATCCGGAATAGTAAGTCCAATAATTTCTGCTTGATGAACTGTTTTATCTATAAAACTTTGTCTTAGTTCATCATTTGTTTGTCTTTTAATTTTCCATTTCATTGCATTTCCAGTTCTTGGAGAATCTGCATCATGAGGTCCGAACATCATAATAGATGGCCACCAAAATCTATTTAAAGCATCCTGAGCCATTTCTTTTTGTTCAGATGTTCCTTTTGCCATTTCCGCCATAATTTCATACCCTTGTCTTTGATGGAAACTCTCTTCCTTACATATTTTTATCATTCCCCTAGAGTATGGTCCGTAGGAAGTCCGTTGTAAAGATACCTGATTTACAATTGCAGCTCCATCTACTAACCATCCAATTGCTCCCATATCTGCCCAGCTTAGTGTAGGGTAGTTGAAAATAGAAGAATACTTTGCTTTTTCTTGATGTAACTGACTCACAAGCTCTTCTCTACTAATTCCTAGAGTTTCGCATGCTGAGTATAGGTATAATCCGTGTCCAGCTTCATCCTGAACTTTCGCAAGCAAGATCATTTTCGCTCTTAAAGAAGGAGCTCTACTGATCCAGTTACCTTCAGGCTGCATACCAATTACTTCCGAATGAGCATGTTGAGAAATTTGACGGATCAGATGTTTTCTGTAATCATCCGGCATCCAATCTTTTGGTTCTATTTTTCTTTCTGAATCAATTCTTTCTTGAAAAATTAGCTCATTCATTTGATATATTTTAATGCAAATTTATCTAAAATATAATTTATATCATATGATATTTGTCATCATAACATGAAAAAGTTTTTAAAAAGTTTATTTTTGCACAGATTTTATAAATAAAGTATGAATAAATTTTACTCATTAAATATTACAGAGATAAATACTCTAACTTCAGATTCTGTAGAAATAAAATTTGAAATTCCTTCTGATATTTCAGAAAAATTTAAATTTAAGGCAGGGCAATATATTACTATAAAACATAATATAAATGGAGAAGAAATAAGAAGATCTTATTCTCTTTGTTCTGATCCGAATACAAACGAAATTGCAGTTGGAGTAAAAAGAGTTGAAGGAGGTAGAATGTCTACTTTCTTAACTAAAG
>Ga0209252_1002266_pt1 | contig 11652 bp, 9 predicted proteins | sample SaaInlV_135m_DNA_3_FD_184673 | JGI IMG/M metagenome (GOLD analysis project Ga0209252, IMG submission 184673) | Marine microbial communities from expanding oxygen minimum zones in the Saanich Inlet - Saanich Inlet SI074_LV_100m_DNA (SPAdes) (version 2) | ecosystem: Environmental > Aquatic > Marine... | reverse complement strand
TCAATGTCAATCCTTTGTATACACCCAGAGAGCTCAAGCATCAACTTCAAGACTCAGGGGCCAAAACTATTATTATATTCGAGAATTCAGCACATGTTCTCTCAGCTATTAATGATGATCTAGAAATAGAGCATGTGATTATTACAAAAATTGGCGATTATCTTGGGGTCAAAGGTAGATTGATGAATTTTGTTGTCAAATATGTCAAGAGAATGGTGCCAAGCTATAAGCTTAAAAATACCATTCCATTTAAAACAGCTCTTCAAAGACCAGTTGCTGATTTTAATGAGGTCCAAATCATCCCAGATGACCTGGCTTTTTTACAATACACAGGTGCTACCACTGGCCTTTCTAAAGGCTCTATGCTCTCTCATGGGAATGTAACAGCAAATATTGAGCAACTTAAAAGTATGCTTAACGATGTAGTAGAAGAGGGAACTGAAATTTGGATCAATGCCTTGCCGATGTACCATATATATTCTTTGGTTGTGCTGGTTTTCTCAGGCTATGATGCTGGTGGTTTAAATGTGCTGGTAACCAATCCAAGGGATACTAAGGGCTTTGTTAATGAACTCAAAAAATGGCCTTTTACTTTTTTTAATGGAGTGAATACTCTTTATGAAAGCTTATTAAATCATCCAGACATAGTGAATGTTGATTTTAGTACTATGAAATTATCTGGAACTGGTGGTTCAGCTTGCAGAAAATCCACTGCTGAAAGATGGCAACAGTTGACAGGCAAAGTTTTACTTGAAGGTTATGGTTTATCTGAAACTTCACCAAGTGTTACGGTTTCACCAAATTATTTAACTGAGTTTAATGGCACAGTTGGAATGCCAATTCCTAATACTGAAATCTCTATTAGAGACGATGATGGCAATGAAGTTACTCTAGGTGAGCGTGGAGAGATTTGTGTTCGAGGCCCTCAAGTCATGAAAGGCTATTGGGGCAATGAAGAGGCAACATCTGAAGCGATTGATGAAGATGGTTTTTTCAAGACTGGCGATATAGGCATTCTAGATAAAAAAGGTTTTCTGAGCATCGTTGATAGAAAGAAAGACATGATCTTAGTTTCAGGTTTTAATGTCTACCCTAATGAAATTGAAGATGTTGTTAGTATGCATCCAGATATAATTGAGACAGCATGCATTGGACTACCCAATAAAAGAACAGGAGAGTCTGTCAAGATTTATGTGGTGAAAAGCAATCCTAGCCTGACAGAAAAAGAAGTTCTCAAATATTGCAAAGAGAACTTAACGGGTTATAAAATACCAAAAGCAATTGAATTTATAGCTGAGTTACCTAAAAGCAATGTAGGTAAAGTATTAAGAAGAGCTCTTAGAGAATAGTTTATTCATTGATTCCCAGTGTTCCTTACTGCTCCAACTCTTTTTAAACTCTCTGTTTTCAGACTCTTTTAAATTATTATGAAGCACTTTCTTATGGTCATTTATAATTGATTTATTTGCTCGAATAATTGACGAACTGCAGTTATTAATCCTTTTTTGTATGTTTTTGATATCTCTTGTCGCATCTTCCAAATTTGGACAAACTGAATCTAGGATACCAATTTTATAAGCTTCACTGGTCGTTAAAGCTTTACCTTCAATTAAAGTTAAGAGCGCTTTACGATTGCCAACAATATCAATGAGATCTATTATGCCTCCCCAAGCAGTTGTGATGTTTAGAGTTGAGTGGACAAAACCAAAAGTAGCTCTTTCCACAGCAACCCTGTAATCGCATGCGATTGCTAATTCTGCGCCTCCACCCAGAGCGTGGCCATTCATCAAAGCCAAAACAGGAACAGGGTAGTATCGAATTTTATCTATAGTCCTTCTTCCTACAGCTATCATGTTTTCAATCGCTTTCTCCGATCGTACTTCATATAATTCTTTTATATCACCACCTGCTGCAAAACATTTATTGCCTGTTCCCGTTATTACAACAGATTTTATTTCATGATTATCTTCATAGTCAGAAAGAACCTCTAGTAATTCCTCAATTAAAGCAAGACTTAAAGCATTGCTTGATTCAGGTCTATTGATTGTAATTACAAGATCAAGAGGTCCTTTTTCGACTATAAGATTCGACATAATGATTTAGAAATAAAGCCGCATGATATTTTGTGCAACACAAGCAGGGCGATCTTGATTTTCAACCTCTACACTATATTCTTCTATCAATTCTATGCTTCCCTTTACTTCTTCGGCGGAAAGTAGTGTGCAATTAGATCTAATATTACTGCCCGCAATCACAGGGCCAGTAAACCTCAATTTATTAATCCCATAGTTGATAATATTTTTTGTATTGGGATATGGAGGGTTTTCAGGGTCCACCAAACCTCTTAATTTAGGATAGAGTGCCAGAGTAAAATATCCATGCGCAATGGTAGCTTTAAAGGGCGATTCCTTACTGGCTCTTTCTGGATCTATATGTATCCATTGATGATCTTGCGTAGCGTCAGCAAAAGCGTTAATCATTTCTTGTGATATATGCATCCATTCGCTTTGGTGAATCACTTTTCCTATTTTTGATTGTAAATCTTCTAATACTTTTTCCATGCCCATAATGCCTCCATATTTATTATGAAAACCAAATCCTAACAAATTAAGAATAGTTATATATAGAAGATATTGATTTTTTTGATATTTTAAGTTGTTATGTTTTTGATGTTATAATTAATCCGGTTCTGTTGAGCTGGCCTAGGATGAGGAAAATGTCAGCATTTAAAAGTTATTTTTTAGTACTATTTTTATTACTTAGTGGTTGTGCTACTCAGCAAATGAGTGGCAGTAGCCAGGGTAAACAATCGCCTAGTAGTTCAGGAGGAATGCCTTCATCATCTAGTTCAGGAGGAATGCCTTCATCATCTAGTTCAGGAGGAATGCCTTCATCATCTAGTTCAGGAGGAATGCCTTCATCATCTAGTTCAGGAGGAATGCCTTCATCATCTAGTTCAGGAGGAATGCCTTCATCATCAGAAAGCACTAATCAAGAAGGGCAAAATGGGAATCAAAGCAATAAAGATGAAAATACTATGCCAACTCAAGCTGGAATCTCAGGCCAACAGACAGGGCAGTCAGCCTCAAGTATATTTAATGAATCTTTAGGAGATTTTGACAAGGAAATGGCTGGCGAAAGGGATATTATTGCTGCATCCAATCAAGGAAATTCAAGCATGACTGCTCAAGAGATAGCTGATATGGAATCAATCATGGGAGCAGATCTAGATGGGCCAATTGATATTTCTGGAGATTTTGGAAATGATGAAAGCGAAGGCAATAATGATAGTGAAGAAGAATTTACTGGTGAGATGTCTGAGGAAGAAATTTCTAGATTACCCAGTTGTGTTGATAAAGATGGTTCAGGAGAGGATAAGATTGCTAGACAACTTCGAGTGTTTGCAATTAAAGAAGATGATCCAAATATACGAAATGAAATATGGAAGCAGTACTTGAAACATATGGGCATAGGACAGTCACAAATAGAAGAGTGTTTAAGTAAGTGAGTATAAAAAATATAATAGCTCCCACTTTTTTTATTTGCTTGATTCTTCCACTATTGAGTTTCAGCGAGACAATTAAATATGACAAAGTTAAACTCAAACGTGCTGAAATAGAGCTTATTGAAGATCGTTTGCTTGATGTTGGTATTTTTATTTTTGATCCAAATATTCCAGAAGATATTGAGGATAACCCTCTAGTATTTCCAGAAATAAGAAAGGCTGAAGCGAGATATATCCCTTATCACTTGAAGAATACTCTAGAAGAATCTGGTTTTTGGGGAGGTGTTTGGGTCTTGCCTGATAATACTAAGGCTATGGATCTTAATGTTTCTGGACGAATTATAAAATCAAATGGCTATGATGTTTCCATAAAAATTGGCGTATGGGATATCTCAGGAAAGCAATGGCTTGATAAAGCTTATAAAGCAAGAGTGGGTCAAAGTTCTTATAGTAAACGACGTGATTTAACACAAGATCCTTATCAAAGTTTATTCAATGAGATAGCAAATGATTTGCAAAAAATAAAGAGTATATATTTATCTAAGCAATTAAAACGAATAAGTGAGATTGGTGATTTAAGGTTTGCTTCTGACTTAATTCCTAGTGTTTTCAATAATTACTTGGTTCAGGACAATAAGACAAATATTTATAAAATCTCTCGCTTACCTGCTGATGATGATCCAATTATGCAAAGAATTGGCGATGTTAAAGAAAGGGAGCTTTTACTACTTGATACGCTTAATGAATATTACGCACAGTTGTATAGGGAAATCTCGGTTCCTTATGAAGAATGGAGAAAGTCCAATCGTCAGAATGCAATCAATTATGAAGAATTAAAACGATCTGCTAGAAAAAGGCAAATACTTGGAGCTGTTGCTATTTTGGGCGGCATTATGGTTGATGGTGACAGCAACGCCAGTGGCTATGCGCAGCAGGGTCTTATGATTGGTGGAATTCAGGCTGTTCAAAGTGGTTTTGCTAAGTCATCTGAAGCAAAAATATACAAGGAATCCATGAAAGAAGGTGGAGATTCTTTTGATTCAGAAGCTGAAGGTTTACTTATTGAGGTTGAAGGGCAAACATTGAGGCTAACAGGGAATGCACAAGAGATGTTTTTGGAATGGAAGCGATTACTCAAACAAATTTATACTGAAGAGACTGGAATAAATCTCAAAGAAGATTCTGCACAATAATTCTTACTTATGAATATTAAGAAAACTGATGATTCAGTGACAAAATCAGACCACGAAGTTAGTTCATCATTGGATGATGATAAAACAATTTATCAGGAAAAATTAGATCGAGAGAATCAAAAAAGATTTAATCCTAAGTTGGCTTTTTTTCTTAGTGGATTGTTATTACTTTTTCTAATAATTGTCTTTTTCATATTACCTTCTACGGTTACTCAATATAGAGAAGAGAGTAATGATTCATCTGTGCAGAAAGATTTCACAATTGTAAAAAATAATGAATCTTCTGACTTAGCTCAAAAACCTATTGCACAAGCTCTTTTATCTGAATTATTAGCTAGATTGGAGGATTTGAAAGTCAATGGTGTCTTATTTTGGGGAGGAGAAGATTGGAGTGATGCACTTATTTATCAAGCAGAGGGCGACTCTGCCTATACCTTGCGTCAATTTAATACTGCCGTTCTAAAGTATCGTAAATCAATGCAGATTTTGATAGATCTTGAACTCAGCATACCTCAAAGATTATCTTTGGCCCTCAGAGAAGCAGGAGACGCATTAATGCAAGGCAATCAAGAGTTGGCCATTGAACAATATGAGATAGCTCTTGCAATCGATGGAATCAATCAGGAGGCAAAAGTAGGGTATGAGAGAGCTTTAAAAGTTGATAGGGTTATTGAATCTATGGTTGAGGCAGATGTTTTTAGTAATAGTGGTGAATGGGAAAAGGCAATTATGTCATATGAGAATGCATTAATAATTGATCCAGAATGGATTAATGCAATCAAAGGGTTGGAGACCTCAAAACAAAAACTTGATGAAGAACTTTTTCAAAAAAGTTTATCAAGAGGTTATCAGCTATTGTCAGAAGAGAAATTTGAAGAAACAAAAATAGAGTTTGATCAAGCATTTAAAATCAATCCTAATTCTAGGGATGCCCTTCAAGCCATTGAAGAATTGGAATTGAGAGCCAGAATGTCCAAGATTGAATCGATACAATTTGAAGCATTGATAGCTGAAGTAAATGAACAATGGGTTTTAGCAAAAAAACATTATCAAACAATATTAAAGCTTGATGCCAATATTAAAGATGCTTCTGAGAGTTTAAAAACTGTTAATCAAAGAATTTCTCTTGCCAGTGATTTAATCTTTTTTACAGCCAATGCTGACAATCTAAGCGATGATGATCTTTTAAAGAAAGCTAAAAAAATATTGAAACAAGCGAATGCTATTAAGAAAAAAGGTCCTGTATTATTAAGGCAAATAGAAAATCTAGCTAATGTTATTAGTATTGCAAGCATTCCTATGAATATTTCCATCCTTTCCGATGAAATGACAAATATCACTTTATATAAAGTGGGACAACTTGGTGTATTTAGAAATAAAGAAATAACTTTAAGACCAGGAGTTTATAAGGCAGTTGGAACAAGAAATGGATTTAGAGATGTGAGCTTGAGATTCAAAGTTCTTCCAGATCAGATTGATCAAAGTTTTAGGATTGAATGTAAGGAAAGAGTATGACAACTATTGTTATACAAGAAGGTAATCAAACTAGGAAAATTAGTTCTGATGATTTTCCTATTAAAATAGGGACAGATTTAAATTCTGATATTTTGATTGTTGGTTCACTTTCATTGGGTATAGCCTTGATCATTGATTTGATAGATGATCGCTTGGTCTTGCAAAAGATTAACCCAAGTGTCGATACCACAGTTAATGATAATGAGTTTTCTGGAAATTATTGGATCAAAGATGGTGACGAGTTGATTGTGTCTAATAAGCGAGTCCAGTTTAAAATATCTGCCAATCAAATAGAGCTTAATATTGAGAATGTTTCTTTAGAGGAGCAACCAACGCAGTTTCAAAAACGCCAAAGTGAGAGTATTTTTCAAAATAAAACTATTCAAAGAATTGCTATAGGGCTCGTATTTTTAGTTGGTTACTTTTTATTTTATTTATTTACCTCTAAAGCTGTCGAAATAAATACCATACCAGCTGATGCTAAGGTTTCAGTCTCTGGGGGTTTTTTCCCTCATTTAAAAATTAGTGGACGATTTTTATTAAGACCCGGTGAATATAGAGCTGATTACTCTAGATCAGGTTATTTTTCTAATAGCTTGGATATTGAAATCAATGAAGAATCCTCACAGGTTATTGATATCAAATTAAAAAAAACACCAGGTATTGTTAGATTTATAACCCAGCCTGATGTTGTTTATGAACTGTATCTAGAGGGAAAATTTTCACCATTTATTTGTGAAGATATGGAAATGTATCAAGAGGAATGTAGAAAGAGAGGGTTTTCTTTTGGAGGTCCTTTAGAACCTGGAACAAGAGATGTTGAGTTGCGATTTGAAAAGTATTTTCCCATTAAGGAGCAATTGATAATCAATGGGATGGGTGAAGAACAAGAATTTATTTTTGATCTTAAGCCCGCTTGGGCTGATGTTGAGATAGATACTAAACCAAGTGAGGCTGAAATTTTTATTGATGGTAAAAATATAGGATTGACCCCCTTGGACCTTGATATCATGGAAGGGCAACATACTCTTGAAATTAAGAAAAATGGTTTTAAGAATTTTACGACCGAGATAGCTGTGAAAGCTAAAGAAAATATTGTCTTAGAATTATTTAACTTGAGTCTCTTAGATAGCAAGATTAATATTATTTCCAATCCCAAAGAAGCTTCTGTAAATATAAATTCTATTTATCGTGGTCTAACTCCACTTGAACTTGAGTTGGAGCCTTTGGTTTCTCATACTATCAGTCTTGCAAAACCAGGATTTAAGTCTATTAGTGAGAATATAGTTCTCAAAACTCAAGAAGAAATCCTAAATGAAAGAAATGTTGCATATGTTGAATTTGAAAGAGAATTAAAGCCAATATATGGGAGTATTAGCTTTCTTGGGACGCCAGGAGCAGGTTTGATTCTAGAGGGTGAACAAATTGGAGTGGTTCCAATCAATCTTGATTTATTGTCTAAAAAACAATTATTACTGATTAAAAAAGAGGGATATGTAACTGAAGAGTTGATGATTAATCCAACATCAGGCTATGAGCAAACCATAGAAATAAACCTTATGACACCAGAGGAAGCTGCATTAGCAGCTTTGCCAAATAAAATACAAACATCTCAGGGTTTAGAAATGAGATTGATTTATCCTGGAAATGAATTTGTTATGGGTGCGCCTAGAAGAGATCAGGGAAGAAAAACAAATGAAACTGAAAGGCTAGTTAAAATCACTCGTCCTTTTTATGTTGGTATAACAGAGACATCAAATAAAGAATTTAGAGAGTTTGAACCCAAGCATACTTCCGGTGCAGAAGTTTTTAGAGAGTTATCCAATAATATGCACCCTACGGTTATGGTTAGTTGGCAACAAGCAGTTGCATATTGCAATTGGTTGAGTACTCAAGAGTCTTTGGAACCAGCATATAAAGTCAATAAGGGTAAATATGAGTTAACGCAACCAGTAAGCAACGGATACCGACTTCTGACTGAAGCAGAATGGGAGTGGCTATCTAGGTTTAATGGAGGTGGTGGGGAGCAAAAATACCCATGGGGAGATAGCATGCCAGTTATGGAAGATTCTGGTAACTATGCTGATGAATCGGCTGAAGTGTTTATGTCTAATACCTTAGGAAAATATTGGGATGGCTATCCCGTAACCTCACCAACTGGAAAGTTTAAAGCAAATTCATTGGGAGTTTTTGATTTAGGAGGCAATGTTGCAGAGTGGGTTAATGATTATTATTCAGTTTATCCTCGAGATCTTAAAAATGTAGAATCTGATCCTTTGGGACCGTTAGAAGGCAGCAGCAGAATGATTAAAGGTTCTAGTTGGAGACATTCCAGTATCAGTGCTCTGAGATACTCATTTCGAGATCATGCTGTTACATCAAGATTGGATGTTGGATTTAGAATTGCCCGCTATAGTGATAAGATAGAGTAGTGGAGACAGCTAAAATAAAATATATTTTTAAAAGCAACGCTATTTTTTTATTTGTATTTATTTCATTATCCTCATTAGTTATTGCTGATGATGAAAATAATAATTTAGATAATCAGGATAGAGTAATGCAAGAAGAATTAGACCGATTGAAAGAGGTGTATGAAAAAGAGAAGCTCGAAGAGGAGACCGCTGAGGAAAATAAAGTCAATGCGGGTCAAGGAATGATATTTTATTCCGATACCTAAAAAATTATTATGAATAACAACAATTTATCGAAAGAGTTTTTGTATCAAGGCTTTGCCTTAATCCTTTCTATAATTATAGTGCATGCTTTTTATGTGTCTTTAGTTAGACCTGAAGCTGTTGAGATCATAAAAGAGCAACAAGCCATGATTGCCCAGGATAGTAATTATGTACCTGAGCGTTCTTTCTTTGTGATCATTCGAGATTTTGAGCAAGAGGCTTGTTTTATATTAATGCTATGGGCATTGGCAATTATGACTCTGAAAGCTCAAACAGCACTTAATGAAAGAAAGCTTTTAAAGAATGATCTGATTCCTTTACAAAGAGGGCAGACTATAAAGCCTGAAAATACTGATATGTATTTGAGACAATTTGAGAATTTAGATGAATCCCAACAAGAACTCTTATTACCTAGAGTCTTAAGCAATGGTTTGAAGCGATTTGCTACTACCAAGAATATACAGGATGTTTCAACGTCCACACACACAATGATTGAAAGTGAAGCGGATCGACTTGAGTCTGAATTATCAATGATTCGTTACATAGCATGGGCCATACCTTCTATTGGCTTTATCGGAACTGTTAGAGGCATAGGTGCTGCTTTATCCCTTGCACATCAAGCAGTTGATGGAGACATTAGTGGCGTTACTCAAAATCTAGGCATAGCCTTTAATTCAACTTTTATTGCATTACTCATTAGCATAGTAATTATGTTTATGGTGCATCAGTTACAGCTGCTCCAGGAACGACAAATTTTTGAAACAGAGGCCTATGCAGACCAAAATCTGATTACCCATCTTAAGGGTGAATAATTAAAAACTTTTATGGCAAGAAGGCAATTTAATGTTTTCAATTTATCTTTTCTTGATGTAATGGCATGTGGTTTTGGAGCCATTATTCTTTTTTTTATGATTATTAACTCACAAGTGAAATCTAGGAGTAATAAAGCATCTGTAGTCTTGCAAAGCCAGACTGAATTCTTAGAAGAAGAAATTACCGATGGCCAGAAGCGTATGGTCAATATGAAAAATGAAATTAATAAAATAGATGAAGATAATTCTATTATCCAAGGCAGTATAGATGAGTTACTCAAGATTATTGAGGAGCTATCTGCAGAAATATCTCTATTTGCAAACATATCACTTGCTTCTCAAGACAGTGTTGAAAAGCTAAAATCCGATATTAAGATTCTAGAAAAAGCCAATGAAAGGTTGTCATCAGAGGCAGAAAAGAAGTCACTACTCAGTGGAGATTCACCATTTGATCGAGGCGGTGAAGGACAACGACAGTATATTTCTGGATGCAAAGTCTCTGGTCAGCGAGTTTTGTTCTTGATTGATGCATCCACCAGTATGCTTGCTAACTCTTATGCCAATGCTTTACTTTTTTCAGTTTATCCTGATGAAGAGAAGATAAGAGCTCCAAAATGGAGTCAGGTGATCAAAGGAGTTGAATGGATGGCGACACGATTGAAGGGTGAATTTCAAATTTATACATTTAATGAATCGGCTCAATCCGTTTTAGAAGAGAGTGATGGAAAATGGATAAAGGCTGATAGTAAAAATATTGTTTCAGCCATTGATAAGTTAGCTGCAACAGCCCCTCGGGGTGGCAACAGTCTATACAATGCTTTTGAAGCCATAAATGCTTTCAGTAAAAAACCAGACAATATATTTTTATTCACAGATGGTTTACCTACATTGGGTTCAAGAATACCTAATTCCCCGGTAAAAGTTTATCCTAGAGATCGGCAGAAGTATTTTAATAGAGCACTCGAAGTATCACCATCAATTCCCATGAATGTCTTTTTATTTCCATTGGATGGAGATCCAACAGCAGCAGCAAGTTTTATTAACTTAGCCGGGTTGAAGAAAGGATGTTTTGTTGCACCCTCCAAAGATTGGCCATCGTCATGAGGAAAAAAAGGGACATGGAAACATTCAATCTATCCTTCTTGGATGTCGTCTGCTGTGGCTTTGGAGCTGTTATTCTATTGCTTGTAATTACAAAAATTTACGAACCTATTACCATACAAAAAAGCCAAAAAGACCTAAAGGCATTGGTTTCTAAATTAGAACAAGAATTAGAAATCATAAGAGGCGATTCAACAGTGTTGAATCAAAGGTTGTCATCATCAACCACTCAACTTGCTATCAATAAAGAAAAAAAGAATAAATTATCTGGAGATTTATCCGATATAGAGGGTCAATATGATACGACAAAAGCATTTGCACAAATCCAATCGGGTGAGAAAAATGCCTTATTCATGATTAAGCAATCATTAACCGAGATTATGAAAAAACTCCAGATAAATCAATCTGATACAGAGGGTAGAGCTGTAGGAATCCCAGTTGATAGTGAGTATGTTATCTTTGTTATAGACAATTCTGGAAGTATGCAAAATAATGTTTGGGGTAAATTAAAAAGTAGCATGGCTGATATATTAGCTGCTTACCCAAAGGAAAAACTGAAGGGAATACAAGTTATTAATTGTAATGCCAGCTACTTATACCCTTCTTTTAAGGCTGGCTGGATAGCTGATACACCAACCAATAGAAATGAAATCTTAAGAAGATTAAATAACTGGAATGCGATTTGTGATTCAGATCCAACAAGAGGAGTTACCGAAGCGATTACACGATATACAGATAATAAAAAAAGAATTGCCATTTGGATAATGGGCGATGATTTAGCCAATAACTTATACGATGATCCTGTAGAGGCAATACGAAGAGTGGCATTAAAATTTAATAAAATTGATGAT
>Ga0209252_1002264_pt1 | contig 11657 bp, 10 predicted proteins | sample SaaInlV_135m_DNA_3_FD_184673 | JGI IMG/M metagenome (GOLD analysis project Ga0209252, IMG submission 184673) | Marine microbial communities from expanding oxygen minimum zones in the Saanich Inlet - Saanich Inlet SI074_LV_100m_DNA (SPAdes) (version 2) | ecosystem: Environmental > Aquatic >... | reverse complement strand
TTCCTCTGGAAGTGTAAATACCGCATATTTATTTATCCTTTTGTGAGCAAAAAATCCCCATGGTAAAATAGAATTTGCTGAAATAGAAAAGCAAAGAAATAGTAATAATAAAGTTCTATTTTTCATATGGAATTAATTTTCCGTTTTTTAAGATAGGGATTATTGAAGATTTGAATGTTGGATTTAAGCAAAACTTTGTGTCTGCTTCCATATTTAGATGTTTTAACCTATTTCTGTGTGCCGAATCTTCTAAGTAAGAGAATAAGTCATTTCCTGCATCCCTTTTTATTGCAACAGAAGCTAGTACGGAATCACATTGACTCTGAAATTCATTTGTTTTCAATAATTTATCAGATAAAATACCAGCAAAAATAGAATCTTCCATATTTACCAATCCTTTCCATCCTGAACATAAAACAACAACATCTTTTTTAGATTTCATTATAAAATTATAAACTGCATCTTGATTTACAAAAGAGGCAGAAATCACTTCATGTTTACTTGCTAATTTTATTGATTTTGTTCCGTTAGTAGTGGTTAAAACGAGTCTTTTATTGTTTACATCATCATTCATATACTGAAAAGGAGAGTTCCCAAGAGGAATACCTTCAATTGGCTCAGCATTTCTTTCGGCAGCAACTATATATCCTTCTTTATTCATGTATTGTTTTGCTTGTTCTACAGAACTAACCGGTATTAATTCGGAAATTCCATAATGAAAAGCAGTAGATATTACAGAGGTAGCACGTAAAATATCTACCACAAGAACTAGTTTATCTCCCTCATCATAATGGTGGAATAAATCTGATGTTAAACAAACATTTAATCTCCTCATTTTATAAATGGTAAACTTACAATTTTAGATTTAATCTTCTTCTTTCTAACCTGAATATAAACCTCTGAATGAACTGAAGAGAATTTAGTAGAAACATATCCCATAGCAATAGCTTTATTTAATGTTGGAGACATAGTGCCTGAAGTAATCAGTCCGATTTGATTTCCTTCTTTATCTATTATTGGATAATCTTTTCTGGCAATTCCTTTTTCTACTAATTCAATTCCTACTAATTTTCTGCTCGTTCCTTCTTCTTTCTGTATTTTTAGATTTTCAGAGTTTACAAATTCCTTATTAAATTTTGTAATCCATCCTAAACCTGCTTCAATTGGTGAAGTAGTATCGTTAATATCGTTTCCATACAAGCAAAATCCTTTTTCTAATCTGAGAGTATCACGAGCTGCAAGACCTATTGCTTTAATCTGAATTTTTGTTGAAAATAATGCGTCCCACAAAGTTCTTGTATCTTCATTTCTTACATATAATTCGAATCCAATTTCTCCAGTATACCCTGTTCTGGACAAGATTACATCCTCAACTCCTGCAATACTTCCAATCTTAAAATTATAATATTTTATTTCAGTAAGATTAACATCCGTTAGTTCTTGCAATAACTCAATAGATCTAGGACCTTGAACTGCTAATAAAGAGTAATTATCTGACTGATTATCAATTTTACAATCAAAAGTATTATGTGAATTAATCCAATCTAAATCCTTCTGCATATTAGATGCATTCACAACTAGAAGATACCTATTCTCTTCTATCATATACAGTAAAAAATCATCTACAATTCCACCACTATCATTTGGGGAACAAGTATATTGTACTTTTCCTGGAGAAAGTTTACTCACGTCATTTGAAGTGATATATTGCAAAAAATCTAATGAATTTGAACCACTGACAAATACTTCTCCCATATGAGAAACGTCAAAAACTCCAACGGATTCACGAACAGTTTTGTGCTCTAATTTTACTCCATCAGAATATTGAACTGGCATAAGATATCCTGCAAATTCTACCATCTTCCCACCGATACTTTCGTGTACATCCGAAAGAACTAGTTTTTTCATAAATTATGATTAAAAATTTAGCAAATATAAAACTTAATAATTTTAGTTTGATAATTATAGGATTCTTTTCAAACCTAATTTGAAAAAAATTATTATTTTGCTTGAAAATAATTATATTGAAAAAATTAGAGAGAAAATTAACACTGCCTACTATAATTGCTATTAGTATAGGAGGAATGCTTGGAAGCGGTATTTTTGTATTACCTGGAATTGCAGCAGCAAAAACAGGTTCTTCAATTTGGTTAGCATACCTTATAGCAGCTATATGTATATTACCAGCTGCTCTTTCAAAATCTGAATTATCATCCGCAATGCCAAAATCAGGTGGAGCTTACGTCTATATTGAACGAGCATTTGGACCAATAATGGGTACTATTTCAGGAATTGGACTTTGGTTATCTTTATTGCTAAAGAGCTCTTTCGCATTAGTTGGTTTTGGAGCTTATTTACTTGTTATTATTAATATACCTGTTGAATATATAAAATATATATCTCTAGGGTTTTTATTATTAATAATGATACTAAATATATTGGGAGTAAAGAAAGTAGGAAAAGTACAAGTTGTAGTAGTAATAATAAGTTTGATTACATTAATTTCCTTGTTATTTATGGGGATACCTATGATAGACAAACAAATGTTAACTCCATTTATGAGTAATAAAACTACTGGACTTATTAGTACAATCGCCTTTGTTTATATCTCTTACGCAGGAGTTACTAAAATTGCTGCAATTGCTGGTGAAGTTAAAAATCCAACTAAGAATATTCCATTAGCAATGATCATTTCTTTACTAATTATTACAGTTATTTATGTTGCAATAGCTTTTACTTTAGTTGGAAATATCGATATTAAAGAACTATCAGAAGATATTAAACCTATACATACATTAGCTCTTCTTTTAGGAGGACCTAACTTTGCTTATATAATTGCTGGTATTGGAGTTGTTACATTAATCTCTATGGCTAATTCTGGTGTACTAGCATCCTCAAGGTTTCCGTTTGCAATGGCGGGTGACAAACTACTTCCTAAACAAATGTCTAAGGTTCATCCAAAATATCTAACACCAATTAATACAATAATCCTTACCTGTATAATGATGGCTTTGGTGATTCTATTTTTAGATGTTGAGAAAATAGCAAAATTAGCAAGTGCCTTTAAAGTAATGATGTTTATCTCTGTTAATTTAAGTGTTATTATTTTAAGAGAAACTGCAGTACAATGGTATGATCCAAAATACAAATCTCCTCTTTATCCATATATTCAATTATTTGGAATATTTAGTGGAATTATCTTACTCTTCTATTTAGGTTTCATGCCAATAATTGCAATATTTGTGATATCATTTATAGGATATATAATATATTATATCTATGGGAAAAACGCTTCAAGAACTGGAGTAATGACTCAATACGGACATATTCCTGCATTATATATATTATTTGGGAAGAAAAGAAACTATAAACATCTAAAAGAACTAGAAGACAAAGAAAGAGAAGAAATGTTAAATATAAGTATAGATAAGGATGCTGGGGTAATCGTTCCATTATTAGGTAATGAAATTGCTCCAACCACCCTCATAGAAATCGGAGCCTCATTAAATGCAAGGTCAAAAATACAAACCTTAAACATTGTTGAAGTTCCAGACCAAACATCATTAGACGCATTTCTAGAAGAGAAACCCAAAACAAAATCATTAGAACGTATTGTCAAAAAATTAGATAGCCGTATTCAACAAGATATTTATTTTGAATCTATTGCGACTCATAAACTATCTGAAACTATGCAAGTTTTGAGTGAGATAACAAATATAAAATGGTTAATCTTGAGTTGGAATGGAAGAGCTTATAATGGAATATTCTTCAACAATCCAATTGGATGGATTATAAGCCATATTAACTCGAACTTCGCATTGTTTAAATGTAATGGAGTTACAGAGTTTAATAACGTATTATTATCAATCCGACATAATAGTCAAGATATACAAAAACTAATTGCGTCTACCAATTCATTATGTCAATATTTTAATTCTGAATTTACATTACTACATGTATTAAATATAGATACTACAACAGAAGAAATAGAAAATATAAAGAAAACATCAAACAAGGCATTGTCAGGAACTAAAGGAAAATTATTGTTAAAAATATCAGACGATCCTATTGACTCAGTGTCTAATTTAACTTCAGAATACGATTTATTAATATTAGGAACACCAAAAAAAGATACTTGGGCAACTATGTTATTTGGAACAGGTAAAGATAAATTCGCGATTAGTTCAGCATGCTCGGTACTAAGGCTCACTATAAAAAATTAATAATTTATAACATTCTATTACTATAAACCTGAACAAGAAGGATTTAATAGATTGGTTTTTTTTAGTACATTTGTAATAGTTTTTAATTTAAATAAATAAAAAGATGAATGATAATAGAGATGAAATTTATTCAAAATCGCTTAGAGCGGGAAGAAGAACTTATTTTTTTGATGTAAGATCAACAAGAGCAGATGATTTTTACTTAACAATTACTGAAAGTAAAAGAGATTTTAATGAAGATGGAAGTCCTTTCTACAAAAAACATAAAATATATCTATACAAAGAAGATTTTCAAAATTTTAAAGATTATCTGAATGAATTGACTGATTACATTATTAAGGAAAGAGGTGAAGAAATTATTTCCTTAAAAGATAAAGAAACTCCTTTAGAAGAAATTAAAACAGAGGAAGTAAAAGAAAAATCTCCATTAGATGAAGAACCCCCTACAGAGGAAGTAAAAGAAGAAGAAGAAGAAGAAGAAGAAGAAGCAACAACTGATTTTACAGAAGTAAACTTTGAAGATCTAGGGAATGATGAAGATAAATAACAAAAAACAAGATTAATTTTAAAGCCCTTTTATTAGTGCTTTTTTATTAAAAACTTTCCGATTTTTGTTAATAAGTGCCCCCTATACAGAATATATTCTCACTTTTATAGTTGTATTTTTGAAATGTTCAAAAAACAATAAATAAATGGGAAAAATAATTGCAATTGCAAATCAAAAAGGAGGAGTAGGAAAAACAACTTCAGCTATGAATCTATCAGCTGGACTAGGAGTATTAGAGAGAAAAGTCTTATTAGTAGACACTGATCCTCAAGCAAATTCAACTTCTGGTGTAGGATACGACCCAAGGGAAATTGAGAACGGAGTATACGAATGTCTTATTGGAAAAGTAAAAGCAAAAGACATCATTCTAGAAACTAAAAGTCCTAATCTGTTTTTATTGCCCGCTCATATTGATTTGGTAGGTGCTGAGTTAGAACTTGTAAATGTAGAAAACAGAGAACACATGATGAAAAATGCTCTCTCTGAAATCATTGATGATTTTGATTATATTATTATAGATTGTGCTCCTTCTTTAGGTCTTTTAACTCTAAATTCTCTTACAGCTGCTCATTCGTTAATTATTCCTATTCAGTGCGAATATTTTGCATTAGAAGGTCTAGGTAAATTATTAAATACGGTAAAAATTGTACAAAGAAGATTAAACCCAGAACTAACTATTGAAGGATTGCTTCTAACAATGTACGATACTAGATTACGTTTATCAAATCAGGTTGTAGAAGAAGTAAAAACTCACTTCCAGGATTTAGTTTTTAAAACAATCATTCACCGAAATGTAACTCTAGGTGAAGCTCCATCTTATGGTGAAACAATTATTGTTCATGATTCTACAAGTAAAGGAGCTATCAACTATTTAAATTTATCTCAGGAGATAATTGACAAAGAAAAGGTTTCCGAAACTTTAGAAGAAAACTTAGTAAGTAATGAATAACAAAAAGAGTGTGTTAGGTAGAGGGTTAGGTTCTATATTAAGAAATCCTGAAACAGATATCACAACAAGCTCTAACAACAAAGAGAGTATTGTAGGTAATATAAATACTATCAAAATTGATGTGATTTCTACAAATCCGTTCCAGCCCAGATCAGAATTTGATCAAGAAAAACTAGAAGAACTCTCTCACTCTATAAAGACATTAGGAATTATTCAGCCTATTACCGTTCGTAAATTAGGGAACGACAAATACCAACTTATCTCAGGAGAAAGAAGATTAAGAGCATCTCAGATGGCAGGTAAAACTGAAATTCCTGCATTTATCAGAATCGCAAACGATCATGAGATGCTAGAAATGGCGCTGGTAGAAAACATACAAAGAAGCAACCTAAACCCTATTGAAATCGCTCTTTCTTACCAACGATTAATGGAAGAATGCAAACTAACTCAGGAACAATGTTCTGAGAGAGTTGGAAAAAAAAGAAGTTCGGTTGCAAATTTTCTAAGATTATTAAAACTACCGGAAGAAATTCAACTTGCCTTACAACATTCAAGTATTTCGATGGGACATGCCAGAGCTCTAATAAATGTAAAAGATTTAGAAATCCAGATGAATATATTTAATGATGTAGTTGCTAACGGATTTTCAGTTAGAGAAGTAGAACAATTGGTTCGTACTTTTGCTGACATAGGATACAAGCAAACATCAAAACCTAAGACTCCCACTATTCCTAATTCCTTACCTTTTTCTTCCCAACAAAAAATACATAATTTGAGTAATTATTTAGAAAAGGATATTGATATAAAACGAAATAAAAAAGGAAAGGGTAAACTGATTATTCCTTTCAATTCTGATGATGATTTCATCTCATTAATTGGTAAAATTTCTGAAAACTCCTAATGAAAAGGACGTACATATTCTTTATCTGTACTCTGATTTCTTTATCTATCTCTTCACAAAAAATTCAGAAAGATAAATCACCTAAAAAAGCAGCTATTTATTCTGCAGTTATTCCTGGAGCTGGACAAATTTACACCAAAAAATACTGGAAGGTTCCTATTATTTACGGAGGACTTGTTACTTCTGCATATTTTATAAATGATAATAATAATCAGTATAAGGAATATCGAGAAGCTGCTTTACTCAGTTATGAAACGGGAGAAGATCAATTAGGATACACGTATTCAGAACTTATAACATTAAAAGATCATTATAAAAGGAATCGTGAAATATCTTATTTTTCTTTTGTAGGAGTTTACATACTAAATATTATTGACGCATCTGTTAATGCACATCTTTTTCATTTTGATGTTTCTGATGATATAAGTTTAAACATACGTCCTTATTCAACTTTCAGCAATACAGGAGTGTCATTCTCGTTAAATTTATAAATTTGCACAAAATATGATATCATGCTAAAAGACATAAAAAACATAAATGATTGGGATAAATCTAAGAAAAGGAAATTTTTCTGGTCTTTTACAATATTATGGAGTCTTTTTGTGTGGTTAATTGGTGGGGAATGGTTGTATTTTATCCCTTTTATTGTGGGGGATGTTATATTCTGGAAAACTTTCAATTACACTTTCTGGAAGAAACGAAAGAAAGAAGAAAAGAAACCTAAAGGCTGGCTTGGAAGTTGGGGAGACGCTATTTTGTTTGCTGTAATTGCAGCTACAATTTTACGAACTTTCTTTATTGAAGCATATACTATACCAACTCCATCTATGGAAAAATCCTTGATGGTTGGAGATTATTTATTTGTAGATAAAACTGCATACGGACCTAGAGTACCTATGACTCCACTTTCTTTTCCGTTAGTTCACCATACCCTTCCTTTGATAGGAGGTCAATCCTACTTAGAGTGGTTAAACCTTCCATATCACAGAATGTCTGGATGGAAAAATGGAAACGAAAACTCTCCTATTGGTGTAGAAAGAAATGATTGTGTAGTTTTTAACTGGCCATCAGAAAGATTATTTCCAATAGAAGATCGAAATGGAAATATTATAATTATTTTTGATTCTAGAATAAAATCTATAAATTGGATAAATACTCAACCTAACAAAAATCAATATAAAATAATTGAAGGAGAATTCTCTAGGCCTATTGATAAAAAAGAAAATTATGTGAAAAGGTGTGTAGCTATTCCTGGTGATGAATTAAAAATTGAGAATGGAATACTCTTTATTAATGGAAAAGAAGAAACAGAATATAAAATAAAAGAAAAACAAGTAGAAAAGAAAAAACAAAGAAGATATTTTGTAAAAATAAAACCAAAAGTATTTAAGAAACATTTTCCAAAGCCATTCCCAGGCAATATGAAAGATTTTTCAGAATTTTGTTATCAAGAATACGATATTATACCAGTAGACAAAAAAAATTACACAGCTAGTTTGGTAGGAGATTTTAGTGTAGCAAATAAAAGGAAAATACATATTAATGCAACTGAGGAGGCTATCTCTAACTTACGTTCAAAGCCTTATGTTGATTCTGTCTGGACATCAAGTTTTAAAAGTGATATTTTTGGGAATAAAATACAAAACCCTGATGGGTTTCTAGCTCATAATCCTTATGACTGGGATGAAGAAAATTATGGTCCTATTACTATGCCAAAAGCAGGAGAAACTATATATCTCACAAGTAATAACTTACCTATATATAAACAAATAATAAAAAGATATGAAGGAGAAGAAATGGGAGATAATGAAACTTTCCAAAAAATAAAAGATGAGATTAATAAAAATGATAGTGCAGATTACACCTTTAAAATGAATTACTATTGGTTAATGGGTGACAACAGGCAAAACTCTGCAGATAGTCGTTTCTGGGGTTTTGTACCAGAAAATCATATTGTAGGGAAAAAACTTTTTATATGGATGAGTTACGACCAATATGGAAAAGGAATCAGATGGTCAAGAATGTATAGACCTTGGATGTGGGTAGGAATCATGATTCTTCTTTATCATATATTAAAAAGAGGAATAAAGTGGAATAGAAACAGAACAAGACGACTATCTAAATAAAGTGGAATGTCTTTTACCTATCTCCTATTTAGGTCCTGTGGCGTATTATTCTGCAATCCTACAATCAGAAGAAATTTTTATTGAAACAAAAGAACATTTTATAAAGCAATCTTGCCGGAACAGATGTACAATAATGGGAGCAAATGGCACTCAAACTCTAACTATTCCGAAAGAACGAAAATCATCTGATAAAACTTTAATTTCTGATATTAGTATTTCTAATCAAGATAATTGGCAAAAATCACATTGGCAATCTATTGTTTCGGCATACAACTCCTCTCCTTTTTTCGAATATTATAAGGATGAACTTCTACCTTTTTACAATACAAAACATAGTACTCTATTTGATTTTAACCTGAAACTAAGCAAAACTATTTTGGAACTGATGCAGGTAGAGAAAAAATTAAATTTTACTTCAAAATTTCAAAAAGAATGTAATGGATTAGATTTAAGATCATCAAAATTTATTTTGAAAAATCAGGAAGAATACCAACAAGTTTTCTGTGAGAAATATTCCTTCATTCCTAATCTTTCTATACTAGATGTACTCTTTAATTTAGGTCCAGAAACAACAAGCTACTTAGAAAGACAATCTATATAAACATATTCCTTATTTTTGTAAAAATTTATTTTAATGGCAGATTTAGAATTTAACAAGAATGATGATAAGATGAGGTTACTCATCTCGGAGATGAAAAGAAAATATGATACTGTTTCTTTAGGTGGAGGGAACAAGAAGATTGAAAAACAACATAAGAAAGGAAAACTTACTGCTCGTGAGCGTATTGAATATCTAAAAGATACAGATGCTAAATTTTTAGAAATAGGTGCATTTGTTGGTGATGGAATGTATGAGGAATATGGAGGTTGCCCATCAGGAGGAGTAGTTGCAGGTATTACCTATGTAAAGGACAAACAATGTATTGTTGTTGCCAATGATGCTACTGTAAAGGCAGGAGCTTGGTTCCCTATTACTGCCAAAAAGAATTTAAGACTTCAGGAGATTTCAATGGAAAACAGATTGCCTATTATCTACTTGGTAGATAGTGCGGGGGTATTCCTTCCTATGCAAGATGAGATTTTCCCTGACAAAGAACACTTTGGAAGAATGTTTCGCAACAATGCTCGTATGAGTTCCATGGGAATTACCCAAATTTCTGCTGTAATGGGTGCCTGCGTTGCAGGAGGTGCTTACTTACCTATAATGAGTGATGAAGCTCTTATTGTAGATAAAACAGGAAGTATCTTTTTAGCAGGTAGTTATTTGGTAAAAGCGGCTATTGGGGAAACTATAGATAATGAAACTTTAGGTGGTGCAACTACCCATTGCGAAATTTCAGGAGTTACGGATTACAAAGCAAAAGATGATAAAGACGCTTTGGATACAATCCGAAATATAATGGATAAAATTGGCGACACCGAAAAAGCAGGATTTAGTAGAAAAGAAGCAAAAGAACCAAAAGAAGACGAAAAAGAAATTTACGGAATTCTACCAAGAAATAGAGCTAAACCGTACAACATGAAGGACATCATTGTTCGCCTAGTAGATAATTCTGATTTTGAAGAATATAAGGAAGGTTATGGAAAAACTATTATTTGTGGATATGCTAGAATTGATGGATGGGCGGTAGGTATTGTTGCCAACCAGAGAGAAATGATAAAAACCAAAAAAGGAGAAATGCAATTTGGTGGGGTTATCTATTCTGATTCTGCTGATAAATCAGCTCGTTTTATTGCTAATTGTAACCAAAAGAAAATACCATTGGTATTTTTACAAGATGTTACTGGTTTTATGGTCGGTTCTCGCTCGGAACATGGTGGAATTATAAAAGATGGTGCCAAAATGGTAAGTGCCATGGCAAATTCTGTAGTTCCTAAATTCACTATTATTATTGGTAATTCCTATGGAGCTGGTAATTATGCTATGTGCGGAAAAGCTTACGACCCAAGATTGATTGTATCTTGGCCAACAGCTGAAATGGCGGTTATGGGTGGAGAACAAGCTGCTAAAGTATTATTACAAATTGAAAAATCTTCTTTAAAAGCAAATGGAGAAGAAATTGATGAAAAAACAGAAAAGGAACTTTTAAAAACCATTACTGATAGGTATGATGCGCAAACCTCTCCTTATTATGCCGCTTCTCGTTTATGGGTAGATGCTATTATTGATCCTTTAGAAACTAGAAAAGTAATTTCTATGGGAATTGAAGCTGCAAACCACTCCCCTATAAAAGAAGCGTATAACCCTGGCGTTATTCAATCTTAATTTTATCTCTATTAGAAAAGGAAGATTAGGTTCGAATCCTGCTACCCCGACTTTTTTCTCTTCATATTTTCCATAAATTTTCTGTAAGTTTGTTTTATGAAAGAAGAAACTTTTTTATTCCGTTGCTTGCTTATAAAAGGAAATACGATAACTAACTGTCAAGGAAGGACCAAAAGATTCTGAATAACCCGTTGTAATCGTAAATGGATAATCATCTGGATGATATGCAAGACTTATTGCTTTTCTTTTATCTATTTTACTAAAAACATTAGAAGCTAGTCCAATTCCGTATTGAATAGAAAGATTATTACTAATTCTATAATTTAGGCCAAAAACATCAAATAATCTGATAGTATTAGATTCAATAGTATACATAAATCCAAGTTTCTTATTTAGTAAAATGTTTCTACTCGCTACTTGGTATCTAACTAGATTAGGTCCATTGTCTGGATTAAATAAATATCCTACACCAAACTCCAAGCTAGCATTAGAGTTGGTATATGTTTTGCTGGAAGTAAAATTTTTTATTAATTCAAAAGGTTTATCCTGAGAATAGGTATTTGTTGTTACACAAAAAATTAATGCGAATATAATTTTTCTTAACATATTTAAAATAGTTATTATTGATTAACAAATATAGTATTT